>Ga0307942_1001270_pt1:7500-19897 | contig 19897 bp, 17 predicted proteins | sample OrgLakmetagen175_FD_201846 | JGI IMG/M metagenome (GOLD analysis project Ga0307942, IMG submission 201846) | Saline water microbial communities from Organic Lake, Antarctica - #175 | ecosystem: Environmental > Aquatic > Non-marine Saline and Alkaline > Saline | place: Antarctica... | reverse complement strand
TACTAGAAAGTTCCACACATTATCAAGGCTGCACAGAAGGATACTAGAAAGTTCCACACAAAAAAGGAGTGTGAGATGCAGGAGTGTGTGTAAGGCTGCACAGAAGGATACTAGAAAGTTCCACACAATATCAAGGCTGCACAGAAGGATACTAGAAAGTTATGGGCACAATTGTTGAAACTTTGAAACACACACCAACTGCTGCTGCTCTTGCATCATGCACATGGTACTGAAAGCTGTGGGGTGCATGAAGCACAGCACTGTCTCAAAAACTCCAATTAAATCAGTGCATCATGCACATGGTACTGAAAGATGTGGGGTGCAAAAAGCACAGCACTGTCTCAAAACGTCCAATTAAATCAGTGCATCATGCACATGGTACTGAAAGCTGTGAGGTGCATGAAGCACAGCACTGTCTCAAAACATCCAATAAAATCAGTGCATCATGCACATGGTAGTGAAAGATGTGGGGTGCATGAAGCACAGCACTGTCTCACAACATCCAATAAATCAGTGGATGATCTAACCATTCTATTTACAAGCCGCTTGTTCCTTTTTATTTTCAACAGACTTCTTCCACTTTCACTATGGGCATATTTCATGTAATAGGCTGTGTGGGGGGCATGAGGTGAAGCTTTGTCTTCAGAGAGCCTTGAAATTTCATTACAGGGTACTTTATTTTCACAACCATTTCCTTTTAGCAGGCCCTGCTTTCCTTCCCATGCCTGTTTTGTGTAGAGTATGGGGCACTTTGTCTTCACCGTCATTCCTTGTAAACAGGCTGTTAGATCAAGTTACTGTCATTACAAAGTACAAGACTCAGCACACCAACTAATCCGAAGGCACCCCAAATTATCAATAAGACTAGCACATCCAGCTTATTAAACAAGACGTACAACTGTCAACCAACTAACTGCTATGTCACACGATTTATCGCTGCCAACGATTGGGCGTGACAAGGCCCGCTTTCATCCCATGCCTGTTTTGTGTAGAGTATGTGGGGTGCATGAAGCACGGCACCGTGTTTGTAGAGCCGTGGGCGCGGTGGAGTGAGCCTCACCATCTGCTGCTTGGCAACACGTGAGTTTCTTTCAATGGCCTTGCCCAGTTTGTCATTGACAGGTCCCTGCCACTCCACTTCCCCACTCGTTATATGTAGAGTATGTGGGATGCATGAAGCACGGACACGTGTTTCACGAGCCGGGTACGAGGTGGAACGAGCCCCAGCACCTGCTGATCGGAAACACGTGGGTTGTGATGTTAATGGATGGATTAATTTCAGAATTTGATTTCACATTGTGTATGTGTTTCGACCGAGCACGGTAGGTCGCTAGTGTTCTAACATGTGCTTTAACATGCGTTTCGACACGCGTACGGTAGGCCGCTAATGTTTTAACACAAAATGAAGAGGTGGTAACAAAAGGCAGAAAATTGAATAGGTGGTAACAACGGCAGAAACATGATGTTGTGTCAATGCCGTGCTAGTAAGGTTGCATTGCACTTTATTAGTACTAGTATTAGTACTAGTATTAATAAAGTGTTAGTACTAGCATTAGTACTAGTATTAGTATTAGTACTAAACCCTAAACCCTAACCCTGGCATACACAAACACTTGCGAGTCACAATACAAAAATACTTGCTAATCGCAACGTTCACAAACACTTTCTAATTACAATTCACAAATACTTGCTAATCGCAGCACACAAAAACTTGTTAGTCAAAGTACACACACTTGCTAGTTCTTGCGGTACACAAACACTTGCTAGTCGGAGTGCACAAACGCTTGCTAGTCGCAATATACACAAAAACTTACTAGTTGCACGTGGAAGGCAGGGACAAATGCGGCCTTGAACTTGCTTGGCTGCTAGTACTTATGGCAACAGGTATTACATCGTAGTAAGGGCATTTCTAAAGATTTAAAAGGGAGAAAAATCATGGAGGCAGAAATAACCACTCCTCACCGTAAATTTGGGAAACTGAGCCACTTTGGTACCGGGTGCCATAAAACTTCCACACCAAAGGAACGAGAATTGTGTTTAAGGAAGATCAAGAGGATTGTGATAAATGCTTTGGGTGTACAAATGCTTGTTGGATCCGAAAGCCATCATGTAATGCTTAGGGCTTTGAATGCTTAATTAATTGCTAGATCTGTTTGTGAGAGGTGAATGCAGATCAGCAGGCAGCCAGCAAGGGCAAGGAGCCAAAAGAGTGCTTAATTGTCTGTTTGCTGGATAGCGTTAGACTGTGTTGGGGCTACAAACACTGTAATCTAGCCCCGGCGTGCGTGCAGTGCAAGCCGCAAAACGTTGATCTTGTTCTTAAGCTTACAATGTCCCTTTTTCCCTTCTCCTGGTGAAGCAAGGAGAAACTATGAATTACAAACATTTCAGGACCTGTCGGGTTATTTAAGGGATAAGGGATAAGCAAGGACAGCCTCTTGATTACATACATTTTTGGGGAGATGCAAAGACGGGGTTCCACCATCTCGCATGCAGGTACTATATGCATGCTTACGGCTCTGTGTACGGCATAACAGGGCGTGTGGTTGCAGAGGTCATTGCCCGGAATGCTGAAAACTTGAGGCTGCTTGCCAATGAGGGTAAGCGCGAGGGGGGATCAGTTTTATTGCCTAAATTTATACTTAGGGAAGAAGCCTTGTATTGACTAGAAAATTCAGTTGGTAGCGATATAACTCAGGGACAATGTGGCAAGCTTTTTTACGGTTAAAGCCTGAGCTAAACATGATTGGGCTGCTTAGCTTTGTGCGGATCCAGCATGAGAATCTCTTAACAAGCAACTAAGAACATCTGACGCATGTCATAGACGAGTACGCATGTCATATGACTCACATCTCTTGTGGCAGCGACATTATCTTGTTATTATGCGTGAGGCTCCTCTTTGTCATCCTTTCTGTGCTAGCACCACATTAAGGCATATCCAACCTTTTTTCGTAGACTTTTGTGTAGATTAACCTGCAGATGCATATGTACACCGGAAAGCATCTCCAGCTTCTTTGTTATAGATCAGGGTAGCTGCCCTGAAAGCCTAGTGGCTCGTGGTCAAGCCAGACTCTTCGGGGTCACTGGTTCGAATCCGTCTGGTAGCGTGAGTACTTTGCTGTCCGACAGCTCCGTCTCCCTTTCCCAATCCATGCTTGAGGTGTTATCACCCCTGCGTAGTTTTTCTTTTCTATAGATTTATGATTTATGTGTGGAATATCCTGCAGATACGCCTGTAGACCTTTGAAGCATCTCCGGCCTCTTTTTTACAGATTTCTGTGTGAAATAACCTGCAGATACATCTGTAGGCCTTTGGATGGTCTCCCACAACGTGCAGCATTTTGAAGATATGCGCCTGTGTGTGCCAAGTTGCCATCCTGCTGCAGTGGCTGTTTTGCGGTCTGAATGTGCAGGTGGGGGGGCCTAAAAAGGTTGCTAGGTACAAGAAACTTGTAAGAGTGATGTGTGTGTGTGTGTGTGTGTGTGACAGTCAACAGTTATCCTGCTGTGATTTCCTTGTGGTTTTATTTTGAAGCTGGGAGTGTATGCCAGAGGGGGGACACCGAGGCTTAAAATGGGCATGCTTTCAAATGCTCATGGATTGTGTCCCGTTTCTGGCATGGTTTTATTTTGAAGCTGGGAGTGTATGCCAGAGGGGGACGCTGAGGCTCAACATGGGCATGCTTTCAATGCTCATGGATTGTGTCCCATGGCTGGCGTTTTGTAAGCTAGGCGTTTTAAAGGCCAGAACCGTGTAGTCATACCACCAGTAAAGGCACTAGGGTGGTGTAGTGTGTAGGTAGGGTTGGCCAGAACCGTATGTATACACCGTATATGACCGTATCTTTGGTGATTTCCCTGCCAAAAATACCGTATATACACCGTATATATGTGGTTCTGTCCAACCCTATGTGTAGGTGCTACGAAGTGCCAGATCAATATTACCATCATCAACGGTGAGGGCAGTAGGGTGGTGTATTGTATGGCTTGATGTTATAAATGCCTTTTGGAATCAAACCAGCAGCACCGGCCACCGCTGGCCTCATCTCCAATTAGTCGTATACCTCAACTTTAAGTTACGTGTGTAAGGACCCCTGGACATCCAGAGGAATTAATGTTACGCATACACGCGTCCCCTGGACGTCCAGAGGAATTATGTACAAGTATTATTGGGACCGTTATGCAGAGCGGCTGAGCTTGAAAATTGTCAGTCAGGGTCAAGTGCTCATTTGTCCACAGCTTGAACCCCACTCTCGTGTTTTTTGTGTGCCATAACCTCTTTGAACACGAATCTCCATCAGACGCTCTTCTTGCCTGCTGGCATCTTGTTTCTTACACCGTTTATAGGAGAAAAATACACACAAGGATTTGGGATGCTAAGGTTGGTGAACTGTGAACTGTTCTTACAACGTGTCCACACTGCCTCTGCACAAACTCAGGCCTTTGTGACCCTGTGCACGATCTGATGTCTGCACACAACTCCAGTGCCTGCAGGTGGGTACAATGTACAAAAAGTAAAAGTGTAAGGCTAAGAACGCAGCTGCCTGCGGGTTAAATGAGACGGATTGTAGTAAACGGCACATAGCATTAACATAACATATAATACCCGTGAGGAACAAGGTGTGATGCAGGGCCAATGAGTGGTGCTTGGAAGGTGGATTACAGGAGGAGTGGTTTCATTTAATTTGATGCACAAGCGTTACATACACCAAGGAAAATGTCTGGATGACACGGATTGCGGCAGGCAAGGTAGATATGTTGGGAGGAAAGTCGTTGAGTGCTATTCACGCATACATCTAGTGACACCGTACTCCCACGTGTCAATGCCTATCGACCAGCCCTTCCTTTTTCTATTCTCCTGCTGAGGTGATGTGTGGCTCTGCATCCATTGAGCGGTGCAGGAGACAAATAATGCTTTTTATTGATCCATGCCGGTAGCTGTGAAACCCCCTCTTCTTCCTTTCTGTCTGCGTCTTGTGCCGGTTCGCTCAACAGAGCATAAACACATGAAATCTAAAGGTTTTCCTTCTTTGCAGGTTTGCTCTCAAAATCTCGGCGGTGAGGGGCTTTTAGGTTTTAGTCGCTGGCATTTCAGTGCTCCTTACTTTAATCACGCTTATTGAGTCATCAGCAACAGCGAAGCCTTTTCCTTCTCATCCTTCTCTCTCAGATCCAGAGCGGTCGGAACCCGTCACATACAATTTAGCACACCACCTGCACTCTCCTTCTGCACTCTCCTTCTGCACACCACCTGCACTCTTCTTCTCACGCAGACGGGTGTGGGACTGGCAGGCTGAGGAAGACAGCGGTCCTCAAGCATTCAAGGGCATCAAGATGATTCATGCCGACCATATGCAAGACAGCAAAGAGGATGCATCTTTCACTGGCCAAGGTTGGGGGGGCTCAGTTTCTTTAAACTGAAGAAAATAAGCCTTAACTATTGGTCGAGGTTCAAGGGTGGAAGTTTGTTGAATGTCTGCTTCCAGCAGTGCGCGTTCTGATCACACACACACACACACACACACACACACACACACACACACACACACACACACACACACACACACACACACACACACACACACACACACACACACATACACAATGCATTGAGCGTGTGCATGAATCGAGGGCTTCAGAGCCTTGTCTACCAAGAAAAGATGCAAATTTAAAAACACGTACGGGTTGCTTGCAGGTGTGACAGAACATAAAGAGGGGGAGGAGAGGACCCGCTCGTGGAATGAGATGGTCCAGGTAGGTGCCAGCTGCAGAAATAATAATTGCCCTACATGAAATCAGCAGCAATCGGAATAGAAAATGCCAGACTCAAAGGCAAGTTTGAAGACTAGACTTAGTAGGCGGTGAATACCACTCCCCACAATAAGTAAGGAAAAGGAGGTACTTTGGTTCCGTGCGAAAGTCCCCCACCACGGAAAAAAAAGTAGATTTTTATTGGGAAATTGGGATCAGGAGGGTTGCGGGCTTGACCTGAAACCGGCTCCTGGTGAGATCTGCGTGGTACTGGTTCTGGAAAGGGCATTTACTGTTGTTTGCCTGAGTGGCTGTCATCTCCTCCTACAGGAAGATTGATTAAAAGCATGCTGGTCTTGTCGGCCAGTCTCTGAAATTGTTTGGAAAAACAGATAGCATTAAGGTACTGAATTTAAAGCTCCATGCGGCCACTCCAACCAAAGCCCCAAATCACAATGACAGTAGCAGGGGTAGCGTGGAGTTCTGTTACTTGCGTTTGTATCAGGAGCTATGTAAACAAGATAGCCAGCAATGCCTACCTTTGATATGTGCTTGCTTGTTCTTCTGTAGGAAAATGAACATGCCCAACATGTACAATTTAGAGTCTAAACGCGTTCTGAATCTTGTGTGGAAGCCTTCCCATGAGGAGCAGAGTTCTTGTGTGTAAAAAAGTGCTCGTGCCATGTTGCGTGTACGTCAAGGCAGAGTTCAAAGAAGTTCCTTGCTTCATCGCTCATCAGCTTTGGAGCAACAGTCACTGGTTATAAACAATGCTTTGTCACGCCCAATCAGTGGCAGCGACGAATCGTGTGACAGAGCAGTTGGTTGAAGGTTGAGAGTTTCTGTACGTCTGATTCAATAAGCTGGATGTGCCAGTCTTCCTTACAAACTGCCTCTTTCAGGTCACACCTGGAGAAATGCCTTACTTACCTTCTTATCCGGAGCATACTGACTTCGAAGGAATGTGGATTTAAAAATGACAGGGACATAGACTTTCATCCCCGAACAGTAGCTAATTTGCTTGCAACAAGTACTAAACACTTTCGACACCTTTATAGCGATCGTATTCATTAAGCATCTGCTAAAATTGTTGATCTAGCATGTCCAGTCAGAAGATTGACCGTATTGTATTATTGCCCTGAATATCCAGTCAGAAGATCGGCCGTATTGTATTGTTTCCCTGAATAGCGCGCTTGCTTCACTACTGTGAATTGTTGAGTATGGAGACAGATAGTGTTGATGGTTGTAAACAGTGTCGATGGTTGCATCACTTTGAAAAGTTACATTGCGCCATGTGCCTGTTAAAAAAGTGGTGTTCTACGTGAGCGCGTGGCCAGGTATCCCTGGCCTCACGTCCCATTTTACAAAGCAACATGCTGGGGGCTTTACCATACAAACAAGGGGCAGCCAGACACTCCTGAATTTCTGCTGATGCACCCAGGGAAGAGCTCTCCTATTGCTGACATACATTGCTAACCATTATTACATTGCTGGAGGTATGTCATGTCTAACTAAAAAGTGTCCGTTTATGGATCGATGCAATGTCACCTCTTTACATAATTTACCTTCTTCGAAAGGGAACCAAGGGCTTGCTTGACAACGCCTTTAAGCACAAAACATTCAGTCGTTGACAATATTGCAACTAGCACCGGCAGGAGGAAAAAGTCCACTGATGATGACAAAACACTGCCACACTATATTGCCTGTACATTTGAGCACGACGTTACAATCGCTGCAATCAAATGTAATCAAATTTGGCATTCGTTTGCACGCTGGAAAGTGTCAGCGTGCATTATGAAATGAATTTACAGACGTAAAAGAAAAAGAATAAGAAAAAAAGTACCGTAAAGCTCCTCCACCTCAAAAAGGAAGGAAAAATCAATTGGGATCAGGAGGGTTGCAGGCTTGGCCTGAACCGGCGTACTCAAGAGGAGTCTTACCAAACACCGATAAAATGAAGTCACGTAATAAACGGTAGCATCTGCCATGCAACAGTATGCAGTACAGAATAAGTACCTTTCAACCACACTCTGCCAGACTACCTGAACGGAAGCAATGCTTTACTGTATGTCAAACCAATATCCTACGGACACAGTACACAGATCAAACAGCCCTCCGCCATGTGCCTGTTGAAAAAGTGGCGTTCTACGTGGGCGCGCCACGGATACCCTCCTTCTCCTGCGCAACTTTTCCTTCAGCTTACAATTAGCAGGGTCTGCCACACTCACTAAGAGGAAGCGAAACATTGTGTACTCAGGTCACAAGAAACCTCTACTCAAAAGCAACAAGCTCTTAAACGAGGCAAGCTTTCCGCTACCGGCCTTCTTTTAATAAATGAGCCCTTCCCCAAAATAAACGAAGCCGCGCAAAAGAAGTAACGCTGCCACTACTATTGCCTCTGCTACTGCTGCTAAGCAGTGCGCTAGTGTTTGTGTACTATGCTGGCAGCTCAGTTTGTGCAAGCAGCAATAGCTTACACACCAAGAATACTCAGCCCCCGGTGCGCTCTTCACTTTTCGCCACAGCTGCAGCAGCTGCGGCAGCCGCTGCCTCGTTCCTCTCCTTCAGCTTGGCCTCATATACAATCCGATCTCGCTCCGGCCCAGCTTTCATACGCTGGATTTATTTTGGGCAGCATGGTTGTGAGTGAAGGAAGAAGTGCAAGACAAGCAATGACTTTTCTGTTAGTAAAAATTTAGGGATGCAACGTATGTGACGTGCATCCTCAGATCTTTAGACAGATGAAGGAGGAATGTCCCCTGTCCTTGCTATACCACCTCACGGAAATGTGCGAGCGCCCCTCAGCACGCAGCATGCATCGATACGTGTGCACGCACCAAAGCAGATACACACATCCTTGCAGGCAGGCAGGCAGGCAGGCAGGCACATGTAGAATAAACTCAGATTTGCGGACAGGCACGCACACAGACAGACACACACATGTTCATGCAGGCACGTGCACATAGACAGAAAACATGCACACACAGGCAAAAAACACTCAATTGAGGTTCGCATACAGACAGACGCACTGCACACACACAGGCATGCTCACCTTGCGCATGTCTGACTCAAACTTTGTTGTGTACCAGAAGGTGACACATGTCCCTGTGAGCGCCAGGAAAAGCGTGGCTCCCCCTCTGGTAGTTACCATTATATGTGCATTTGTCTGATCAACGTAGTGAAACAATTATTTAAGTTATAATATAAAATCCTCCCTTAAACGCAACAAAATGCTCCTCTCCTCCAAAAGCGCGGCAGCAAACGTGGCTACCTGCCCCACTGCCCGCCATGCATCTGGCAAGGTGGTGTGCATGAAGGTAAACGTCAACCTTTGGCAAAGCTTGTGTGGGGGAGGAATGCCAGGCACAGTCAGCGGAAAATGTGGCTGCAGTGACTTAAGCTGCACGTGAATTGACGATGTTTGCTACACAGGCACAGCAGTATTTTTGGTTGCAGCATGGCTGCTTGGTACGTGCCTCAGTCCCATCAACATGTGCCACACATTCTTTATCCTGCGCATGCTACAGGCTGCGCCTCAGTCCCATCGCCGCGCAGCAACTGCTACAAGCGTTGCTGCGCCTGCCACAGAGCATGTGGTGGAGCGCCTGTCACAACAGGTCCAGGAGATGAGCGCAAGCGGTGAGCGGTACTGCTATCTGAAGCTGCACAAATGTGCCCACACATGTTGTTCGAGTGGCTTGTGCGTGAGCAAGAGCAACACCTGGGGGTTTCATGGCCGCTCTTTTTGCAGAGAAGCCAAGCACCAGCCACCAAGCTGGCCTTCCTTCTCTCATCAGCAAGGAGCAGGTCGTGTCCCTGGAGGTGAGCGCGCTTGTGTGGCTTGTGTGGCTTGGGTGCTTGTGCGTGTGTCTGCGTATGTTTGTGTGCAAAATTGCTGCTGTATACCCAATTTAAAATAGGTAGCGTGCATTTCCAACGCCACCTGCGTACCTGAAGATGTGTAAGAGGTGTATCTGTTCACCATTTCTTGATTAAGCACCCTGTGCGCATGCGCGTACGAGCGCGCGCGCACACACACACACACACACGCACATGTGCACGCATGTTCACTCACACATACACACAAATGCACACGTGCACAGGCTGAGCTGGACCAGGGCCCTTCAATGGTAGCTTTGCGTCGTTTCAACGACAACTTGCGAAAGCTCCCTGCCGACAAATGGGGTGAGCCACAACTAAGTACATTGATCACAGAGATAAGCCCTCACAGATGTAAGCGATCGAATTGCATACATGCTTTGGGTTGGCCAGAACCGTATATACACACTACACACCTCATCATACCGTGTAATTGGACATTTCCCTGCTACAACAACTACTACCATATTTTTTTATAAAAATACATGGTTCTGGGTAACTTTACACACATATGCGCAGAACAGAGTGAGCCATTAGGCGCACGCAATACACAGACGCAAGGGGCAAGGGGCACAGTTGCACGTTTCCACATTGCAAAGCCACGGCATGCAAGCACGTATATCATGACACACACAATTCAGGCAGGCACATACGTGTGACAACTCGTTCACCACAGCGCGTGCCCTCTGCATGTCTATGTTGAATGTGTCACATGTGCTGTCATATGTCATATGTGTAGGGTTGGCCAGAACTGTATATATACACCGTATATGACCGTATGTTTGGTGATTTCCCTGTCAAAAATACCGTATATACACCGTATATATGTGTGGCTCTGGCCAACCCTGCATGTGTGCTCTAATTGGTGTGGTTCGTTGCCAATGGCGTTCTGTGTCACAGAATGTGCTTTTGCATGAGGATATCTTGCAGCCCCTGAGCACACCCAAGCACACACACACACACACACACACACACACACAAACACACAATGAGCAAGTGTTGCTAGTGCTTCATTGTGTGTCCTCATTGATGCGTGCATGGTGCACATTGAGGGTGGGCCAGACCATATATTTGTACGTATATACGGTGTACATACGGTATTTTTAGCAGGGAAATCACCATACATACGGTCATATAAGGTGCGTATAAACGGTTCTGGCCAACCCTATGCACATTATGTGCGTGTTATTTTCTTGTGTGCCTGCCCCTACACCGAAATAGGCATGCTGGTCCCGCATGCGTACCTCTGTGTGATTGTGTGATGATATGATATTGTGTGTATGTCATTACGTACCTCTGTGTAATTGTGTGATGATATGATATTGTGTGTATCCTCTGTGTAATCGTGTGATGATATGATATTGTATGTCATTACGTACCTCTGTGTAATTGTGTGATGATGTGATATTGTGTGTATCCTCTGTGTAATTGTGTGATGATATGATATTGTGTGTATGTCATTACGTACCTCTTTGTAATTGTGTGATGAGATATGATATTGTGTGTATGTCATTACGTTGCTTTTTTGTGTGAGTCATTGCTGTGTTGTTGCTGTGTGCCTGTGCTCGCAGAGGCCGTCCTGCAGCCCGTATTCAATGAGCTCACCTTCAACCTAGAGTCCTTCAACCCTGCCTTCACTTCATGCCTGCTCATGGTGCGTGCGAGGCGTCAGACGCACGTGTTATGCTGCCAGCCTTTTGTTCGTTGTAGTCAGGCCTCTGTTCTTGCTTCAACTTGGAGTCCTGCAACTCTGCCGGTGAAACCTCGTGCCTGCTCATGGTACGTACGAGGTGTCAGACGCTCGTGTTTTTCTGACTGCTAGGGTTGGCCAGAACCATATATACATTGTATATACGGTACTTTTGGCAGAAAAATCACCAAATATACGGTCATATACGGTGAAAATATACGGTCATATACGGTCATATACGGTGAAAATATACGGTTCTGGCCAACCCTACTGGCAGCCCCTTTGTTCATTGTAGTCAGGCCTCTGTTCTTGCTTCAACTTGGAGTTAGATTCCATCAACTCCTTCTAAATTCCTTCAACTATGCCTTCACCTCATGCCTGCTCATGGTGTGCATAAGATCTTGAAATACAGAGCTTTCCCTGGAGTTATCCTGACGCCAATCATTTATTCTGTGTTGTACTAAATTTTAAAGGTTGCTCTCGACCCTGCCTGCACCTGATGCCAAGGGTTGGCCATAAATATATACACCATATATTTATATATACACCATATATTTATATATACACCGTATCACCGGTACTTCCCTGCCAAAAATACTGTATATACACCGTAAATATATGTTGGCCAAGTCGGTTTACTTATATTATTTACTCCGTACATTTGGTACTTCCCCTGCCAAAAATACCGTGTATACACCGTATACATATGGCTCTGGCCAACCGTACTGATGCCTGATCATGCAATGGAATTGACTGATGCCTGATTGACATGCCTCATCATGCAATGGAATTGACTGATGTCTGATTGACATGCCTTATCATGCAATGGACTTGACATGCCTGATTGACATGCCTGAATTGACTGATGTCTGATTAACATGCCTCATCATGCGATGGAATTGACTGATGTCTGATTGACATGCCTCATCATGCGATGGAATTGACTGATGTCTGATTGACATGCCTCATCATACAATGGAATTGACTGATGTCTGATTGACATGCCTCATCATACAATGGAATTGACTGATGTCTGATTGACATGCCTCATCATGCAATGGACCTGACATGCCTGAT
>Ga0307942_1001270_pt1:0-2500 | contig 19897 bp, 17 predicted proteins | sample OrgLakmetagen175_FD_201846 | JGI IMG/M metagenome (GOLD analysis project Ga0307942, IMG submission 201846) | Saline water microbial communities from Organic Lake, Antarctica - #175 | ecosystem: Environmental > Aquatic > Non-marine Saline and Alkaline > Saline | place: Antarctica: Organic... | reverse complement strand
CCTTACTCGTCTTCTTTGTTTCTTCCCTTCCTTGTTTTGCTGACTAATTGATCAGTTATGCGTAGGGTGGGCCAGAACCATATATTTAAACGTATATACGGTGTACATACGGTATTGTTAGCAGGGAAATCACCATACACACGGTCATATACGGTGTGTATATACGGTTCTGGCCAACCCTAGTTTATGCGCCTTACAAGCTCCGGCACATGCTTCATTTCACGTTCTTGTTTCTGTTTTCTGTTCCTGACGTGCTATTAATCAAAGATACTGCTAGCTGCTCCTGTTTGCTTGCACGCTTGATCTTCCAGCATCGTGGGAAATTGTATGCTGCCTGTGTGATTCCACTTATCTGCTCAAACCTCAAAGTGGGAAGTGGTCCCACTGCCTGCTTGTCCTTATCCTTTGAACCGTGATGATCCAGTGCCCATTCCCTCCTGGTGGCCCCATTGTGTACCTGTTTCGCTGCACTGTGTGTGTGTGTGTGTGTGTGTGTGTGTGTGTGTGTGTGCGTGCAACCTCACACGTCAGACCTCACATCTTTCTGTGCAGGACCACGACAAAGACTTTGCTGCCTTCTACAACAAGATGGCAGACATGCTTGCCGTCTGAACAGTGGAGATCAACATCCATGCCGATAGTGACTACATTAGTAGATAGCTCTCTGCGTTCTTTCTCTTTTCTTTTCTACTAGTAATGGACAACGTCGATCACTAGAGCTCACTGCCGACGGCTTTTTGTCTGTTCAAGCAGGGGTGTTTTAAGCAACAATTTCCACTAGCGTTCCAAACGATTGGCTTTGATCGGCCGCTTGATACGAAGCACATGTCATTTTTTTCATGTTGAATATGATTTAAGATACGGAACTTTTGTTGCTTGGACTGGGATACCTACAAAAACCTGTTCTGCCTGCTAATTTAATGGGGGCACCTGCGTGCTAGCCTTTTTCCTCAATTAGAATGGCTGTGTTATCACTGCAAAGATATTTAAGGGAATGGCATTCAGTCAGGGCGTTTGATTGCTAAGCAACCTTCTTGAAATGTTGTGAATAGCGCTGAGCGACTTGCGGGATATTAGCCGTTGCAGGCTGAGGGCGCACACCCGCGCACACCCCCAAGGCGAAGACAGCATCTTGGAATCATGGAAACTCTCTTTTGTGTGACCATTGTGCCTGTGAGCAGATTGAAGATGAAGCGCATGCCCTTTTGGCATGTGCAAAGGCGCAGACGTTTGTGCTCTGAGGACCTAGCAGTCGCACTGTTTCACTGATGGCTTTTTCTGTAACTGAAAGTTTGCTTGCCTGTTCGGTCAATTCTCAGTTTTGTTCCTAAGGAGAGATGGGTGCAAAAGAAATTTAAGACAGTCACGTGTAAATTTTGCGTCTCCGGCCCAAAACACCCCCCCCCAACCCCCCTTCTTGACCCCCCACACTAATGAAAAGGGTGTCAATCTGCTCAGAAATCAAGCAGCTATCTGCCTGCACAGTTCTCATGCCAAATATTGCAACACCTGACGAGCTATAGGTTAAATACTGGTTTGCGCACGCTCTTGCACTGACTCCCTGTTTAGTGCACAAATCCAGCGAAAAAATTTGCCAAAGCACTTTTTTACTTCAATCATGCAACTTATGCATAACACATTGCGTAAACTGCAAGTTTCAAATTAAACTGCTGGTAATTTGCCTGAACACACCCCCGTGACCTACTTGGGGGCATTCCATGCATTTATGTTGCCAGGCACCCAGCCCCCTTATTCAAACCACCCAACAAAGGTACCAATCGACTGGGCTTGAGCTCAGGGTTCCAAAAATATAAAAATATATTAATAATTTGTGAAAGTGGCCCAGTAAAATTCTGGAGACCCCCCCCCCATTATCAGACCCCCCCTAACCCCCGCCCCCCTTTTGATCCCCTTAGAAGCGACTCATCTAAATACCAATCGATAGCTCTCGGCGTCAGGATTCCGATTATGTAATTTATATTCGATTGACACGTGACGCCAAAAAGTTATGATCCAGTATCCTCTGAGGAGAGCAACCTTATTTGCAACAACAAGTCAGTGCCCAGGTGGATTGTGATTCCTCTTGCCATAAAACGACACAGTTTCTTTTTGGTGTCTGGAATTATGGATTTAGTGTTGTTGTGAAGGACTAGTCATTATGGCTTAATCTGTAAATCTGTAAATCCTGTAAGGACTAGTCATATGCCGATCAGCCAAACAGTCTGGCTGAAAGACCCCCGTGTAAACCTTAATCCAGGCTGATCTCAATTTACAGCCTCGTTCAAGTGCCTGCTGGACAGCTCAATTGCTGAGCGCTTTTCAGGGACTGCGTGGATGTGAGTTGTATGTACGAGCTGTTCAAACTGGGCATGTTATTACCATGCAAGAGTTTACTGCAGATTTGAAGCATAGGATGAGAGGTGTTTGGAGAGACGCTGAGTTGGTGGACCCCAACACGCACAACAACAAACTGGCCACCTATCATTCTTGGTTTGCCATC
>Ga0307942_1001262_pt1 | contig 19941 bp, 20 predicted proteins | sample OrgLakmetagen175_FD_201846 | JGI IMG/M metagenome (GOLD analysis project Ga0307942, IMG submission 201846) | Saline water microbial communities from Organic Lake, Antarctica - #175 | ecosystem: Environmental > Aquatic > Non-marine Saline and Alkaline > Saline | place: Antarctica: Organic Lake... | reverse complement strand
GCTGCCGTGTTGCTCCGCCGTATGAGTCTTAGCCGCTCCCGAGTATTTCCGGGCGTGTGCACGAAGGCACACGAAGGCGTTTTCCAGGGGGCACCACGCGGAGGTGCTCATACATCGCCCCCCAATATAGCTGTGTAACCCTTACCCCTTTATTGTGGCCAGGTTGTTTCTCTCAACCGAGAGGCCAAGTTTAACTAAGTTTACAGAAACTCGTAGCAATGTATCGTACCTTGCCTTTCTCAAATTTACTACGGATTATTTGAAGCATAAGATTATTTGATGGCAGGTGTTTGGAAAGACGCTGAGTTGGTCACTTGGCTATTTATGTTTCTTAGTTTGCCAGAAATAAATGTATGCCGACTACTGTAAGGTACAATGGTATCTCTTTCCCGATCTGTCCAAGCATCCTGTTGTGGGCAATGTCAGTAGGTTCCGCTGCGTGCGCATACTTTGAGAGTGGAGGCAGCAACGTAGCATTTGAACCGTTGTGACAGCTCTCTTTATGTAACAAATGCCCTAGTGGAGATGATCATGTCTAGAACGAGCGCACAATCTTCCACTTTGCCAAGACCTCAAATTGTGAGCTGAGGAAAGAAATCTGCTTTTACGAATTTGTTTACGAATTTCTTTCTTGCTCAGCAGGACACTTGATTAATTTAGTAACCCCTGTAGTGTATGCTACAATCTGAGTTGTTCCTACCCAGTTATAGCTACTTCTGAAGGAGTAGCTAGCTACTCATAAAAGACAAGCTGCCTATATATGAGGAATCAAAATGCATATTACACAAATTAATGTTTGATAAAATTGAGCATAAAAAATGAGGGAGGCGTGCATACGGGCCCAAACATTGCTGAGCCGGCAGCAGCAAGAAATGCAGTTCAAAAAAAGATGCACTAATATAGTATAAGCAAAAAAGCTCCTTTGAAGAACTAACTAAATATACAGATTAGAACAGCAGGCAGGAACAAATGACGAATTGTGACTTTTTGAGTTGGTGCTAACAGGCATAGCTAAAAGTATTCTACATGGCAAGGGCCTAAATAGCAGCTTAATCCATATCACTAGAGGGGGAAAAAAGGTTGTAAGCCAACCGTTAACACACAAAAATGTGCCTGACTGGAGCCAGCCAAATTGGATCAAGCAGTACATGTGCCTCTCACACCCCGATCAAGAAACCATAATGGCCTGCTTAGTGCACATGCTAACACAATGTGTGCGTTGCGAAGAGAAGGTCGCAAGGCCCAAACATCCATAAAAAAACCAGTGAATCATATAAACAGATCATAGACACACAAACTATTCCCAAAGAGGAGGGGGGATGCCCTTTCAAAAAGACGCCGCTCAATGGCACGGCTAAACAATCGCCACAAACTGCAAGGCTGCATCAAACGTATCACGACACATGAAGTGGAAACACCTCTCACAGGGCTCCGGCCTGGCGCAACTTCATGGCGATGCGCTGACCAAGGCCAGGGTCGCATTGAGACCAGTAGCCCACCCAGATGCGGCGGATTTCGTTGGTGCACCTGCAAACCACGTGGAAGCAGAGCAAGAATGGACATAAACGAAAACGAACGATGCAATTGAGTCTGTTCTAGGGCACCTTAAAAATAGTTGCCGGATTCATCTACCTACACCCCTTTGACAATTTTGGTTATGATGTCTAGCGCATTTAACTGCAAGGATTCGTTTGATATGTTGGAAACAAATCAGGCTGTTGTATGGTTGAGAAAGCGAGAAATGCTTTGCAGCATGCTGGAGGCAACGGTGGAGTGCACCTCACTTTTGCAACATGCCAGAGGGGGTGAGAAGAAGATTAAAACATAAGAACAAATACATTAAGTTCAACCATTTAGCACTCTTTGGGGTGCAGCTTACTATTGCAAAGCATGACTGCAATAAAGAAACGAGGAGTTGTGAACCAATGAATGGGAATGAAGGAGACGAAGTCGGGTTCACTTGTTGAAGCGCATCTTTCATTTGCGCAGCACCAATTACGGAAAGAAAAAAAATGGAGCAGCACTCACTTGGGCTCCAGCAGGAAGCCAGAGGCGCGGCCCACAAAACGTTCCTGGCGAGCGGGGTCAAAGGAGCGGAAGCGCTCACCAGCCTACGAGGAAAAGCATGTGTGCGACGTGGTATCTATGTGTGTGTGAGTGTGTGTGTATATGTACATGCATGTGCACGTGTTTGTATGTGCCTGTGGAATGCTAAAACAGCATTATGAGGTACAAATACACAGCAAATTTGGGCCTAACCTTTTAAACCTCTCAATAACAGATTTTAAAGTCCAGTGATACAAGAAGCGCGCACCTGTTGGAAGTTGTTTTCCTTGGCAATGACCACCTTCTCACGCTTGCCACTGATGTGGGCTGCGCTGTGTACTGGAAGCTTCTCAGCATTGCGCACTGGGTCAAACCTGCATGCAGCGTGCGCACCATAACGTAGGTTGGGCACTCTTAGGTGTACTGGCACCTTAGACCATGCACTGGGTAACATGCAAAGCACAGCACAAAAATACCACAAGGAATCACAACACGTGGATGTGTGCAATCGATCATTTGAACAAAGCATGCACGCATACTTGTGCATAGAACACTACGCGGAACGCCGGTCAAGACACCACCCTATCTAGCTGCAGCTTTTCTCCTCGGGCAGACAACACAATGACTAGGGTTGGCCAAAACCATATGCATACGGCGTAAATTTGGGATATTCCCTGCGGTGAAGACTGTATATACAGCGCATGTATAAGGTAGTGGCCAACCCTACACATGACCCTGTTTAAATCAGAAGAAAGACCGCTTCCTCAGACTACATTTCATGGGCACTCACAGGAGGGTGGTCAAAGTAATGCTTAGTCTTGGTCATTAACCCACCCTTCATGAATGACCTGTCTTCCGCATTTGGTCGACCTTCCCCAAAAAGTCCCCATAAATCATATGTACATGTCATTCATCTGTTGTTCTTGTATCTACACAAGTTTAAGAGACAGTAACTGTAGTCAAGCCTGTATATTACCTGGAGGGGAAGTAGTTGACTTCTTCATCGCGTGACATAAAGTTCATAAAGCCCTCGTGGTGGTTGTTATGGTATGCGCACCTGGTGTGTGTGTGTGTATGTGTGTATGAGAGGGGGGGGGGGGGGGCATCTGTGCGTGAGATGGTATAGAGCACTGGAGCACTCAAATGTAGGCAGCACGAGGACTGCATGCAGTTGCCTGTGCAAGTGAGAGGGCGGGGGCATTCCCCTCGTCATAATTGCATCCAAAGCATGTACAAGCTTCCATTACTGATGAAAGAACAAGCAATATCTGTGTGTGTCAGGTGTTTGTATGAGTTTTAATGACTGCGTTTCACCCTTCATTTGTGTGTGAGCATTTGTGCGCGCATGCAGAGACATGTCGCTAATTTTCTTACAAGCATGCGTGCACATGTATAAGTCATTGCCTACAGCATGGTCACTCACTTTGGTGCATTTACAGGCAGCATGAGGTAGTTGGGGCCTAAGCGGTGGCGCTGGGTGTCGGCGTACGAAAAAATGCGGGTCTGCAGCATCTTGTCGTCAGTGTACGCAACGCCTGCGTGATTGTATGTACGAGTGTGTGTCTGTGTGTAAGAGAGTGTGTAAGTGCAAGAGAGCGGTTATGTGTGTTTGTGTATGTGTGCTAAAAAGGACAAGACATTGGAAACTTGTCGAGCAGGGATACCGAGAGACGCAAACCTGCAAGCATCTATCATCTATTGTCATTGGCGGACACATATATTAGCACGCAAAAACAAGTACCAGGGACGTTGAAAGGAATGTACTGCAGAATACTCTACTGCAGAAAACTCCTTGTCGAGTAGATTTAACTTGAGCACCACTTGTGTACATAAAGGCTGATTGATTTAATATGTCCACCCTTTCACAAGCATGTACGTGCACCCTAACACCCAGCTGCACCAGCTTACACCTGCTAACATACACACACGTCCACGCACACACCCACAACACGCATATACCACCCACACCCGACACCAAGCTGCACCAGCTTACACCTGCTAACATACACACACGTCCACGCACACACCACCCAGCACCCACACGTCTTCTCACACGCCCTTGCACCCAAACACGCACCTGGCACCACAATGGCAGGGCAGAACGCCACCTGCTCGTTCTCCGCAAAGTGGTTGTCAGGGTTGCGGTTAAGCACCATGCGACCGATGGGCTGCAGGGGGAAGATGTCCTCAGGCCACGTCTTGGCCACATCTAGAGGGTCAAAGTTGAACCTACGTGTGCGTTATTTTATTTGCGCAATGTCAGGCTTGTATTGTGCAATATCACACTCGGGGTCCATGCAACCAATGGGCAGCAGGGCAATAAGTATTCTAGAGCATGCGCCAAATCATGCAACTCACCTGGGCTGCAAAGAAACCAGCGTGAAATGCATGTGTGTGTGCCATGGCGTGTGTGTGTGTGTGTGTGTGTGTGTGTGTGTGTTGACATCAACAAGCGCGTGTGCAGGTATAAAGTTATATAATGTTTTGTGTTAGTGAATTTGCACTCACCACAATCCTGTTCTTGGCAACCTGCCTCCGCCTAAAAACACGAGAGGTCTTGAGCGTAAGCATAGAGCCAATTTGTTGTAAAGTACGAACACACCTAATACTGGCCAGAAGCATAATCAAATTATAAAGCCGCAATTAATTGCACATCCAGAGGCGTCCCTGCTGGAAATGCACATACACCTCATACATATTTGTATGTCTGTATGGTTCTGGCCATACAAACACAAATACTAACCCATTACGCTGTTACTCTAACCCAACTGTCTACCGGCCTGTATTGGTTTGACCAGAACTATTGGAAATTGAGACACCTGAGCGATTCCAGCAGTCATTGGAGGCGTAGGTGGTATTCCATCCACCACCTATTGCTCCAACAACTACTTAACCTAACCATGCCTGACATTTTGACGTACTGCCCTCGGGCTCAGCCCATCATGCTTGAGGTCAATCACCATTTCATTCATCAAGAACAATGAGCCCATCCATTGAACTCACTTGTCCTCGTCCTTGGGGTCCATGGTTTGAATGAACAGCGTCCACTCGGGGTAGTCACCGGCTGCAATGGCGTCATACCTGTGTATATATGCGTGCGCGCGCGTGTGTGTGTGTATGTGTGTGTGTGTGTGTGAGAGTGAGTGAGTGAGTGAGCGCACAGTACAGAAAAAGTGGTTTAACACAGGTGTCAAAATGTAGCATTCCTCTGCTGTGCTTTCATTGCCTTGCAAAATTGGGTTAGCACCCCCAAGAATAAGTACGCGCACATCACACACACACACGCGCGCCACTCACAAGTCCTTGGTGGCATGGCTTTGGTTGGAACCGCCCACGATTACAGCATCATCATCCAACAGGTTGTGCTCGCCTGCGTGTAGTGGGGCGAGGGTGTGGGTCATGCTGTCGCGTTGAATTTGAGGGGGCTAAGAATTAAATGAATACTGTGCCCCAAACAAAAAAAACCCATTCTATGTTTCAACCAGACATACACACAATAGCAGCACCAATGCTATTTCTGCAAATGCTCTATTTAAACGGCACAACCATTTTCTACAGCTTTACAGAAGGCGCACACATACACTCGCACACATAACAATGCACACACAGTCTGAGTGTGTACGCACCTTGCTTGGGCTTCCAGTGGAACTTGACAAATGTCTCCCTACCATCCTTAGCCAGCATCTTGAAGGCGTGCACGCCAAAGCCAGGCATGGTGCGGTAGCACTTGGGGATGCCGACGTCATCCAGCAGGAAAGTCAGCTGCAGTGTCACGTGGGAATTAATCGAGTGATTGGTCAGGCATACCTCCTCGTGTTATGAGATTTGAACGTCAGACAGCCAGGCACGGTTGCGGGAGCGTAGTTCTTTCGGAACCTGACACATCTGGTAAGAGGGTTAGCTGCAGGTTTTATAGAGCAACAGGCTGGGAAGAGAGAGGAGAGCGAGAGCGAGAGCAAGAGAGAGCGCGTTGAAGTCAGACATGGAGTGATCACACACTTTGGGGGATGCACTTGACGAGGTAGTATCAGGAGATGCTAACACTCAGCAGGGCTTTTGAGCAGAATGGGTCAAATACAAATGTAGTGAATTGCACGACAAACCTGGGGAAAGGGCCCTTGAGTTGTGGGTGAAGCCCATACTCTATAGCTGAGCAATATAGGAAGTGCACAAATGCGCACCCCACTTGTGTCACACCATCTGCAATGAGCGTGTTGGATGACACGTATACACCAACTGACGTCCACCTGTACCGTCAGCCCTGGTGCGGTGGTGGGTGGCACGGCGAGACACCCATGACCAACCTTGCCAGGCCCTTGACCCAAACCACACACGAGTGCGTAATACTGCGTAATAACCACCCCATGAATAGCTACGAACACCACACAAAACACGTAGAATGATGACCTCATACCACGCATACCGCGGGCTGAAACTCTGGGAGGTGAGACAAAGACACACGCACGCAACAGAGTGGACTCGGGTCGTGGAACACAAACACGCAAACACATGAGTCTCAAAGCCTGCGCACCATGTGAGTAGACTCTGGGTGGTGAGACAAAAAGTCCATGATGCGCCACGGCTCCTGCTGGTTGTTCTTGGGGTTGGGCTTGAAGGCGTGCACCATATCAGGGAACTTCATGCCATCCCGAATAAAAAAAACGGGCATATTGTTGCCCACCTGCGGGTTGTGATGGTGGTGAGTGTATTTGCGTGTGCATGTGCATGTGTGCTCAAGTGCATGCCTGTAAGTGAATGCAAGTGTGTGTATACGTGTGTGTATGTCATGCCGCCACACTTGAAAGAGACAGGGGAGTTGTTGCCTTTGTTTTGCACAGGAACAGCGATACACCAAATGTATTGGAACAGGCTGGGAATAGAGGGAACACTTCTTGACTTTCACCAAGTAAAACACACCTCTCCTTGATGGTGGTAAAGAGGTGGTATATGAGAGCACGCATTAGTGCCAGCACTGCAGGGCTACAATCTGACTATTGAGCCTGGGCAATACGTATACATGGTAACTACCAAGTGGAAGTGCACGCACCATGTCAAAGTTGCCCTCGCGCGTGTAGAATTTGACGGCAAAGCCACGAGGGTCGCGCAGGGTCTCAGGGGAGCCACGCTCGTGAACCTATATGTGCGTGCGTAAATGTGTGCGTGTGTGTGTGTGCGGTTTTAAGTTTGAGAGTGTGTATGTGAGTGTCAGGTATGATGTGCGCGTGTGTGTGCGAGTATGTGTATGTGTGTACGATGCTTGGTGCCGCGGGTATGTGTGTCAAAATCTCAGGGTTGTTCAGTTCGTTTTTTGGGGAGCAAGGGTTCGATAAAGTTCGTGAAAGTTCTAGCACTCTTGAATTGTTCAAAGGGTTCAATGTGCAATTTTGGGAAACAGGCCCTTGGGCTCCTCCCCCCATCTTCAAATCTTCCCAATTAATTGTGTATGTTTTTAAATAATTTTAGGGGGGAAAAGGGTGGAATGGGACCATGTCATCATTGTAGAGCAAACAAAGGAGAAAATTAAGGTGCAGTGCAAGTGCCGTGTTGTACAAATCCTTAGCAGTTCAGTAATGTGTGACAGGTTTGGCCAGAAGACCAAGCAAACGTCCTGGCCTGATACAGATCATATTCCATATATTTATCATTGAACATGTTACTTTTACTGCAAGGAAAGAGTGGGACTAAACTGGGGGGGGCTGCTGTCCCTTGCAATTTTGACAGACGCATGCTGTGAAGTCCGACAAACTCTTAAAAGATCGTCGAACTTTGACCGAACTCCGAACGGCACTTAACACAAATTCGTTGAAATGCGTGAAAGTTGGCGAACCCAAAATTTTGGCCAAACCTCAAACTGAACAACCCTGCAAAATCCTTAAACCTTTACGTATTGGGAGACTAGACAATATGCTACTAAAACTCCACAAAGCCTTGCTTTAATAAGCAAACAGGAGCAAAAATGGTGATACTATTTTCCGCACGTCCACAAAACAGAACACACGTCCTATGCAGCCGCGGTCTGCGTGGATGCACACGACATGGAAATTTTGCGACGGCCTTGCTCAGCCAGCGCGTGCACAATAAGCAACATGAGAGGTAAAAAAGACAAGCCTTTTACTGCTCACCACGGTGGAGAAGCGGGTGATGACGGGGGTCTGCACGCCAGGTGCCCGCAGGAAGTCAGCGCACGTCAGGTGGCTTACGTCATGCGTGACCTGCAGGGTGTGTGTGTTTTTGTGCGTGCATGAATGTGTTTTGTGTGTTTGTGTGTAGGGTTGGCCAGAACCGTATTTTACCTTTTCAAATACCGTGTATACTGTATGTAGATAGGTATATAAACCTAAAACCGTATTCCGTGTATACGAAAAATCAGTACTCTTCAGCTTGAATCATAATAGGCTCATTTTGTAGCTCTTGAAGAGCTGCTCACCTGTATCAAAAAAAAAATTGTGCAAAAAACAAAGTTTGAAGGGCTAGGCCTGTCCAAAGCAAAAAGACCCAAAATGGCAATTTCCAGTGCAAAAAGAACCCAACTACTCTAACCACCAATAAAACTTTCTGACGGATGCAAAAACATGCAGTAAAGAAAGTGGGAAGCAAAAGGGAGTGCTTATGAGAATCGCAAAGAAAGAATTGACCCCAAAGAGCAAAAAGGACTGTTCCTGCTGGGATTTGTACCTGAGCCTGTGGTGTACAATTTAAAATACGGTTTTGCACCGTATTTTTATACGGAAATACGGTATGTATATACGGCGTAAAATATTTCAGAGAGGGTCGAAGCAGACCTGAAAAAGGGGTGCTTTTGAAATGTGAATTGAGTCTGGGCGCCCCAGCTGGCAACAATCAAATTCAGAACCCAGATGCAGATAGCACTTGAGCTTGATTGTAGCCAGCTGGGGGACCAATGTCTAATTTTGGGCAGCGTAAACCCTATTTTTCACCACCATTCTCTCATATCTCACCACCCACTGACCTGATTTGTGTCATTTTTATATGAATCGTTTAATTTCAATAAAGAATATCCCAGTTGTTGGTCAGATACTCCATTTTGGCCCATTTCCCAAATTCAACAAAAGGGGTGCCAAAAAGGTGGAAAACCAACCTTCACCGAATCTACTCTTTAAAACCCAGGATGATTTAGTATCATCAAGAAGTGTTGCCATCTTGTTTTGGGATGAAAAGAGGCTCTGGTTGGGGAGTGGTGGCTTAAATTGTGAAAACTCAGTGCCAAAATTTGAACAGGAATCCCACCCAGACCACTGGGGCGGTCCGATTGACCCCAAACTTTGTGGACCATTTAGTTATGTTCATCAAACATGGTCTGCATCAAAAAAGTCACATTTCAGGACATTTGCTCCGTTGACCCCCTCTGATAATATTTATCCATTTTCGATACGGAAAATACAGAATACGGATATGGACCCCCCCCCCCTGTTTTGTACGGCGTATATACCGTACAATACAAAAGATTATACTTATACGAATCTAGCACACCCTATTTTGTGTAATAAGCAATGTTACATGTGTGGTATCGAAGTTATTACCTCCCTACAGCAAGAAGGGGATACTACCCCTAGGGGCTAATTTGATGACATAAAAACTTCCCCAACTTCCTAATTTCTGTGCTAGGCAGCAGCTCACAGACACGGGCTTGTTTGTGAATGTGCGGAAGGCCCGTGAATGTCCTCCGCGCAACTCTACAAACAGTCTAGGGTAATGATGATGGTTAATTACTACTCTTAGCGCTACGCTACATTGGTAGCAAAGGTGACAGAGGTAAGCAATTCGCATTCCTTCACACCGTGACCGTTCAACCGCGTAGAAAAAAGCAAATTGCTTGCCTCTAATTTCACCTTCGATACCAATGTAGCGCAGCAGTTAAAAAAGGTAACTCGGAGGTTGTGCGATCAGTAAATCACACTACTTGTGAATGTTACAGGTTGTCAAGGACACCAAGAAAAAGGTCTAAGAGAAGATCCATGGAAGACAAAGCTGTTACAAGCTGTTGCGCTTCGCTTGCGCTCTCCAAATTTTACAGTATATGAAGGGCATGCGCAAACTTTTGCAGCCTTTTCATGAATTTTCAAGGGCGTGACAAGGATACAACCAAAACGATACGCATGCCTTTTCCACAGGGTATTATCTTTAGGAAGAAATCATGCTTTTCAGTTGGACATCACGGAGCGACCCCTCAAAAAGGATGTGCAAACACGCGACCTTCCCCTTTGCGACCTCCCCTCCATTTCTATCAAATCCACGTCTACCCACACCCACATCCACACACAGATCCAGCTCACCCACCTCAAAGAATCCCTTGGCCACGGAACCTCGTGCGTGCACCACGCGCTCAGGGATGCGCTCGCGGTCAAACTGCGCCAGCTTCTCAACCAGGTGGTAATCCTCCAATAGGATGGGGCCACGAGGACCGACTGTGGAACAACATGTGTGCTTGTGTGTATATGTGTCTGTGTGCTTGCGTGTATGTGCATGCGCATAGTGTGTATGTATGTGGGCACGCGCATGACGCGTCCCAAACCTGAGAAAAAGATCCTTGCAACCACCCCTCCTCTTCACGATTGCTCTCAATCCTGACCACCCCAGAAGTAAGCCCTGCTCTGCAATACGCACATACATACACACCTGTCAAGGAGGAGTTGTTGTTCCACACAGGTGCCCCGCTATTGGTGGTCCAGTAGGGCGTGTCATAGGAAGAGGAGGGTCGGTGCTGCATGCCAATTCAGTGGAGGAGGGAGGAGGTTGAGAACACCTGCAGTTCTTATTCTTTACTTTGAGGCAGCAAGGAGAGCCTCCACACGTGGCTGCAGGGCCTTTAAAAAGCGCCACAAAATATTGCCCACAGATACTCCGACACTGCCCGCAGATACTTCTGGCGAGGCAGGAGAGGAAGACACAGGCAAGGACGAAAGCAACACACACGCGACAGAACATTACGAGGAGGGGTGTGGGGTGTGGGAGACGGGCGGAAGGGGACAGGTATTCCGCAAAACATGGTCAAAAGAGGAACCCTCCGCGCGCTGTCCGGGCGTGCACACCGAAAACACGCAGTCACCATGACCATGCAGACATGCTACTATGAGGGACAACTGCTGGCGCACCTTGTAAGGATCCATTTCTCTTCAAACAAGCGCTTTTCTGTCGGGAGTAAACCCCAAATGTTATTCCTGATATATGACTTATATTAATTGTTGACGTCTTGCAAAAGGCAGCACTTTTTGTATTGCTGACTAGGAAAGCCCTGGTTCAAATTTGTGACAAAAAGCCATGGTTTTGTGACACAAAAACACATGAATATAACATCCAGTAATATGACATGCATCAGGAGCCCTCCTGCCGCCGCATGCTTCTATCAATTACTCGCAACTACACCTGCAAATAATTCGTTTCAATTGTTGTAGAGTGGAGGGAAAGGCTGAAGGTAAGGATAGGTGACTGTCAGAGGTTGTGAGCACCTCAGCAGCCAGCCGCCAGAATAGATATAGTCATCACCAGCATAAATTGCAGACAGAGTTAGCCTGTCTGAAATGTGACGTCTAAAGTTGAGATAAGCAGAATGCACGCTCCGACTACACTCCACTCCAGTAAAAGAAGCATCACTCCTACAGCTCTTAGTTGCCTCAAAATGAGCGGTAATCGACCTATATTTTGCTGCAAAATGAAGCAGTGCTATTATACCTGCTCAGCAGAGACTTGCGTGAGTACCTGCATTTAAATGCAATTTACATCATTTTGCACTGCAAATTGGGGAATTATTCTCAAGCTGTTAGGTATATCATGATTTCCGCGTGGCTCAGATCTACCTCCAGCCGCCCAGGTGTTGTTGTTGCTAGTTGCTCCCGTCTCCGCCAGAAATACCAGAGCATAAATCAACAAAGGGTTTGGATAATCCAGAGTGGCAGGACGTGTTGAGACACACAAATGCTTTAAGAAACAGTTTTTTTTTGTTGTGACGTTCTGGCAGCCGTCCTTTTTCTAAGGTTCTTGGCAAGTTTACTAGTCCTCTGATGCACCAACATTGCACGCAATATTGAACAAGGGGCGACGGAGGGCACCTATGCAGCACCCGCAGCCGCCAGCAGCCACCACTAACCGCTGACAGGAATCGTTGACAAACTCAATCTGGACATCCATCTCATTGAGATTAAGACCAGCTAGGGACCACTGAAGGCTGAAGGAACAGCAAAAATTCCTTTTCACCAATCTGCAAGTTTGTATGTTTAGGCAAGCCCTTGTCTGCCAATCTTTTCAAGTGTTAAGTTTCTTCAAACCTGGTCAAAGAGGAAGAAGAATCTCTGCCTCACCATGCGTTTTTGACCCAGTACAAGTGGTACTAGCTGGCCTCTAGAGAGCTCGTCACGACTTTTCAGATTGAGGACTTGAGATCCACAGATTGCAAGAGAAATGCTAGGTGTGATGAAGTCATGCAGGCAAACAAGGTACATCATGCAATGAACAATTCGCTCGCTCGGCATGCTGCTCAACCCCCTGATCTTAGATATCCTAGTATCGTACAGCAAAATGGTGACCAGTTATTCCTTGAAAATACAAATGACGACAGGCTGCCCAAATCTTGGCTACACAGACCACCAATTGCTGGTTTGAAACGTTTGAAATTGAATAAGCACCTCGTGAGGCGCCTTAGCAGGGCTTGTTATTTGTAGTGTCTGTCGCTGTTACAAATTAGTACAACCTCTGTGCGCCATTCAAACTAAACACAAAGGGGGGTGACATCCTGTTGTATGCTGGTCTATCAGTGTAGGCTGCTGCAAATTTTGCCCCACGGAATATCCTCAATTTAATAGGACAATGGCATGTATCATGCACACACTTATGGGTTGAAATTCACAGCCATTTAAGAGGCGGTGACTCTGAGTGTAATAATATAAAGGTAATTAATACTTGTATATCAATTGGTAAAACAGCAAACACGCCTGCACTCTTGCTGCGTGTTGACTTGAGTTTAATTAAACCGGTACACACATACACACACAATTATACACACGATATACACACGAGACACACACGCACGCACACATAATTGTGACCGGTACAAACCGTGAGCGGTACACATCGTAGGTATGACTGAATAAATGACTGAATGAATAAACGAATAATTGAAAGAAAAACTGAAAGAAAGAATGAATGAATGAATGAATGGAACGATTGTTGGGAAGACATTGGATTAAGTATTAAACAGTGAGATGTTCACTGGATGTAAAATGAACATGATAAATTGGCATTGCCATTGTGAGCGAGCAGTGTGTGTCACAAGTGTGGCGTCTAAGAACAGTTTTTTGATGCAGCGACTGCAAACCGTTCTGCATCGATGGAAGTCGCTGTTGTCAACAAACGTGATGAACGTGGCAGGCATGGGCAATTATCATTATTGGAATAACTGTTTATCTGGGGAAATGGGGTTCGTTTTTGCATGCTCCTAGGTATGGCTCCCCGAACAGTCATGGCCACCTGCCTCATTATCGGCCGCGGCGCAACCCTCCCTTTCAAGCAGCCATATGCTGTTTTTGACCAGCCAGGGCACCAAATTGATGAGTGATTTTTGTTGTTTTAAAGTCCAAGGTCTTTGCAAGCATAATGAAGCAAAAAAACAAGTGATTGGCGAGATATGCAAATCAAAGTGCCATTACCCATGAAAAGTGCCCTTAATTAGGACGTGTGCAGTTTGTCCTTCCGTTGCGTGCGCAGGGTGACTTATCTAGATCTAAGCAAATGCTCTGGTAGCGTATAGAGTCAGCATCAGTTTGAAGCTAACGTGGACAGTTTGATGACTTGATGTTTACACCTGTTCCCCCTTCAAACACAAATAACATTTTCCGCCCAGTGCCCCCGCTTTGATTATCCTGTACTATATGAATAGATGAGCAGCATAGCAAAAAAGGCTGCATGATATTAATGTGCCAGTAAGTCGCAAAATAATAATGTATGTGTCACGATAAATCATGTACCACGCTTATGGCGACTTGCAGGTATAATGTACCAGTTGTGTCCCCGGCAAAAACAAAAAAGTGAAAAAAAAATGCAAATGTGATTGTTATAATCAGCAGTGCTTACAAGGGGCGCAGGGCTCAGCCCCGAGCTGATGGAGCAAGAGAGACAGCGGGGGCCTGAGCCGTCAGACGCAGACACCCCCCCTCCTCGTAGGCGCAGAGGAGCTGCTGCCAACACACAGGAGGAGAGCACGGAAGGTGTGCGTCCTGGTCGCCCCTGCCATGGATGTACGTGCAAGCATGGCAAGGGATGTGCAATGCAAGCATGTGTCAAACCTGCATGTCATCCTGCACAATAGACACCAGCAGCTGGGCAGCCACCGCATCATGCTTTCTGTGGGAGCGGAGAAAGCCCTTCCAACCCTGGGGCATGCGGACTGCACGATGCACCCTGTAGTCCTGGATGATCCGGACAGTCTTCCTTCAAGGACAGTCTTCCTGCAAGGACGTCCGCTGAACCATCTAGCAATGGCTGAGCACTTCACACCACTCATAAAGTAGAGGTGCACAACCTGTTCTCTCAAGCAGGCTTGTCATAGGGACGGTGACGGGGAGGCTGTGCTTGCATTGCCCGTTCCCTTCTATATTTATATCATAAAATCCGTTTTGGTGGTTTTGTTTTTTTCACTTTTTTCCCGGGGACACAACTGGGACATTATACCTGCAAGTCACCATAATTGCAAGTCACCATAAATACAAGTGAGCCGACCGAAGTGTTACCACATTTTAGGGGGTCCATGATGTGAGGCCATGAATTCTGTCTGACCAGTATTCGAGCAATGGAATATTGTGAATGGAATATGAGAATGGTGCAGCTTTAAGGAAAACAAAGAGTATTAGAAGGGTCCCGTGCCGGGAAAGGTCCTTGACTGGCATGCCTCCCTAAGCTAGTGAGATTATTATAGATGAACAAACAGACTGTTGGTATTAAGCACAGTTCTCCCCCCAGTCTAGACCCCTTTAACACTGCTCCAGGAATAGTTATTACAACATGTTTCCTGCGATCTAAGGATGAGGCTGTTATGGCTCAGATAGGTTTTTTTTGTTACCTATACCTCCTTCCAATTGTATTATTAACAATGGTATGTTCAGTGTGTGTCCTGGCTTGCCTCTCCAACAATTGTTTGCGTAGTGCCCAACCTCAGAATTGTCTCACGTAGTAGTTCAAGAGGCTGCCTTTGTGTAGAAGTACAAAGAAAAACTGGTCTTGATCTGATCACTACCATTTGCCTGTTCACACATCGCGTAGAAAACTACTAGAAGGCGTACAAGGTCGATGAGAATATAACTGATCTTAATCTGACACTACAATATGCCTGTTCACACAACGTGTAGAATATATATGATGAAAAATAACCGATCTTGATCTGACCAGTTTTACTTGCCTATTCACACAATGTGTAGAAAGTTACAAGAAAATGTATGAGGTCGATGAGAGCAGCAACGGGTCCAAGGGCTTGTTGGAGGACATGGAGACAGTCAACGCGTGTGCGGCAAGGATTATGGGGGTAGTCAAGGTGGGTGCATAATGCATAATGGGGAGCAACGAGGGGGATATGAAAACTGTCAACGCGTGTGCGGCAAGGACAATGGGGGCAGTCAAGGAGGATGCATTTCATAGGAGAGCAATAAGGGGGATGTGGAGACTGTCAACGGGTGTGCGGCAAGGATCATGGGGATAGTCAAAGTGAGCGCACGATGGGGGGCAATGCAAGCAAAAGGGTAACATGGCTGGGGGGATAACCGAGGTGACTTCAAGCATTGGGCGAATGCAAGGTCACTGTCCCATGAGATGACGTATTTTATCAGGAAAACACCAAGCATACCAAGTGCCAATGCGAGCTGCTGTAATGATGCCACACCAACATACACAAATGTGTAAGTGAACAATGGACGTGTCAAGCCTACCAACAAAAGAATGACAAGCTTCTGGCAACGCCGCAAGCTGCGTTTTTTGGGGTGGTGTGTGCTTCATATGCAAATGATCACTACACTCTCCTGAAGCTCACATGGGTTTTACACTCATCCTTCTTGACTCTCTTCTTAACCCTCTTGGCACCTCCCTCTTTCTATGTAAAGGCCCACCAACCAAGATGCCGTTGGGAACAACCTGATTTTGTGATTGCATCTATCTTCAACACATCTCCTTGCTGTTGATAATCACTCTCTTTGCAACCCACACTGCAATAAATTTCCAGGCTTTGGAGGCCAAGCATTCCGGCGCAATCATCGTGCTGTCTGCCCACGGTGAGTGTTCATGCTGGCGGTCTCTTTTTCAGTCCAGAGTAAGGTCCGTTTAACTGACCTACTGATATTCCGTACAAGTTCCTCTGTGTGCCAGCAAATTTTTGCATCAGCATGTGTGTGTGCCAGCCATGCGTGTGCAAGCTTCTCTGTGCCAACATGATTGAGGCAAGGGCCTGAATCAGCACCCGCCGCGCACTTTGCAACATGCTTATACTTTCTGGCAAAAGCTACAGTGAACAAAACTGCTCTCTGGCGATTGCCTAAAATACAGTGATAGCCCTCTCGGCTCTCAGTGCAACAAGGAACCAGCTCCGCTACCCTCAAATGCAAGCAGGGTGTGGTCCGCCTTGGTTGAATGAACACCTTTTTGTTTTCACTGTCCTTCATCAACGGAAAAAAGACCAGGCTATGCCAGTTCTCCGGCATGATTAAGAGGAGGAGCACTCAGGTGTCTGTTCTAAAGAGCCTCTATCACCACAATGAAGAGAGAGAAGTCACTCTGTGGAGACGCATATATTGTAGAAAACCTAGGTCGAGCAGCTGTCTGATTGGCTGGAGGCCTTACTTAGTCGCCCAAACGCAGCAATTTACACAACTCTTTGTCAACTGTTGCCAGGAGACATCTGCACCATCGGCCCCGAGGCAATGAAGGGAGACAAGGGTGACCTAAAGAGACACTTCAAGTCTCCCTTGACCAACTGTGAGCTGCGACCTGTGTGCCTGTGAATGGCTGCTGACAATCATGAATTAGTGTACGCATTATGCACTTTAGCCATCAAGTAGTAGTATGCTTCACAACCAAAGCTGCAGCTTGAGCAGGATTGCTGAAAGACACGACTTCAAGAAATGCGTGCACAATTCGATAATGTCATAATGTTCCATTCATGAGGCACTGAGCAAAGTGAACAAGTCAATATGGTTTGTAATGAACACGTGTCTTAACATCTTAAACACTGATTGTTACCCCTCCTTTGCTATTCCTTAACTCTAGTTAGTGACTTTGTTTCGTAGTGAGAGAGAGTTTTCTTACCGTGTCGATGTTAACAGTTCAACTACATCGCAGTCTTTTCTTTTTGACATCGCTCTGCATTATACAATTCATTGAAGCAACTTGCCCGTAGCCACTGCAGCCTTAGTTATTTATGTGAACTCGTGTTTTATCTCCAACCTACATAGACAGGGATATAGGAAAGTCAAGCTCCACGTGATCCTCGTTGGATTAATGGGGAATTATTTACAAAAAACATATAGGCAAACCCTGGCAGACCTCAATCTGGGTTGCCATAAGATTTAAAAGCTGACACACAAACTGAATGAACACTCCATCAGACATGCATCTACACTCATAAAAACGAGATATGCACTGCAATACAATTTAAATAGTGGCGCTGCGCTTGGGGACCCTAGGTCAATACTTCCATATTACTATATACTAGCCCATACTGCAATCCATGCTTAAGCTGGTACGATACCATAACCACGTCGTGACAGCCAAAGGTCTGTGATGAGCAAGGGCTTTCTTGCCCTTCATAGAGTTCCCAAACGGCCATGGTCTCCTATGCCTATACGACCTGGCAATTCTGTCCTGATAAGCAGAGTTGTGTGCACTCTCCTGGAACTGACTCCCTGCTCACCCCAGCTAGCCTTGCGTGTGCAAATGCATGAGCTGCGCATGTGCCCAATGCATACCTGCATCCTCAAGATCCTGTGTTTGACCTGATGTGTGTGCCCACTGTCATGCATGCAAAGAAAGTGCAAAGCAAGCAAGATGGGTGGTGCAGGTGTTCCTATCAGCCACAGTGGATGCAGCGTGTTAGATTTGTGGTGGTGCAGGCCACAATGCGCGCACGTGTCCTAGCAGGCACACGGCTGTGCAGGTTCAGCAACAGGAGCAGGGTCAGCAACAGGGTCAGCTGGAAATTGAAAGGGGCATGGAATTAGAAAAGATAGAAATGACAGGTGCAGAGTAGGCAAAAATTGCGGCGCCGGTGGGCTTCGCCAACTTTTCAGCGTCGCGTGCGACGCTGTTCAACAATCGGAAAGGGTTACAAGGGTTACAAGGATGGTTCAAAAATCGGAAAGCACCATCCTTCTCAGCATGAACTTCCCACTCGATTTGGCTGTTAACGTTTTTGGAGAAAGGTCCCTTTTTTTAAGCTATAAGGCTCTCGGTTTCCCTAGCAATCCATAAGCCTAGGACAAAGTCAAGGTGTGGGTCTGGGTGCCATGCCCCCCCCCCCCCACAACCCACACTAATTTCTTTCTTTCGTGTGTTTGCGCGGTGAGGGGTTGCCTGGTGCGGGCACCTACGGAACCCCCTCCCTTAATCATGCTGGCTGCGTCAATGCTACCAGCGGAGTCTTTCCTTTTTTTGTGAACTCAGTCGGCAGTGAAGCCGTGCCATAATTTGAACACGATTTAAAGATGGAAACCACTTTTAAATTGCTGACTAGCTAGGGTTCAACAGAATTGTGGAGACGAGTTGCATTGAGGAGACCACAGTCGTGGAGGAAACGAAGAAGGGCTCTTAGATGCTGACCCCCCAGCCACCCCCATCGCTTCACCAATTGATAGCTCCGACAGCACTAATTGGTGTCTTAATGTTGGTGGTGTTTACACTGCTACCTTCATTATTCTTTCTTTCTTTCAGTTGGCTGAGTTGGTGTGCACAAAATACCATCATCAGCCTAACATATATGGCTCCCGGTTACCCCCTTTGCAAACCCTTTCAGCCTAGCTAGCAGTCACACTTTTAAACTGATGGCCTTATATGTTAAACCTCCCACAGCCTTTGTTTCGCCAAATGAAGCATGCACGCAAGAAGGCAAAGAAGCGAGAACACACACACACACACACACGGGCAGAGCCCGTGAGACATGGATTTTGGCACAAGTTGTGAACTTCTAGACGCTTATTCTTTGCAAGGGGTCCAGAGCTAGGGATGTAATCCCATTTGCCTTCAGTTCTTAGTGCACGCTGATAGGGGCCCAGGGGCCAGTGATAGAATGGTATTTTTGAGGGGATGTTGTGAGGGGGTTAGGGGCCAGGATTTCATGTCTATGGCAGTGCTGGGGCGCTTGCGGTGTCTAGAGTACTTGAGGGGGCCAGGAATTCAGGATTTCGTGTCTTGGGCAGTGCTGGGGCGCTTGAGCGAGGTGTCTAGAGTTCTTGTCACATTGTCTGTCTACGCTTTGCTGGACGGTGCTGGGGCGCTTATGGTGAACACTTACGTTTCCATCTTGCCTTTGCTAAACCGGGGCACATGCTAAGAAGGGGTTGTTCTGTGCTAAGTACTATACCTCGATCGCTCCTTGTGCTTTATATACACTTTTAGACTCGCCCTGCTTCATTATATCATTGCCTTTTGTGTGTTTCATGTTTGGCAGGCACACACTTTATGTCTACGCTCAGCTGCCACTTGCCCCTAAACTTTAAATGTTAGCGTGGACTTGGGCTCTGTGCTAACCCTACCATTTATGTACGTATTGCTAATTGCTACAACGAGAGTGGTCCTAGAGGTTCTCCATTTTCTATCCCCTCCTACTTGTACAAGGATCTGGACAAACATGTGTTGAGGAATTTCAGCAGGTTCAGATTGCGTGCACACCATTTGAGAGTGGAGTCTTGC
>Ga0307942_1001261_pt1:17500-19950 | contig 19950 bp, 20 predicted proteins | sample OrgLakmetagen175_FD_201846 | JGI IMG/M metagenome (GOLD analysis project Ga0307942, IMG submission 201846) | Saline water microbial communities from Organic Lake, Antarctica - #175 | ecosystem: Environmental > Aquatic > Non-marine Saline and Alkaline > Saline | place: Antarctica... | reverse complement strand
CACCCACCCCTCCACACTCCCAATCCACTCCCACCCACACCCACTCCCACACATGCACACGCACACCCACACCCTCCACACTCCCACTTCCATTTCCACCCACACCCACGCACACCCACGCACACCCACACACACCCACAACCAAACACACACGTACTGACCCTACTCACCCGGCAGGAGTGTGAATTGGTCGTGTAGGAACCCAGCATACCCAGACTGTGTAGTCTTCAGCACTTGCAGATCCCGCACACCTGCGTGCAGAAGTTTTGAGTTCTGTACTTGAATACCCTGACAGGTGTGTGCAGAAGTTTTGAGTCCTTCAATCAAATACCCTGACACATGTGTGAAATAATGAGTTTTTCAACTGAATACCCTGACAGGTTTGTGCAGGAGTTTTGAAACCTTCAATTAAATGCCCTGACACATGTGTGTTGGAGTTTTGAAACCTTCAATTAAATGCCCTGACACATGTGTGCAGGAGTTTTGAAACCTCAGTTGTGCAGCAGCATAAAAAAAATTCGACTCATCACATTCCAACACCTCAGACATCCAATACCTCAAAAAAATATATAGTGTGTGTGTGTGCGCGTGTGTGTCTGTGACTGTGTGCGTATGTGTCAAATTTCTCAAGGCAGATCACTGCTCCAACAAAGCACAAGTAACAACCGCCGCACACATGTGTCAGGGTTGGCAGGAACCATATGTATTCACCGTAAATGACCGTCTATTCGTGATTTCCCTGCCAAAAAACACTGTATATGCACCGTATATATATGGTTCTGGCCAATCCTACTCATTAGGGGGGTGCTTTAAATGACAGCTTGCTTCCTGTAGCTTACCTCTGTTAGAACGACTTCCTGTAGATCACCTCTGTTAGAATGACCTCCTGTAGCTCACCTCTTTTAGAATGATCTCTTGTAACTCACCTCTGTTAGAACGACTTCCTCTAACTCACCTCTGTTAGAATGACCTCCTGTAGCTCACCTCTGTTAAAATGATCTCTTGTAACTCACCTCTGTTAGAACGACTTCCTCTAACTCACCTCTGTTAGAATGACTTCCTGTAGCTTACCTCTGTTAGAACGACTTCCTGTAGATCACCTCTGTTAGAATGACCTCCTGTAGCTCACCTCTGTTAGAATGATCTCCTGTAGCTCACCTCTGTTAGAATGATCTCCTGTAGCTCACCTCTGTTAGAATGACTTCCTGTAGCTCACCTCTGTTAGAATGACCTCCTGTAGCTCACCTCTGTTAGAATGGCCTCCTGTAGGTAACCTCTGTTAAAATGACCTCCTTTAACTCACCTCTGTTAGAACGACTTCCTGTAGCTCACCTCTGTTATAATGACTTCCTGAAGCTCACCTCTGTTAGGACGACTACCTGAAGCTCACCTCTGTTAGGACGACTTCCTGAAGCTCACCTCTGTTAGGACGACTTCCTGAAGCTCACCTCGATTAGGACGGCTTCCTGAAGCTCACCTCTGTTAGAACGACTTCCTGTAGCTCACCTCTGTTAGAATGACCTCCTGTAGCTCACCTCTGTTAGAATGGCTTCCTGAAGCTCACCTCTGTTAAAATGACCTCCTTTAACTCACCTCTGTTAGAACGACTTCCTGTAGCTCACCTCTGTTAGAATGACTTCCTGAAGCTCACCTCTGTTAGGACAACTTCCTGAAGCTCACCTCTGTTAGGACGACTTCCTGAAGCTCACCTCGATTAGGACGGCTTCCTGAAGCTCACCTCGATTAGGACGGCTTCCTGAAGCTCACCTCTGTTAGAATGACCTCCTGTAGCTCACCTCTGTTAGAATGACCTCCTGTAGCTCACCTCTGTTAGAATGACCTCCTGTAGCTCACCTCTGTTAAAAAAAAACCTCCTGTAACTCAACGCTTTCTGTAACTCACCTCTTTCCTCTGTTCTGGTTCTCGTAATGGTGGACACTTACGGCACACTATATGAGGCACACACACACACGCACGCACACACATACACACACAGAGGCGTACAAAACCAGCAGGCGTTCATTCTCTAAGGGATGCTGGCACTGAATGAGGCACACACACACTGCCGCATGCATAAACCAGGGAAACCATGTCATAAGGGATACACACACTAAGGCACACATAGTGGCATGCAAACTTTCACGCACACACAGACAGACAAACGTTGATAAGAATCATATCTCAAACATATGTATCTAAAAAAACACAGAGTTTGCAATTGAAGTCAACAATGACAAACGCTCTGTCTATTTGGCCACGGTAAGTTTTTAAACTTACCAGCTGTCACCTCCAGAGTGTTTGCCCGGTCCAAAGTTGTGTGCACAGTGCGCAGCTCAGTGCCTGCCATCACAAACCCTGTAGCGCGTTGTGTGCATGTGTGTTTGTGTGAGTGTGTGAGTGTGAGGGTACAGTGCACAGTGTGCAGCTCACTGCCTGTCATCACAGACCCT
>Ga0307942_1001261_pt1:0-12500 | contig 19950 bp, 20 predicted proteins | sample OrgLakmetagen175_FD_201846 | JGI IMG/M metagenome (GOLD analysis project Ga0307942, IMG submission 201846) | Saline water microbial communities from Organic Lake, Antarctica - #175 | ecosystem: Environmental > Aquatic > Non-marine Saline and Alkaline > Saline | place: Antarctica: Organic... | reverse complement strand
CCCTAATATTGCATTGTTTAATTCCTAGGGATCGCCAGCACCGTATATACACACCGTATGTTTGATTGATGATTTCCCTGCCTAAAGTACCGTGTCCGTGTTGTGTGTGTGTGTATGTGTATGTGTGTGTGTGTGTGCGCGTGTGTTTGTGTGTGTATGTGTGTGAGTGTGTGCAACACTGTATACATATGGCTCAGGCCAACCTTAATTGTTTTTTACACCAGTGCAAATGTTGCGCACTGAATACACAACACAAAGGACACAGACAAGCGTTCAAACTTTCCTTAATATGCTTATGTGTGCACGTACATGTTGGTGCAAGCTATAACTGAAACATATGCCCCAATCAAACCATCCTGTGCGTGTGCGTATGTATGTGTGCTTGTTGCAGCGAATTCGATTGCACGAGCTTGGAGTCCAACCTGCTTCAGACCAGCAGGGCGATCGCCCTGAGGTACGTTTGAGAGGGGGCAATAAAACAACTTTGTGAGGTGGCAGTGTGTGTGTGAGGTGGCAGTGTGTGTGTGTGTGTGTGCGGTGGCAGTGTGTGTGAGGTGGCAGTGTGTGTGTGAGGTGGCAGTGTGTGTGTGTGTGTGTGTGTGTGTGTGTGTGTGTGTGTGTGTGTGTTTGAGGTGGCAGTGTGTGTGTGTGTGTGAGGTGGCAGTGTGTGTGAGGTGGCAGTGAAGAATTACATAAAGATACAAGATGCTTTCCACCTGCTTCAGAACGAGGGATAACTGGCCGTTCCCATAGCTGGCACACCTAAGCAGGGACTGTCCTGTGCCGAAAACTGTGTGTAGCATAACATCTCTATCATGTCCTCACATTTTTGACAAAAAGCTGCCAATAAAACTGTGTGTAGCATAACATATCTATCATGTCCTCACGTTATTGGCAAAAAGCTGCCAATAAACCTTTGTGTAGCATAACATCTCTATCATGTCCTCACATTTTTGACATAAAGCTGCCAATAAAACTGTGTGTAGCATAACCTCTCTATCATGTCCTCACATTTTGAAAAAAATGCCAACAACAGCTTTGTTTTGTAAACAAAGGCTGTGGTCAGCAGAATGCCCGATTGTGATGTGTGTGTATTTGTGTGTGTGTGTGTGTGTGTGTGAGTGCGACACCGTAGCAACAGGCGCCGGTTCTGATTTATGACCAGGCTTGTCATATCAAAAACAAGGGCTGTGCCCTGAAGCTTTATATTATATATCTAGGGTTGGCCAGACCGTATATATACACCGTATATGACCGAGTATTTGGTGATTTCCCTGCCAAAAATACCGTACATGCACCGTATATATATGGTTCTGGCCAACTCTCTCTCTCTCTCTATATATATATATTGTATGCAACTTACAGAAGTGACTCACGTAACATCACAGGGTAACCGTCACTGTGATTCTGCAATGTACTGCCACTACAAGTGATAGGTTGCCACTCTAAGTGTGTTAATGGCATTCCTGGTGGCCATTCTAGGTGTGTTAATGGCATGGCATTTCTGGCCAAACCTACTTGTGCTCAATCAAAGGTGTCGAGGATTTTTGAAGCAGATGCTACTTGTGATGAATTGAAGGTCCTGTGGATTTTTGAAGCAAATGCTACTTGTGTTGAATCAGAGGTCCTGCTTGTGGTCAATCAAAGGTCCTGTGGGTTTTTGGAGCAAGTGCTCATCGTCAGTCCATCCAGTGTCAGGAGGTGCTTCTGTTTCATGCAGCTTTTGATATTCAAACCTCTGTGTGATTCGAAGCCCAAAGGCACAAACACACACATAGCCCCCTCTTTTAATCACAGCAGCTGTGTTACCACTATATCAGACTTCCCCCCTCTGTCTTCAACACAAAGGCACAGACACAAACACACACACATAGCCCCATCTTTCAATCACAGCAACTGTGCTACCTCTATATCAGACTTTCCCCCCTCTGTCTTCATCACAAAGGCACAGGCACACACACACATGTCTCTTTTAAATATGCCGGCTTTGTTACCACTACCAGCAACACAGTTTTTTTCTTTCTTCCCCTCCTCCAGCCTAGCATGGAGGTTTTTCTTTAAGGGACCCCCTACATCCCACACACTCCCTATATACCTAGCATGACTGCTCACTTTCAACAAACTCCCACATTAAGTAAACATGATTGTACTCATGCAGTTCTAGTTGAAGAGTGCAGTTTGGAAGCTGTATCATTATTACTGCCCTTTGCTTCTGTTCACGTTTTTGTTATCAAGCCTGTTGGACAAGCAAAGGCTGTTTGACTGTTTGACAGGCAAGGCTGTTGGTAAGCAAGGCTGTTGGACAAGCAAAGGCTGTTTGACTGTTTGGCAGGCAAGGCTGTTGGTAAGTAAGGCTGTTGGACGAGCACAGGCTGTTCGACTAGCAACCATTTCCCCAGGCATCACACACACACACACACACACACACACACACACACGCACACACACATGGGCCTAACACATGTTGCCCTTTGCTTCTGTCCATGCAGCCTGCATTTAAATTCATGATGGGGCTGTTCGACAGGCAAGTGGAAGCTGCCATCGTTATTCAGGTGATTTATTCCCGCACAACGTTGGTTATAATTCTTGGTTCAATAAGAGCAGCGCAGCAACATGACAGGCAAATTGTTATATTGGAGTTTTAATTCCTATGTTTGGATCCTACTTTGGATACGTCTGGAACCTACTTTGGATCCTACTTTGGAAGCGTTTGGATCCTACTTTGAATCCTATGTTAAGATACATGTCACTGCCGTATAGTTTGTTTGCATGTCACTGCCGTATAGTTTATTTGCATGTCACTGCCGTATAGTTTGTTTGCATGTCACTGCTGTATAGCTTGTCTGCATGTCACTGCCGTATAGTTTATCTGCATGTCACTGCCGTATAGTTTGTTTGCATGTCACTGCTGTATAGTTTATCTGCATGTCACTGCCGTATAGTTTATCTGCATATCACTGCCGTATAGTTTGTTTGCATGTCACTGCTGTATAGTTTATCTGCATGTCACTGCCGTACAGTTTGTTTGCATGTCACTGCCGTGGGCGTCATTTGTTGGTGGTACTGTTTGTGGTATAGTTTGGATTGCAAAGGCCTCAGTTATACGTCACTGCCGTGGGCGTCATTTGTTGGTGGTACTGTTTGTGGTTTAGTTTGGATTGCAGAGACCTCAGTTGCACATCACTGTTGTGGGCGTTGTTTATTGGTGGTACTGTCTTTAGGTTTTGTTTTGGCCGGACTGAGCGGCTGACCTTCAGGGATGGAGCTCGGCAGGATTTTAATGAATAGGTATTTATTAGGGAAGGAGCTATTTAGTGATATTTAGTAGTGGTATTTATAAGGGATGGAGCTCAGCAGGATTTTGATGAATAGGTATTTATTAGGGATGGAGCTATTTATTAGGGATGGAGCTCAGCAGGATTTTGATGAATAGGTATTTATTAGGGGTGGAGCTATTTATTAGGGATGGAGCTCAGCAGGATTTTGATGAATAGGTATTTATTAGGGATGGAGCCATTTATTAGGGATGGAGCTCAGCAGCATTTTGATAAATAGGTATTTATTAGGGATGGAGCTATTTATTAGGGATGGAGCTCAGCAGGATTTTGATGAATAGGTATTTATTAGGGATGGAGCTATTTATTAGGGATGGAGCTCAGCAGGATTTTAATGAATAGGTATTTATTAGGGATGGAGCTATTTATTAGGGATGGAGCTCAGCAGCATTTTGATGAATAGGTATTTATTAGGGATGGAGCTATTTATTAGGGATGGAGCTCAGCAGGATTTTGATAAATAGGTATTTATTAGGGATGGAGCTCAGCAGGATTTTGATGAATAGGTGGAGCTCAGCAGGATTTTGCAGGGGTGGAGCTCAGCAGGATTTTGCAGGGATGGAGCTCAGCAGGATTTTTATGAATAGGTATTTTTTACTGATAAATGAGTGCCCAGCTGCATGATTTCTCAAGGCGTGCTCGACAGGATTTCTTGTAAAAAGGGGGCCTCAGCAGGTTCTTATGCAAACAGGCGTGCCCAGCTGCATGGTTTGCAAAATGCTGGTAGACTCATATTATTGTCACAGGGATATGTCATTGCTTTAGCCTAAAGTTTAGGCATCTTTACATAGGCACCGCTTTAGGCATCTTTACACAGGCATCTTAACATAGTGGTTATTGTGCGCACGTGCAAAATGTGCGATCACTACAACATGCTCAGTCTGAACTTGAATAGTTAGTTTGTAGTTTGCTTTATGGGCTGGACTGAGCGGCTGGCTGTCATGTAAGGGGCTCAGCACGGTTTTTGTGTAATAGGAGAGCTTAGTATTTGTGTGTGTAAGTGTGTGTGTATGTGTGTGTGTGTTTGTGTGTATGTGCGTTTGCGTGCACGCCTGCATGCACGCATCCATGTGTGTGTGTGTGTGTTTGTTTGTGTGTGTGTGTGTGTGTATGTGTGTGTGTATGTGTGTGTGTGTGTTGCGAGCTTTACAGATTAAAAGGTGCTGATTTTACATCATTATGCGGCAGCATAGCTGTGTTGCAACCAGACACACATCACGTGTCTGTCTGTGTGTGTGCGCATGTATGTGTGTTCATCAGGACCAGGCAACCAGACACACACCAAGGCATACTCACACAACTGAGCGCACAATTGCACAATAAAACAGCCCTCCAATGTTTTCTGGGTGTGCAACGTGCGTACTGTGCGTACTGTGCGTACTGTCGGTTCAGGCTGCCTTCCCTGACCCCCAGTCATATATTTTGTTAGGCTGCTAGGCATGTTGTGCTGGTCTCAACCAGAACCAAAATTATATTTTAATGTGAAGAGGGGGGAGCGTCAGTACTCAAACAGGAGCTGTGTGCCTTACATGTCAGCTGTGCCAGACCAAACGCAGAGCACGTTCACATAAACACACACTTGCAAACAAACCTGACATGCACCAACAAGCTGCCCCATGTTCTCAGACCGCAGCGTGCCTATCGCCGCTTCCGGCGCCCTCTCCCTACAGACTCAAAACTCAGAAACCAGGGCACGTTCACATAAACACACACTTGCAAACAAATCTGACATGCACCAACAAGCTGCCCCATTTTTTTGGTCCGCAGCGTGCCTATCGCCGCTTCCGGCGCCCTCTCCCTACAGACCCAGAACCCGAAAAGGAGTTCACCTCACGTGTAAGCTGTGCCGGAGAAATGTCAGGCTCCCGAGGCAAGAGGCCCACGACCGCCTCTCGGTATATGAGCGACGCACACGCTAAGAGCATGAAAATGCGTGCAAGCATGACAGGTGAGGAAATTGAGGGGGGTGCTTCATACCTAGTCCTCTCCCAACATGTACGACGCACCCACTAAGAGTATGAAAATGCGTGCAAGCACGACAGGTGAGGGAATTGAGGGGGGTTCTTCATACCTAGTCCTCTCCCTACATGAACGACGCACGCGCTAAGAGCATGAAAATGCGTGCAAGCACGACCAGGTGAGAAAAATGAGGGGGGTTCTTCATACCTAGTCCTCTCCCTACATGAACGACACATGCACTAAGAGTATGAAAATGCGTGCAAGCACGACCAGGTGAGGAAATTGAGGTGGGGCTTCATACCTAGTTGGAAGTGAGCTTAATAAAGGGTTACAAGGGTTACAAGGATGGCCTACAGCCCGAGACTCTGGCTGATGGCAATTGGCTGGTGAAACAAAATCAACCAGTGTCGAAAATTGAAACAAAATCTGACACAAACTTGAGGAGTCTGGAGTCTTGATTCAGGAATGCATTGATCTCAAAATTAGTGATACTGTGATGACAAGCCAAGAAAGGAATAAATCCAGAGCTCGAAGGAGCAAACGCACGCAGAGTCTTAAACATTCCTTCAAAGGGGGCTTCATACATAGTTGGGAGTGAGCTTAATAAAGGTAAGGTAAGGTTGCATATATGCCTCCGTGGGCATCCGAGCGGAAGCTTTGAAAAAGCCTGTAACCACACCTAGCTAAATAAAGGAAACGTGCTTCATACTTAGTTGGGAGTGAGCTTATTTAATGCCTGCCAAATTAATGCCTTTTAGGACATATGTCGTCCATACTCTTGATTTGGAAAGACAAGAAGTTGGTGGAAATTGAAGTTGGTGGAAATTTTGTGTGGTTTAGGATGCTCTAGGTGCACACTAAGACCAAAAACAAACGAACATTACACGTGTCTAGTTTATGTGCAGATTTGTGGCAGAGAAAGAGAGAGAGAGAGAGAGAGAGGGATAGAAAGAGAGAGAGAGAGACTTTCATCTGTATATTACTAGTACAATTACACCAGTGTGTTCAACATTGCTGCATACACAACCAGGCGTTAAATTGCAATAACCCACGCAGGCGGCAAGGTATCCCATCTCGTTTCTTAAAATGTTGACACAAGCAGTTTTGCGCTTTTCCTACCCTGCAATGTCTTTTGGGGGCGCTGCGTGTTTTCCAGCGTCAAAACTTCGTGATAAAATGACTAGAAGCAGATTCTGAGGTCAATAGACACCTGACTTTCACTTTGTTCTTACAACCTAACAATTGTTGTCATGACTGGCGGGCGACCGATTCCTATGTGAAAAATCCATTGGCTCTCATGTAACTAGTAAAACCGGACAAGTATCAGCGATATGATGCAGGCAGCTGAATCCCTGATCAAACAATTGCACTAGCTTTTTCTTTGTCCTTAAAACCTAACAACTGTTGTCATGACTAGCAAATCATTCTCAGGTAGAAATGCCACTGGCTCTCGCATAATCTACACACACACACACACACACACACACACACATACACACACACATACACACACACGCACATACACACACACACCCAAACCACAAACTGACAAGTATCAGTAGTATGATGCAGGCAATGGGACCTCCCAGGAGTCCCAAGACCGGATGGCCATCTGGAGGAAGCGCATGGGTGACATGGTGAGCAGGTTCCAGATGCTACAGATTAAGCCACCAGTAAAAACGTGCAGGGTTGGCCAGAACCGTATATATACACACCGTATTTGGCCAAATGTACGGTGATTTCCCTGCTAAAAATACCGTATGTACACTGTATACATGTATATATGGTTCAGTGCTTCTTTTTTCAATTTTGGAAAACCTTCGTTTTACGTCACGGCCAAATTTGGCCATTTTGAAAACCTTTGTTTGACGTCTTACACCCTTTCATGCCCAGCCCGCTGGGAGGCCTCCCAGCAATGTTCGTGCACGTGGTAAATCAAATGTTTCAGGCATGGCCCTAAAACAAAAATAAAGCATGTACCAACACTGATATGTCCGTAAGCCTACTTGCGCGTCTTGAGGCTTGCTGTTTGTCCGGCACGACACGGCGCTGAGCTGTGAGCTGTGCAGCTGCATCCTGGTAACCTTGCAACACACCCCTCTTGTCCTGAATCTCTTGCCATTTCAGTGCTGTGCGCTGATGCAGCTGGCTTGCCTCATGCGATTTGATATTCTGGGACCTGCTCTGAAGCTTGCATGCTGGTGCCAACCCTGGTGCTGCAAATGCTGCAGCAGAGGTAGTACAGGTTGTCCTCCCCCGGACCTCCATCTTGCAGCCAATTGCTGCGCGCAGGCTAATTCCTGTCCAGTGGCATGCCCTTCTGTGTGTACTTGGGAGGCCCATCCTTCTGCTCTAGCCATGCAGGCTGCGTGGCTCTGGTCTCACCATGCTTTCCCCCTTTTTGTACCTTCCATCACTCTCTCCCTGCTTGGTTCTCTTTCTTTCAGGCGAACCAACCATTTAAACAAAATATTAAAATTGTTGAAAATTTCAATTTTTGAGGCTAAATTTTGGCCCTCGAAGGGCCCACGCAGGCCTCAAGGTGCCCTTGGTCGGTTTTTGCCGGGAGACCCCCCGGGGCCCAAATCCTTGGTTTCACGTCTTTCCCCCACGCCCAAATAGTAGGGGTTTCACGTCTAAAGACGTCATGCGTCTCCAAAAAAGAAGCACTGATATGGTTCTGGCCCACCCTACAGGTTCCGGATGCTACAGATTAAGCCACCAGTAAAAACGTGCAGGGTTGGCCAGAACCGTATATATACACCGTATTTGACCGAATGTACGGTGATTTTTCTGCTAAACATACCGTATGTACACTGTATACATGTATATATGGTTCTGGCCCACTCTACAGGTCAGATGCTAAGATGAAACCACCAGTTAATTTGTGTAGGGTTGGCCAGAACTGTATATATACACCGTATTTGACCGAATGTACGGTGATTTCCCTGCTAAAAATACCGTATGTACACTGTATACACGTATATATGGTTCTGGCCCACCCTACAGGTCAGATGCCAAGATTAAACCACCAGTCAATATGTGTAGGGTTGGCCAGAACCGTATATACACACCGTATTTGACCGAATGTACGGTGATTTCCCTGCTAAAAATACCGTATGTACACTGTATACAGGACTGCACTAATGAACCTACAAAAACATGTTGACACTCGTTAACATAAACGTGAACATACATGCACACTCACATACGCACTTACGATCACGCGCACACACATGCACGTGCACGCACACACACAAACACAAACACACACACTTGCACACACAAACACAGGTTAAAGGCTCACGCAGATTGTCAGGCATTGGCATATCAAGTCCAGACTTGCCAGCTGGTGATGAAAATGGCGCCTGGACGGAAGATGATCGCCTTGGGGTAAGGGGGATAAGCACGTGTATTCCATTAAAATTGTTCTGGCCATGTGCCTTGCCTGAACTGCACTCTGTGTGTGCGTTCGTGCCTTTCACTTTCTTTGCTCGTCCTTCAATCCTGAGTGTGCGCCACGGTAAAGGAGCCACTTGGCACTGAAAAATTTGAAGTAGCTTCCACTCCTTTCGCTCATGTGAGGAGTGTTTACCACTGCCAGCGTATTTTTCCCCCTACAAGCACTCAGCACCAAAGTGGCTCCTGTTCCTCAATTAGTGTCAGGAGTGATGACCAATGTCTGCGTTCATGTCAGGAGTTTTTACCACTGCCAGCGTAACTTTTCCCCCTACAAACACTCAGCACCAAAATGGCTCCTGTTTCTTGATAAGTGTGAGGCGTGATCTTCTTGATAAGTGTGAGGCGTTATCACCGCTGCCTGCGCAAATTCTCCGTCCAAAATGGAAAAGGTACTATGCAGGCAAAGAAGCCACATCCAAAAAAGAGAGTGATTCTCTTGTTAAGTGTGAGGCGTGATCGCCGCTGCCTGCGTAATTTCTCCGTCCGAAATGGAAGAGGTACTATGCAGGCAAAGAAGCCATATCCAAAAAAGAGAGTGTGAGGCGTGATCTTCCTGATAAGTGTGGGGCGTGATCGCCGCTGCCTGCGCAATTTCTCCGTCCGAAATGGAAGAGGTACGATGCAGGCAAAGAAGCCACATCCAAAAAAGAGAGTGTGGGGCGTGATCCTGTTAAGTGTAAGGCGTAATCGCCGCTGCCTGCGCAAATTCTCCGTCCGAAATGGAAGAGGTACGATGCAGGCAAAGAAGCCACATCAAAAAAGAGGTTCACCACTTTGTGGCAACGGACGAAGAAATAGCCCGGGAACAATGACACTCCCAAATGACCATGACATTCCCAAACAATGACACTCCCGAATCCCAAACCATTCCCAAACCAATCCCAAACCATTCCCGAACAATGACACTCCCAGAGAACCATGGCGACGGACGAACAAATAGCCCGGGAACAATGACATTTAGGTTGGCCAGAACTATACATATATACGGTGTATATACGGTAATTTTGGCAGGGAAATCAACAAATGTACCGTCATGGACGTTGCGTATATACGTATATACGGTTCTGGCCAACAACCCTTCAAGTCAGCAACACAAGTTTCGCTACCAACTACCACAAGCTGAGCACTAACCAGCACTTGGCCCGCCAGCTCGTTATTCAAAACATGTACCAACCTCCCAATTGTCGACCAACCGACAAGTACCATGAATTGTCGCTGCCATGCATGCACAGTGCGTAGGGTTGGCCATAACTGTATTCGCACCGTGTATGACCGTATATTTGATGAATCCAAAAATACCGTATATACACCGTATATATGTATGTTAGTGCCCAAACATATTAATGCGTGACACAGCGGAGGGTGACAATGCAGACAATATATAATATCATATATAAATATGTATTTATATTTATACATAGGTATAAGATTTTAAGGGTGCAGACAGTGGCAGTTTCTGGCGTCGGGTGAACTGACAGTGTTGAACCTTGAAGAGAGAACCGAGAACAATAAGCTGTGTACCATAGTGCTGGAAGCAATGAGTCAGCGTAGAAGAAAAGGGAATCTGAAAGGGGAATCTGAAAGGGGAATCTGAAAGGGGAGCAGAGGTTGACAGTTTTTTTGAAGGGTGAAATAGCAACCCTCTATTAGAGCTGGACGCAATGTGTCAGCAGGGAAGAGGTGAATAATCCAAAGGGGGAAGGGGTTGGATTTTTAATTGGAAAGCTAGGTCGGCCAATGTACCATTACAAAACTGGAAGAAGGTTCCTTGAATTTCTCAGCTCCTATGGGGATCTGCATGAGGTGAACTTACAAGGTAAAAGCCATCAGTAAATTCTATGAATGTTAGGCTTATGAGTTTATATGGAGCAAGAAGGGATTTGTATTGCTACCTGTATGTTATTGGTATGAGTGCAAAGGCAAAATTCACAGCTTTATCAGGTCACTAGATAAGGGGCGATGCTTGCAAACACACAGACACACTAGCGTGCACACACACACATAAATACACATACATGCGTCAAACATACACATATACAAGCCACACATACGCACACCACACACACACACATACACACACATACATACACACACCACACACACATATATACGCACAAACACACTAGCATACACACACATACTAACATACACAAACTCACACACTTTCTCACAGAGAAGCTCCAGCATCCTCGCCGCTGCAGTGGCCGCTGCTCTTGAGCAATCCCGCTTAGCCACTGGCTCTGATGGCGAGGAAAAGGAGTACGATGAGTCCATGGCTGCTTGTGAGGACTCTCCTGAGATCGACACTAACGTGCTTATAAAAGGTAGGGAGTGTGTGCGTATTTGTGCTTGCATTGGCAGGCTCTGTGGTAAGTAAACATAAGTCCATGGCCGCTCGTGAGGATCCTTCTGCGTTTGACACCGATGTATCTAAGTCCCTCTGAAAAAGCTGCTGCAGACAAGGTGACCTTCAGCCTAAACGATAAATACTTTACGTGTGCACTTGTCATTCAAATGGCCACTGTCCATTGTTGATGTCGGTCCCTCTGGGAAAGCTGCTGCAGACGAGGTGACCCTCCCTCAGCCTAGACGATAAACTGATCGTATACATACGTACATACGTAAATAAAGTGTGCACTATCATTCAAATGGCCACTGTCCATTGTTTATGCCGGTCCCTCTGGGAAAGCTGCTGCAGACGAGGTGACCCTCAGCCTGGACGATAAATATGTAATGTGTGCACTTGTCATTTAATTTGCCACTGTCCATTGCTTATGTAGGTCCTTCTGAAAGAGCTGCAGCAGACGAGGTGACCCTCAGCCTGCACGCTAAATACGTTATGTGTGCACTTGTCATTCAAATGGCCACTGTCCATTGTTTATGCCGGTCCCTCTGGGAAAGCTGCTGCAGACAAGGTTACCCTCAGCTGGACAATAAACTGATTGTACGTATGTGTGCACTTGTCATTCAATTGGCCACTGTCCATTGTAATAGGTCCTTCTGAAAACGCTGCTGCAGACGAGTTGGCCCTCAGCCTGGACGATAAATACGTTATGTGTGCACTTGTCATTCAATTTGCCACTGTCCATTGTTATAGGTCCCTCTGAAAAAGCTGCTGCAGACGAGGTGACCCTCTCTCATCCTGGACGATAAACTGATCGTATACGTAAATAACGTGTGCACTTTCATTCAATTGGCCACTGTTCTTTGTCTGTGCAGGTTCCTCTGGGAAAGCTACAGCACCCAAGGTGTCCATCAAGCTAGGCAGTGGTATGCAAACAGGGGAGGGTGGCCAACGACAAGTATCTCTGTCGGGCGTGGGGGAGAGCAGTACCTACAGTGATGTGTGCTTGGTGCCGCCCTCTCCGGGAAGTGGGAGCAGCGACGAGGGGGAGGAAGGGGAAGCATCAGGTAGCTGTCGTTGTGTCTTTGAATTTTGTGTACGTGAAAAGAGGCCGGTGCTTGGTGCCGCCCTCTCCGAGAAGTGGGAGCAGCGACGAGGGGGAGGAAGAGGCTGTTGCTGCTCATAAGCTGAACATGATGGTTTTTTGGCCAATAAGTTGACTACCGTACATAAAGTATATCACCGCCCCTAACTATTGTTTTTGGAGGGGGCAGTGACAAATTACTCGTGAAACGGTGGTAAAGTATATATGTATTTCTAGGGGGAGCGGCTTGGGTTTTTAGGGGGGCAGTAGTGAAAAATAATTATTATTGTTCGAAGTGACGAGCAGAGAGGATGCC
>Ga0307942_1001259_pt1 | contig 19953 bp, 18 predicted proteins | sample OrgLakmetagen175_FD_201846 | JGI IMG/M metagenome (GOLD analysis project Ga0307942, IMG submission 201846) | Saline water microbial communities from Organic Lake, Antarctica - #175 | ecosystem: Environmental > Aquatic > Non-marine Saline and Alkaline > Saline | place: Antarctica: Organic Lake... | reverse complement strand
GGAAAGGGCTGGGAGGGGTGCATGGCACGACATGCACTTGGGGGACCAATTTTCCTCCCTATAGGCTGTCAAGTATGTAGGGTTGGCCAGAACCGTACATATACACCGTATATATACCCCGCATATTTGGTGATTTCCCTACCAAAAATACCGTATATTCACCGTATATCTATGGGTCTGGCCAACCCTACAAGTATGCAAAGCTGATTTTTGTCACGCCTCTTCTCAATTTAGCTCTGGAAGGAAGAACAGCGTGAGATCTTTGGGCAATGGATATGGTCATAGGAAAAACAGCGTGATCTTTGGGCAATGGATATGGTCATGGGAAGATTCTAGCAGTAACTCTGTAATTGGAATTGTTTTGGAGTCCACATCCATAGCTCATACATGAACTGTCGTAGTCTTGTCCACCCCGACTTCATTGGGAATGTGCCGCAATAAAGAAATGTGCGGTGTGCGTTCCGCCATTTCTCAAAGTCCATTACATGTGTGTGTGTGTGTGTGTGTGTGTTTGTGCATGCCTCATGCCTCACGCAGCGTCAGACAAGTGTGGTGACACACACACGCACACACACATACAGACACACACACACGCGCGCGCACACACACACACAATTATGTGTTAAATAATCTCGCCCATGATGCCAACGAGCTGCGCAACTCTGAGCACATGCATTTCAACCAGCGTCCTGCTCTTACCTTCAGGTGCTTCGCCCTGCTAAGCTGTGGTGTGACGTGGAGGCAGGTGTGTGTGTTATTTTGTAGCCTCTTTCATCTCGTACGCATGATGTGCACATGATTCTTTGCATGCGCAGCACTTGGTGTTCGTGCATTTGCTCATGCGCCGCACTTGCTCATGTTACATCTGGTATGAGTAGATAAAAGTAAAGAACAAAAACTACGCAGGCAGTGAAAACCACTCCCCACATTGAACAAGGAAAAGTAACCTCTTTGGCACTGGGAACCGTAAAGCTCCTCCACCAAAAGAATAAGAGAAGGATCAATGGGGATCAGGAGGGTTGCATGCTTGACCTGAAACCGGCTCCTGATGAGAGATGATAATAGTAATGGAAGGCCGAGTAGATACCTGAGCATTATTTCAAGAATGTTTTGCATTCTTGCGTGTTCCTGTAAATGCATATTGTGTGTGTACCAGGTGTGCTTAAAGGCTGCCTCAGTCTGACGATGAACCCCTTTTGTAGTACACACAGATATAGATTTGCAGATATAGACGCTCTCTCACAACAACTGAGTGCACACATACGCATATATATACACTTACGCACAAACGTACACATACGTATAGACACACAAACACACACACACGCACACACACACACACACACACACGCAGCGGCCGAGGCAGCACAGCTGTCAGCAGCTCATGGGCGCACCATTGTTCCTTCATTTACGGGAGCGAAGTATGTGTGAATGATGCACACCCAAACAGAGCCCCAGTAAATTATGCTGTTCAGGGGTTCTGAAACATACTGGTATTCTGCAGTCCATTGCGGGAGGTATAATTTATTACGGAAGCAACCTTGTCGCAAAAGAAAGTAGAAACACCTTGCCTTGCTTACATGAGCCGCAAAATAAATGCTCATATACAAGTAGTTATTATGCGGCGATCACTACACTTCGTGCCCGAAATTTGTTTGCCCGAATGTAGGCCTCGCTACAAACGTCAATGCTTCAAAGTGAAAAGTGCAAACTAAGAAGTACAAAAAAGTGCAAACTAAGAAGCCACGCTGTAAACGTCAGATGCTTCAACAACAGCTGCCTGTATTGCAGCAAATTGACGGACACAGCATGAGTGTTATTTGCATGGACAAAGCATGAGTGTCCTTTGCAAGGGTCTTTTTGGCTGCTATGGAAAGAAGCTTTCTCGGCACTAAACACTGTTTATTTTCTGGTTCATGCCAAGTTAGTGAGGCAAAGCCAGTAGGCTTTTGCGTAGCCTTCCCAACACTGAATGGCCCCATTCTCCTGAAGTGGGGAGCTGTTTTCTTTCCTTTGATACAAATGTAGCCTAGCGGCCGTATTGAGTGAGCTTGGGAATGTAGGATGAGGGATGAGTAGTTTGCACATTATGTATGCATGTTACATTCCAGGTTGTTGTGGCTGAAACGGCATGAGCCTGACGTATTTGCCAAGGTGAAGCACGTCATGCTGCCCCACGATTACGTCAACTTTTGGCTGTCAGGACGCATCGTTGCAGAGGTTGGTTCATCACATCGTTGCAGAGGCTGGTCCATATCAGATTCATATCGTTGCAGAGGTTGGTTCATTTCTGATTCGTATTGTTGCAGAGGCCCGTTCATCACATCATCATGTCGTTGCAGAGGTCGGTTCATATTGGAGGTGCATGTGCAAGAGAGAGACAAATTTGCACTTAATGTGTTTGTAAATCCCACGGCCGATCTGAGCAGTTATTAAGGTTGTTGCATAATTGTTCGTGAGCACACTAGGAAATATTTTCATTGTTTTCTGTGTAGGGTTGTTCAGGACCATGTGTATCAGTGCCGACCGACTTAAGTGTATCAGGCCAGTTTTTGTTATCATTGCCTGAGGTGAATTCATACTTTTTGATGCTGTATGCCTCTTTCTCGAATGCACCTGTTTTGTATTGGCTTGACTTGTTGTTTGCAAGGCAGAGATGCTGGCGGTATGACCCACTAAAATGCTCTAACCAATTACTGAGTCCGACGCACTAATTTGTGAAGCACCTCTTTGTGCCTGCCTGACTTTTGCTTGCAGAGCGGAGATGCCATCGGTATGGCCCACATAATTGCTCACACCAAAACACTGTGACCAAAGCACAATTTTAAAAGGCCCTGTTTTATGTGTGCTTAGCTCTGTCCTTGCAGAGCAGAGATGCTAGCGTTGTATATTACTAAAATGCTCACACCAAAACACTGCGACCAAAACACGGTTTTAAAATGTTTTTTATTTAGTTTAGTTTGGATTACAAAGGCCTCCAGCCTGGCATGGCTGCTCAATTTTTAGGTCCCAACAAATAAACCAATCAAAAAGATCGACAGCTGCACTAATAAATTTGTAAACTTCTGAGTTATGTCTGCTTAGCTCTGTCCTTGCAGAGCAGAGATGCTAGCGGTGTAAGTTACTAAAACGCTCACGCCAAACACGGCATTTAATGCACGATCATGAAATGGCCCTTTCAATCTCTGCTTAACTTTTGCTTGCAGAGCGGAGATGCCAGCGGCACCACCTACTACAATGTGCACACAAAGAAATGGGACCCTGCAGCAATGGCTCTGATTGATGACCGTTTGCATAATTGGGTGCCTGAGCTCATAGGCTCCAATGAGGTACGTATCAGAAAAATGGCTGAATATTCTTCTGGCATGATGGAAATGGACTGTAAGAAGAAAAGGAAGAAAATAATACACATATGTATATATATCGACAACAATAACATCATATGTATCGACAACAATAACATTAAAATGTGGAATGCAAGGAGCAGAACTTGCCTTTTGAGCTAGCTGCATGCTCACTGAAGAGAGTGGCACATGTGCCCGTGTGTGTGCGCGCGTGTGCGTATTTGTGTGGGCATGTGTGTGCGTATGTGTACGCATGTCAGTGTGTGTGTGTCATTGAGCCATTACACACTGACTGCATTCATCTGTAAACGCACGTGCCCGTTGCATATTTGGTCCATAGATTGTAGGCACTCCCTAGGGAATAGATTGTAGGCACTCCCTAGAACTCCCTAGAACTCCCTTGAGAATAGATTGTAGGCACTCCCTAGAGAATGGATTGTAGGCACTCCCTAGAACTCCCTAGAGAATAGATTGTAGGCACTCCCTAGAGAGATTGTAGGCACTCCCTAGAGAGATTGTAGGCACTCCCTAGAGAGATTGTAGGCACTCCCTAGATTGTAGGCACTCCCTAGAGAAAATGAGGACAAAAGCTCAGCCCCAGACTTGCTCTTGATAAAAACCTGTCCCAGATTGTCATTGGTTGAAAGTTGATTAAAAAACACGATGAATTTAATATACGTACCAGGCCTGCCCTCAAAGCTTGTTACGTTCACGGGTGTGATCTCACCTCCCTAAGATCTTTTTCTCACGAGATATTACAGGTGTGATATCACCTTACTCCCTATACCCTTTCTTTGTCACCTCTCTATACTCTTTTTCTCACGAGAGGTCACGGATGTGATCTCACCTCCCTCTAACCCTTTTTTCTGACCTCCCTATACCCATGTGTGTGCATATGTGTGTGTGTCAGTGTATGTGTCATTGAGCCATAACACACTGACTGCATTCATCTGTTACACAGCTGAGGATGAGTGCAAGCTAATCGCAGGTCGTTGGCACTCTCACTGAGGAGGCACTCTCCGGCCTGAGCCTGCCCTTAAACCTCACTGTACGAATTTACAAGACCTAACTGAATACAAGTCATTTGCAGGTCGTTGGCACTCTCACTGAGGAGGCACTTTCCGGCCTGGGCCTGCCCTTATACGTCGCTGCAGGTCGTTGGCACTCTCACTGAGGAGGCGAGCTCAGCCCTGGGCCTGCCTTCAAGCGTTATAGTTTCATCCGGCAGCGGGGACAATGCCATGAGCGCGCTGGGAGTGGGGTGCGTGGTGCGTACATGAGCAGCAACACTGTTGTGGTGTATGTGCGCGTGGTGTGTGTGTGTGTGCGTGTGTGTGTGTGTGCATGAGCGCGCTGGGAGTGGGGTGCGTGGTGCGTGCATGAGCAACAAAATTAAAAGCAACGTGGACTGATGTAGGCATAAGCCTCAGGCCTGCCTTCACACGTAATTGTTCCTTCCGGCAGTGGGGACAACACCATAAACGTTCTGGGAGTGGGGTGCGTGGTGCGTGCATGAGCAGCAACACTGTTGTGGTGTGTGTGTGCGCGTGGTGTGTGTGTGTGTGTGCGTGGTGTGTGTGTGTGCGTGTGTGTGTGTGTGTGTGTGTGTGTGTGCACGTGCGTGCACAATAAATGAGTCGGACACCTAGAGATCAACGCCATAGTCATGATGGGTGTGGGGTGCGTGGCGTGTGCATGAGTAGCAACACTGTTGTGGTGTTGTGGCACTTGTGCAGTTGTCAGCAAATAGGGCTGACATAGACGTGCGTGTTTCAGCGAAGGTACAGAGGCTGCCCATGTTTTGTACGCGTGTGCACATGTTCAGATGCATGGAGTTTGTAGGGTCGACACAACTTGCGCTCCAGTTAGTGAATACATTTTCTTTCTCATCGCGTGCGGTAAACATGATCCTACAGTTTTAGAGTTTTTGTGAATTCATTTTTATGCCTGATCACAGAATGCACACCTGTGCTACGCACTTTTTGTGTGTTACGCTTGCAATGATCAATGAGTGCACTTGCGATAGGAGAGTGAGTGCACTTTTGATGGACGCGTGTGTTTCGTGTGGATTATGATTTACTATGTCACACTTATGATTTATTATGTTACACATGTGAATTATTATGTTACTATGTTACATGTATGATTTATTATGTTATTATGTTACACTTATGATTTACTGTGTTACACTTATGCTTTATTATGTTACACATGATGTATTATGTCACTATGTTACACTTATGATTTATGATTAAGCGATAAGTGCAATTCAGCCTAGCAACCCAATTCACAACTTCCTCTTGCTCAACTAACCCTGCTCCTCTTCAATAGGCTGTACGTGCCTGCTGTTGAATTTTAAACGCATGATGATATCCCTACGCACTTTGAGCCCACTGCATGTCAAGCACACACACACACACACACACACACACACAAACACACATGTGTGTGCCTACTGCAGGACCCTGGGCAGATGATGCTCTTTCTTTGGACTTTCCGGGCACACACACACACACACACACACACACACACATACACACACACGCACACACACACACACATATGTGTGTGCCTACTGCAGGATCCTGGTCAGATGATGCTCTCTCTGGGCACTTCCGGAACGCTGTTTGCCGTGACGGAGGTACCCCTCATTGACCCCTCCGGTGCGGTGAGTCATCAGAAAAACTCACGCAGGCAGTAAAATCACTCCATAAAGGGAAAAGAACAAGAAACAAGTACGCGGGCAGTGAAGACCACTCCCCAAATAAAAGAGAACAAGAAAAACCACGCAGGCAGTTAAAACCAATCCCCAAAGGAAAAAGAAAAGAAAAAGCTGCGGGCAGTGTAAACCATTCTCCACGTTAATAATAAGGAAATGGAGCCATTTTGGTACGGAATACCGTAATACTCCTCCACCAAAGGAAACAGAAGATCAACTTCTCCACTAGAGTGAACGCAAATTACCCCTTTAGTTTGTCCAGAGCCTAGGCCATGTTTGGCTGCTTGTTGCATTTGTCGTTACCTGGACATGCATCATGCATGGCTGCAAATCGTTGCATTTCTTGTCACTAGGATGCACGCATGGCTGCATATTACGTTTCTCTCCACCAGGACATGCATGGCTGCTTGCTACCTTTGCCGTAACCAGGACATGCATGGCTGCTTGTTACACCCAAAGGAACCCCTGCACACAACCCCCCTGATCTCCACAAAGTGCCCTGTGACTTGATTTTGGCAAGTAAGAGCCGTTTGGATGGTGCCAGCACCGCAGTGCTCTCCTTCCCTTCCGTCACGCTGGGTACGCTTACCGTGTTAACACTACCAGCCTTCTTCCTTTCTTTATAAACCGAATTCCCCCAGAATTAGGCACACACAAATCGCAGCAGCCCTTCCTCCCAGGCTTTGCTGCTATGCTGTAACTCCTTCCTTCCCTTATTACTGTTACTTATTACTGTTACTTATTACTGTTACTGTTACTTATTTACTTGTTACTTATTACTGTTATCCTTCCTTCCCTTATTACTGTTATTACTTCCCTTTATCAACCTACCGTATCTCAGGTCATCTCAGTACCGTTATTGTTATCTGTCAGGCTATCTGTCAGGTTATCTGTCAGGTTACCAACCGTTATCTCAGGTCATCTGTCAGGTTATCTGTCAAATTACCAACCAACTGTTATCTCAGGCTATCTGTCAGGCTATCTTTCAGGCTATCTGTCAGGCTATCTGTCAGGTTATCTGTCAAATTATCAACCAACCGTTATCTCAGGCTATCTGTCAGGTTATCTGTCAGGTTATCTGTCAGGTTATCTGTCAGGTTACCAACCAACTGTTATTTCAGGCTATCTGTCAGGCTATCTGTCAGGTTATCTGTCAGGTTACCAACCAACCGTTATCTCAGGCTATCTGTCAGGCTATCTGTCAGGCTATCTGTCAGGTTATCTGTCAGGCTATCTGTCAGGTTACCAACCAACCGTTATCTCAGCTTATCTCAGTACCGTCATCCCAGGTTATCAACCTACCGTTTCTCAGGTCATCTTTCTTGCTCCTGTTTTCCTAAAATAAAGTGTCTCTCTGTCTGCCTGTGTTTGACACACAGATGTGCCTCACCCATTGCTTTTGTCTCTCTGTCTTCCTGTGTTCGACACACAGATGTGCCTTACCCATAGTCCACGTGTCTCTCTGTCTTACTGTGTTCGACACACTTATGTGCCTCACCCATTGCTTTTGTGTCTCTCTGTCTTACTGTGTTTGACACACAGATGTGCCTTACCCATAGTTCATGTGTCTCTCTGTCTTCCTGTGTTCGACACACAGATGTGCCTTACCCATAGTTCATGTGTCTCTTTGTCATCCTGTGTTCGATACTCAGCTGTGCCTTTGTTTGATGCTCAGGTATGCCCTTTTGCAGACGCCACTGGCAAAGGCCTACCCCTGATGTGCACTCTGAACTGCACCATGCCCCCCCAAGAGGTAGGCAGCCCTCATTGATGCAAAATGTGGCAATATTTTACTCGTTCATTTTTAATAATACAGGTTTTCACCTTATGCACATTTCTTGACGCCAGTGTACGCAATAGACTGCATCATAAGCGAATGCCCTCCCTGTTCGTATTAAGTGGGCCGCTTTTTCACATGTCTTGACGGTAGTGTACGCGATCAACAGCATCATAAGCAAATGTCCTCCTGCTCATATTGAATGGGTCGCTTTTTCACATTTCCTGCAACCAGTGTATGCAAAAGATAGCATCATAAGCAAATGCCTCCTGTCCGTATCAAGGGGTTCACTTCTTCACCTTTTTTTCTACTCATCTACTGTGTACGCAATAGACAGCTTCTCATGTTCACATTAATCCGCTTTCTATATGGCACGCTGGAATGCACCATGTCTAGGGTTGGCCAGGACCATATATATACAGTGTATATACGGTATCTTCGACAGGGAAACCACCAAATATACCACAAATATACGGTCATACACGGCATATATATATATATATATAGTTCTGGCAAAACTATCATCATGTCCTATTTAAATTTGCAACGTGCGCGTGACATGGACAGGTAAGTAGGTTCGGTGCATAATGCTTAATGCATAATACATGTGTGATACATGTGTGATACGTGTGTGATACGTGTGTGATACATGTGCGATACATGTGTTATACATGTGTGATACATGTGTGATACATGTGTGATACATGTGTGATCGGTGCTTAATGCATGATACTTGTGTGATGAGTGTCAGGCAGCCTACCTCATACCGTCACCTTTGATCAGCCACACAGCTACGTGCAAGAAAAAGGTTACTGAAGCCTAGAGATAACCCTGAAACCTTTAGCGAATGCCGAGAGCAAAAGCACAGAAAACATTCTTGCTCGACGTGTGAGAATGTACAAATTGTAGTCTCGTTTGGAATGACGCACGCTGTTCCGTATCAACCTGATCCTTATCGCTACAACGTTTACTTTTCACATTAATTATATACTGAGTGCACCCTTGTTAGGAATAACGCACGTTGGTCCTTATTGCTAAAAATATATTTTATAAACTACTTTTGTTTAACAGATAGCATCCTCGTTTGGGATGACGCATGCCCAGCTAACAGAGCTTGCCTTGCAGCCTGAAAATGAGCAGCCTGGCTGTAGCGGAGTAAACTTTTTGCCTTACCTAGTAGGAGAACGGACTCCTAATTGGCCACAGGCCACCGGAGCTCTACTCGGACTTACTCCTGGTGTGTATGTTTGTGTGTATGTGTGTGTGTGCGTGAGTTTGTGTGTGTGTATGTGTGATTGTCTTTGTGTGTGAGTTTGTGAAGAAGGCGCTGCTTATAGAAACTGCCACATCAGCCCTTGTGTGTCCGAGGGGACGTGGCCACACCATTGATAGTTTTGGAAGGAACATCTCGAACTTACTCCTGGTGTGTGTTTTTGTTTGTGTGTGTGTGTGTGTCTGTGTGTGTATGTGTGTGCGTGAACTTGTGAAGATGGCGCTGTTTATCGAAACTGCCACGTCAGCCCTTGTGTGTTGGGGGGGACGTGGCCACCCCATTGCTAGTTTTGGAACGAGCATTTTGTTTGTGCGCAATGGGCAATGTGTGTATATGCGGACCTGGGTAGCCTAGGCAAGAGTTAGGGATGCAACTTTTCTTACGCTTTGACATTGGCAGACCAGCCAGAATATACATGAAAAAAACGGAAAAATAAAAATCACACAGGCAGCAGGCAGTGACAAACCAATCCCCACATGAATTGAAGGGAGGGGAGCCAGGATACATGGTGATGTGCACTAGATAAACACATGGAGATGTGCACTAGATAAACACATGGTGATGTGGACTAGATAAACACATGGTGATGTGCCCTAGATAAACACATGTAGATGTGCACTAGATAAACAGAGGCAACAAGTGTAATAGGCTTCCCTACCCAAAACAATCCAAGCTTGCTTTTCTTCTGTGATTGCTGTCACGTGCTGACTCCTAAGTGCAGCTATAATTGCTGGGTGTGCTTTCTCCTGTGATTGCTGTCATGTGCTGAGTGCAGCTGTAAATATTGGGTGTGCTTGGCTTTGTCTCCTTGCGCTCTATGGCTGCCGTCTTGTTCTGACACTGCACCGTTCCTGTTCTTATCGAGTGTAATTACTTGTTCTTGTCAATTGTAATTACTAATTACCCTTTTCTCCTTGCGTTCTGTTGCTGCTTTCTTGTTCTGACACTGCATCTTCTTCCTCGTTTGACGATGTACAACACTTTCCTTACTACCCAAGGCAGGTATCCTCGTGTTTAGGCATTGCAGCTTCTTTCTCATCAAACATGTACAACACTTATTACCCAAGGCAGGTATCCTCGTGTTTAGGCATTGCAGCTTCTTTCTCATCAAACATGTACAACACTTTCCTTATTACCCAAGGCAGGTATCCTCGTGTTTAGGCATTGCAGCTTCTTCCTCGTTTGACAATGTACAGCACCCTTACTACCCAAGGCAGATATCCTCGTATCTAGGCATTTCAGCTTCAAAGAATTCTTGTTCGCTGCGCGCAAGCAATTTTTCTCCTGTGTTTCATGGCAGGTGTTCTCTCTCGCCCGGGCCTGCTCTACCGCGCTGCCTTAGAAGGCGCTACCTTTTCCCTGCTAGCAGGGTTGAATAAGATGCTTCAGCTGGGAAGGGGTAAGGGGTTCTTGGAAGATGCCACAGCTGGGAAGGGGTAAGATGCTACAGCTGGGAAGGGGTATGTAAGGGGTGCTTGGAAGATGCTACAGCTGGGAAGGGTAAGGGGTTCAAGGAAGATGCTACAGCTGGGAAAGTATAAGGGGTGCTTGGAACTGGCTGCTTGATATGGTTGCGCTTGGGAAAAAAGATTTCTGTGACTCCGCTTAAGCTGACTGCTTATGGAAACAGAACAAAATAAATGTTGGGAAGTCTCTGCTTACCTGCAGCCAGAGTGCTGCAAATGTACAAAAGTATACTGACTTGTTTTAAATGAGCTCTTACAATTACTGAATCTCTGCTTACCTGCAGCCTGAGTGCTGCATATGCACAAAAGTAAACTGACTCGTTTTAAATGAGCTCTTACAATTACTGATGAGTGGATACTTTTCAGCCAGAGTGCTGCAAATGTACAAAAGTAAACTGGCTCGTTTTAAATGAGCTCTTACAATCACTGATGAGTGGATACTTTCAGCAACCTGGCACAGCATAAATCTATGTACATGGTTGTAACAAAAGGAAACGGGAAGGATGTGGCGTCATCGATTGTGCTGCAGACTGAAGTTCAACGTATGTATTTACAAGCTGACTCATTTGCAAAAACGAATGACAAAATGTGTGTGTGTATGTGTGTGTGTGTGTGTGTGTGTGTGTGTGTGTGTGCACGTGTGTCCTTGCAGAGCATGGTACCCCAGACCACGCGCTCCTGTCTCCGACCGAATTGCGGCTTGTGGGAGGAGGTGCTCGGAACCTGCTCTGGCAGCGCGTAATTGCGGACGCGTTTCAGCTGCCCATCAGGTAATGACAATAAAACGCTCAGGATCAAATCTATGGGCTGTGACCAATAAGTGCACGTTTCAGCTGCCCATCAGGTGGTGACGATAAAACGCTCAGGATCAATCCACAGGCTGTGACCAATAAGTGCACGTTTCAGCTGCCCATCAGGTGGTGACAATAAAACGCTCAGGATCAAATCTATGGGCTGTGACCAATAAGTGCACGTTTCAGCTGCCCATCAGGTAGTGACAATAAAAGCACGCTCGGGATCAAATACACAGGCTGTGACCAATAAGTGCATGTCCAGGTAGAAAGACGGCACGGATCACCGAACCGCTTGATGAAAGGCGTGATTGTGTGTATGTGTGTGTGTGTGTGTGTGCGCGCGTGTGCGTGTGTGTGTGTGTGTGCGTGTGCGTGTGTGTGCGTGTGTATATGTGTGTGCGTGTGTGTGTGTGTGTGTGTGTGAGGCGTGATTGATGAAGGTTCTTTTTGTACACCAAAGGCATGGCCATTTCAAAGAAGGGCAGAGTACCCCCTACAGCCAAAGGTCAGGGTCGGGCCGCGGAATGTGCCGGCCTGTGCCAACAGGAGACTGCTGTGGCAAGTCCATGACGACAGCTGTGCTCATGCTCATACACAACCACGTGCACACGTACTGACGCAAATTGCACACGTACCGGCGCAAATTGCACACGTACTGACGCAAATTTGACACACCCAAGCAAAACACGCGCGCTGCAGACTCCCAGTTGAACTGGAGACGGCGGCATTGGGGGGTGCACTGCAAGCAGCCGCCGTGCATCAGGGGGTCGATGTGGCGCAGTACATTCGGCAAAATCCTGCCAAGCTGAGTGACAAGGTGTGCAAAGGTTGAAAGTAGGGCAGTGTTACTTTCCGATGGCGTTACTTTCCGATGGCGTGTCAAGGAAATTTTGTTGTAATTCGTATAGTCACGGGTGATGGTGAACTATGGTGAAATGCAAGGCAAAAAGCCAGACACTCTACCCTGAGACACATCTGCACGATGAAGGAAGAAAGGAAACTGCGCAGGCAGTGAGAGGCACTTTTTCTTCTTATAAAAGATAAGGAGCAAAGTATGATATAGCATACTTTTTACCAATTTTGAAATATGTCCCGAAGGCACTCCTTTTTATACAGGAAAAGGAGCAAAATATGGTAAAAACATTTGCATGTGACGTGCGTTCCCTTGTGCTTGCCTTGCAGTTGGCATACCCAATATGCCAACACCTCTGTAATATTGTGCCGATGTGCTTTTGCTGCTGTGTCAAATTTGCCTTGCAGGTCATTTATCCTGACCCGACAGTTTTTGACCTGTACGATGCCGCCTTCCAGCGGCACGTGGCGCTAGGCAACACGTTATTTGCAGCTGCGCGCACTTAAGCTAGTGTCTTCTCAGATGAGCCACAAAAGGCAGCTGCGCGCACTTAGCTAGTGTCCTCTCAGATGAACCACAAGAAAAGGCTCTCAGCAGTAGTATGCCGGAAAACTGCCAGTGGGTCCTTGCTTGTAGGTTAAGTGGCACGTGCGCCACATTTTCACCTTGCACTGACTGTAGGCCAACAGATTGACCCCAAGCGGTATTGATTGGAGCAGTGGACCCCATCTACAAAGAGCACAACGATGAACCTCTCTCAGATCTGGGACTGGATTTTTACATGGCTAAACACAAAGAGCAGGCTTATTGAGCATTCTAACGAGCCTCTTTAGTGTTTTATATAAAAAAAACACTGCTCAATTGCTGAGTGCTCTTTAAGGACTGCGTGGGTTTGCGTCGTATGTACGAGCTGCTTAAATTGGGCGTGCTATTTCCATGCAAGAGTTTGCTGCGGATTTTAAGCATAAGATGAGAGGTCCAAATTTGGAGGGACGCTGAGTTGGTGGACCCCAACACGCACAACAACAAATTGGCCACTCATCATTCTTGGTTTGCTACCCCTTTTTCTAGAAATGAGTGTATGCCCACTATTGTACCACGGTATCTCCATCTAGATCTGTCCAAACATGTTATGCGCAATGTAAGTAGACTCCGCTTGCAGGCACATTCTTTGAAAGTTGAGGCAGCAGCGTGGCTTGAAGATGGTTCTCGCGTATGTGACCAATGTCCTGGTAAAGATGAACATGTTCAGTACGCGTCTACTTTGGTGAACCAACGTCCACACTTTGATGTGTTTTTTTCCTACTTCTTCGTGTTTTTAAGCTTAGCATTTTCCAGTTGCGTCACAGTCCTTTTTTTACTTGGTTTGTTTTGAGGTTTACTTCGTTCTCATAGGTTGAGCAGCCGTTCCAGGTTGAATGCCTTTGTAATCCAAGCTAAACAAAACTATACTAAACTGAGCTTATGGATTTATTTGTGGCCGAGACCAGTCAGCAACCGATGACCTGGCTGAAGGTCCCCCCCCACTGTAACCGTTATAAAAGACTAACCGTTATAAAAGACTTTAGCTACATAATATGTGTGTCGTGGTGCCTTTGCTTGCTGTGAGTTGCACCTCTAGGGTGGAAAAACGCTGTGGTATTTGTTGGCTAGCTTGCTGTGGCTTGAACATCACGGGAGTGTGGACTGAGATGGTTAAATTTATATGTAGCAATATGGCACTGGCTGAGACCAGTTTCTTTTATACAAACTTACGTTTACTTTACGCTGGCTGATCCAGCAATGCCTATCAGCCCAACGTATATGGCTGCCGGTTACCCCCTTTGTAAACCCTTTGAAAACCCTTCAGCTACATAACAAAAAGGATCACAACCGTGTTCACGTGTGGGAATGGATGCTTTTGCACCCCCCCCCAAATCTTAATAAATAATCTCTGCCTCAAATTGGGGGGTGAGGGTTCCTTAAGTGCCAGCTTCTTTTGCTCATTCCCCTTCATAGCAGTCGCACTTTTTGACTGAAGGCCTTTTTCTGTAAACCTTGTCAACCTTAGGTGCAGGCACCTCTTTGCTCCTTCCCCTTCGTAGCCACACTAAAAGCGCAATCTTTCCTTTATAATCCTTTTAGGCAGGAAAATGACCCCACTATTGGGCGCAAGGGCTGAGCTTTGTTTGGGATTTATCTGAGGAGGTACTTTTGACACAAATGAATATAAAGTAAATGTAATCTTGTAACCCTCATCACCACCTGCCTACCATCTCCCAATCTGAAGCGTCATCTGAACACCCCTTCACTTCTCCATATAATCCCTTGTCGAAATTCCTAAAGGCTCTACACCACTCCCGCGGTAATATGCCCTCCTCAAACTTCTGCAGGAGCGCCGTGACGTGCGCACTGCTTGACACGTGCCTTGGAGCCCAGCCCTTTGCGTTCTTGACCTCAAGATCTATGCCTGGGATGCGCTGCAACATGACCTCAAGGGCATCGGCGTTGCCTGCACAGGCGCAACAGCGTGTATGTGCAGTGACATGTTAAAAACATTTTGCAGCCTAGTTTTTTCCTTATGCAGCATTGCTCAGCTGCAACGTGACCTCAAGGGCATCAGCTTTGCCTGCACAGGCGCAACAGTGTTTTTGTGCAGTGACATGCAATAAGACTGTTTGCAGCGTAGTTTTTCCTTGTGCAGCACTGCTCAGCTGCGACATGACCTCAAGGGCATCGGCATTACCTGCACAGGCGCAACAGTGTGTTTGTGCAGTGACATGTAAAATACATTTTGCAGCCTAGTCTTTCCTAATGCTGCATTGCTCAGCTGCAACATGACCTGTAAAGTACCTTATTTTGCCTGCACAGGCGCAACAGCGTGTATGTGCAGTGACATGTAAAAGACATTTTGCAGCCTAGTTTTTTCCTTAGGCAGCACTGCTCAGCTGCGACATGACCTCAAGGGCATCGGCGTTACCTGCACAGGCGCAACAGTGTGTTTGTGCAGTGACGTGTAAAATACATTTTGCAGCCTAGTCTTTCTTAATGCTGCATTGCTCAGCTGCAACGTGACCTGTGTAAAGTACCTTATTTTGCCTGCACAGGCGGAACAGCGTGTATGTGCAGTGACATGTTAAAAGACATTTTGCAGCGTGGTTTTTCCTAATGCTGCATTGCTCAGCTGCAACGTGACCTCTGTAAAGTGCCTAAAATTTGGCCTGCACAGGCGCAACAGTGTTCTTGTGCAGCGATATGCAATAAAACTGTTTGCAGCATTGCTCAGCCGCAACGTGACCTCAAGGGCATCGGCATTGCCTGCAAAGGAGCAATAGCATTGTTTTGTGCAGTGAAACTCAATTGCTTGCCGCGTTGCCCAAGCGCAACGTGACCTAACGGGCACAAATTATACAAGTAAGGCTCAGCGCAGCTTTTTTACAGTGAAATTCAGCAGCCTAAAAGAAGAAACAAAAGAGGCCACACAGCATTGAAACCACTCAATCTCCACATGGTGTAATGAAAGGAGCCGCTTTGGTGCCATGTACCGTGCAACTCTTCACTGCAGAACAAGAGTGAAATAACACTTTCACTGCAGAATAAAAGTGAAATAAATGGTAATCAGGAGGCTGAGCTAAGAGGTCTGGCCCTAACCAAATCCTTAGTGTCTGCGTAAAGCGTGCGTACGTCTCGACGACCGGCAGCAGTCTTAAGGGTCGGCCTGGAGATGCTTCCTTTTTGCAGAAACGACACAGTTGCGTTAGATTGCTCTAGCTTCTGTTTCTTTTGTTTAGCCAGGTGTAGTTTCAGGCTTTTTCCAAACTTCCGCTGAGATGCCCTTTGAGGCATATATAGCCATGTGACCTTACCTTCCCTTACCTTAAAAAACGCTCTAGCTCGCGACATTGCTGCCTTTCAAAAATGGGCTACCCACTGTTTATTAGGTGCACCACGTACGTTTATTAGGTGCACCACGTACGTTTATTAGGTGCACCACGTATGTTTATTAGCAGCACCACGTATGACTGTGTACATGGACAAATTATTGCCCTGCCAAAAATACCATATATACACCGAATATACATATTTGTAGGGTTGGCCAGAACCGTATATATCCACTGTCTATGACCGTATATTTGGTGATTTTCCTTAAAGATATACTGCATATACACCGTATATATAGGGTTCTGGCCAGCCCTACAGTAACGATTTGAATTGCTCATTTTTGAGAGCAAAACCATGTTCAAACTTGCAAAAGGCACTAAAGATTTCCAAACCTGCAAGAGGCACTAAATATTTTCAAACCTTGCTCGTGCCTCGAGAGCAAATATTTGAATTGCTCATCCTTGAGAGCGAAATCATTTTCAAACCTGCAAGAGGCACTATGGTGAGAGAGCTCGAACCAGACTGGGTGGGTGTGAGGAGCGTGCTTTTATTGCTGCCTGCTTAGTCATTTCTTTTTGTTTTAACAAGACTGGGCAGGCTGCTAGGTAAAAGCTCGTAAGCCACGCACAGGCTTGATTGCTTTATTCCCTTCTTTTTGTTTTAACAAGAATGGGCAGGCTGCTGGGTAAAAGCTCGTAAGCCACGCATGGGCTTGATTGCTTTAGGTCCAGGCATGTGATACAATGTGTCGTACACACACACACACACAATGTGATACGTCGCCAGAAAAGAAAAAAGAATAGACATGCAGTGATAAGCACACCCCAAGCAAACTGAGGAAAACAAAGCCGCTTTCGTATGGGCATTGTAATACTCCTTCACCCTGGCAGCCAGAAAAGGCCCAAGCAAATAATTTCAGGGTTTACAAATTACTAGGCAAAACACACATTAGTGCAGCAGCGCCAATCTAAGCAGCTCGACTTTCCCAACCCATCATCACGAAAGTTACGTTTTAGGCACATGCACACAAATATAGGCACATGCACAAAAATCTAGGCACGTGCACACAAATAGAATTTAGGGTTGACCATTTGTGTCCGGTTGTTTTGCTAAAGACGATAGAGAAAGGGCCTGGACAGAATGCGCACATGCACACATACACATACTCACACACACCCACACACCCACACACACACACACACTCACACACACAAACCGACACATACACACAAACCAGCACAAACACAAACACACACGTACACACACGCGTGCAGCGCACATCAACAGCACACGCAGATGCACACAACATACCTGCCAGACAACACACGTGCAGCACTGTGTCCCCATCACCATCTTCTTCATCCCGACAGCAGCACTGCAGATCTTCCTCCGTTGCGTGTAAGGTGTTTTCCAAGGCATTCAACAGGTACACCAGCGTCCGGGCACTTTTTCTCTGGGACACTTTGCTGCTGCCCCCTTGGCATGCATGGAACCACACATGCATCACAGAGTCCCAGGCTAGATCACAGTAAGGCATCCCAGTCGACTCACACGGCTCCGGCGATTCCTTGACTTTCATAGCTGTGAGTGTGCCTGGAGCCAGCAGGGATACCATGTGTGCATCCTTGGCCAAACTCAGTGGAAGCTTGTGGAGGTTGTTCGGGGTGGAGACGAGCCAGCAAGAGTGCTCCACCTGTGTGTGTGTATGTGTGTGTGTGTGTGCACGTCTGTGTTGTGTTATGGTGCATGTGCATGTTTTTGTGGTAGTGCAATGCTGTGTGTATTGTATATCGTGTTGATGAGCAGATCAATCTGTTGATGTTGTTGTTGTTGTTGTTGTTGGTGGTGGTGGTGGTGCGCGCGCACAGGTGCGGTAAATGGTTGCTGCTCCATCAGTACTTGCGCTTAAGCATGAGCGTGAATTGTGCACACACAGACACATCTGCAGCGCTTGCTGCAGTGAGCTGATTGTGCATTAATGGATTGGGTACTTCAATACTCCAATAAAGGGGGACAGACACAGGGTTGATAAATTATGCTTTGAGTAGGAGGTGCCCTAGGAATTCAAACCATCGTATGCAAGGTTGGCCAAAACCAAACATTCATACGTGTATACAAATTATACACTGTAAATTTTTAGCAGAGTGACCACACATACGATCATATACGGTATACGGTGCATATATATATATACGGCTCTGGCCAACCCTAGTCGTATGCGCATTGATCTAGGGTCAATTTCATTCAGCCACATTACCAGCACTTTTTTGCCCAAGTTTACTTCTGCATTGTGATGAATAACGACTGCATGTTGACGTCATTGTGATGATTGTTGACGTCATTGTGATGATTGGTGACTTCAATTCTTACACTGCTGAAGCTGCAGCTTGGCTTCAAGCCGAGGCTGTCGACGCTCATAACATTTTTGTGTGCTTGAAACACTATATCCACACAAAAGCAGCGTTTTTCCTCCCTGAGTGCTCATGTGCCCCTCAGTGACGATAAAAAATGTAAAGGTTTGGACAACACATCAGACACATTCACGATTGATTGTGTGTGTGTGACTGTGTGTGTGTGTAAGTGTGTGTGTGCGCATGTGTGTGTATGTGTGTACGACACATCAGACACATTCACGTTTGATTGTGTGTGCGTATGTGCGCATGTGTGTGTGTGTTTGTGTGTGTGTATGTGTATGTGTGTGTTTGTGTGTGTGTGTGTGTGTGTGTGTGTGTGTGTGTGTGTGGTACGACACATCAGACACATTCACCTTGTGTTCGATACGTATCTGGAATAATATAACTAAGAAAGATAATCACAGATCAGACAGGTTGGTTAAAAAATGTCCCCAAAACGCACCAGTAAGGTTGCCAGACTGAGGTTCCCAAACTTGACTGCCTGCAGTTTCAATGTGGGGTGCCAAGCACTCATGAGCAGGTTGTGTGGGTCTACACTAAATCACTTGAGTGAATCCACGTGTGATATCTGTGAGTGGGTCCACATGTGATATCTGTGAGTGGGTCCACGTGTGATATCTGTGAGTGGATGCACGTGTGATAACTGTGAGTGGATCCACGTGTGATAACTGTGAGTGGATCCACGTGTGATAACTGTGAGTGGATCCACGTGTGATATCTGTGAGTGGATCCACGTGTGATAATTGTGAGTGGATCCACGTGTGATAACAGTGAGTGGATCCACGTGTGATAACTGTGAGTGGATTCACGTGTGATATCTGTGAGTGGATCCACGTGTGATAACTGTGAGTGGATCCACGTGTGATAACTGTGAGTGGATCCACGTGTGATATCTGTGAGTGGGTCCACGTGTGACATCTGTACGCATGTAACCATGTTGTTTTTTCTTTGTGCTGCATGCATATAGTGTGATCTCGCACAATCTAACCGTAAGCATACAGTATAACTAAGCACAAGGCGATTGTGCGCACAGAGTGTGCTCAAGCGCAACCCAACCGTACCAGTACCTATAGTCGCAGAATTAAATAACAGACGTGTAACTGTAAGGACGGAACATAGCTATAGAGTAGGAGCAGAGGTTTTGCCCTGCTAGCTGTTCAGTACACGGGCTTCCAAAGCTGCGCACAACCATCCCCAGACAGAGCGCACAACCATCACCAGACAGAGCGCACAGCCAGAGCGCACAACCATCACCAGACAGAGCGCACAACCAGAGCAGCACAACCATCACCAGACAGAGCGCACAACTAGAGCGCACAACCAGAGCAGCACAACCAGAGCGCACAACCAGAGCAGTACAACCAGAGCGCACAACCAGAGCGCACAACCAGAGCGCACAACCAGAGCAGCACAACCAGAGCAGCACAACCAGAGCGCACAACCAGAGCGCAC
>Ga0307942_1001258_pt1 | contig 19957 bp, 16 predicted proteins | sample OrgLakmetagen175_FD_201846 | JGI IMG/M metagenome (GOLD analysis project Ga0307942, IMG submission 201846) | Saline water microbial communities from Organic Lake, Antarctica - #175 | ecosystem: Environmental > Aquatic > Non-marine Saline and Alkaline > Saline | place: Antarctica: Organic Lake... | reverse complement strand
CAGATTGGTATCCTTTTTGTTTGGGTGGGGGCACTGGAAGGGGGGTTTGGGAGGGGGGGGGGGAGGGGGGTCCACCCCAAAAGTAAACGTCAAAATCACCAAATATATGGTATATATACACGTATATATACGGATCTGGCCAACCCTACACTTCAGTCATCGCAATCAAGACAAAGAACATGCTTGCAGTCAAGAAGTTGGACTGCCTCCTGTTTCATTGGACATCTGATGGAAAAGGTAGGAAGGCTTAATTGCCCTGGTTCACAAAGCTGACGTTTAAGTATAAACTTTTGGTGAGGATTGATGCTTGCATGCGGTGGAGGAGCTTTACGGTACTCGGTACCAAAGTGGCTCCTTCTCCTTAATTAATGTGGGGAGCGGTTCTATTTCGCTTGCATCGTGAGATGCATAGGGTGCTGTCATTATTACCAAGGAATAAAAAGAATGGAGAAGGGAAGCAGAAACCGGAGAAAAGCAGAAAGTAAGAACATCTCACTTTATGCTACACTTCAAGAACCTGAGTTCAGGTGTTTCACACTGAACTCAATAAGTTTTCACTGCCTGCGTAGTTCTTTCTTTTTTATTTTCTTGCACAGTGCGAGAGGGAGGTTGGTGTTTGCACATTGCTGTTGCAGAGGGAGTTCTTCAAGAGGCGCAGACAAATTTGTGAGAACCCTTTTAGCGTCAAAACAAGTGTGTTTGATGGACGTGCCACATCAGTCAAAAATTGCTTTGGATTGGATGACCATGCAAGAAGACACCGTGCAGTAATTAGTAATATCTACGTTCAAGGCAACCTACGTATGAGGCAAACTGGCAGTGATGAAACAATCACAAATGAGAGCGCTTATAATTTAAGTCAAGGCTGCCTACTTATGAGACAGACTGACAGTATTCAAGCAAGTGCACAAACGGGAGCGTGAAAACGCTCACATTGTCATGCGTACACAGTTAGGGCAGCTGCTTATGTTGCAAAAATCACACAGTGGATGCACATTCACGAAACAGGCCGCGCTAAAAATTACGGACAGGGAAGCTGCCCTGAAAGCGTACGGTCCGTTTTCAGGCCAGGCCCCTGAGGGATCACGAGCTTAAATACATAGATAGGGGGACATCATTCCCTCTGTCAATCCACAGATAAGGATCACAAGATTCAATGGGGTCATTTTGTGAAACGTGTAATACTTCCCTCTGTCAATATACAAATAGGGTGGACCACCACATCCTCTGTTAGACACAACCGAAGGGCATCACCTCTTGCTCATCAAATATGAGCATTGCATACCTTTTTCCTAATGATTAAGGAACGGTGTCCCAGTTTCCAGCCTGCGAGCTTGTTGACATTATGAGCACACACACTCACTCACTCACTCACACACACACACACACACAAACACACACACAAACACACACACACAAAGACGCACACACACACAAACACACAAACACACACACAGACGCAAACACACACATTTCCCAGAGATCATCGCACCTTCAGTCTGTAAGCCCCCAAGGACATGGCAGAGATGGCAACCGGCACCTACGTCATAAAGTGTTTGGAGGAATTCGAGCTTGCACACATACCGTATCAGGGTGAGCTTATGGAAGCGCGTCATGCATGTTTGAGTAATGTTCTATAAATGTGAGAACACGCTGCATTGCTGCATGTGCTCACACACCCACACACCATGCTTGCAATGTCGTGTGTGCTCCCACACCATGCTTGCATTGTTGCCTGTGCTCCCACACCATGCTTGCAATGTTGCGTGTGCTCCCACACCATGCTTGCATTGTTGCGTGTGCTCCCACACCATGCTTGCATTGTTGCGTGTGCTCCCACACCATGCTTGCAATGTTGCGTGTGCTCCCACACCATGCTTGCATTGTTGCGTGTGCTCCCACACCATGCATGCATTGTTGCGTGTGCTCCCACACCATAAAATAAAAGCTGATCTCACCAGAGGATTGTTACACCTAATTGCAGCGCGCTTGCTTGCTAACTCATCACACGTCATTATTGCTCCCCCCCCGAGCTGGAAGATTGTGTGGCCCTCCACAACAATTGAAAGGCAGAAAACAAACGGAACCTTGCTATGATTTGCACTGATCTTGGCTACACGCTGTCTGCGTGAATTGCTCCTCTTACCTTACACGAGTTTGAAAGAAATGAGTCGATTACTAGGCTACTGTTGCAAACTCACAAAGCAGTTCCTCTTGTATGTATCAAAGCTGCGGACGGGAGACTCCTTCATTGTAGTGAGACAGCACTCACAAGAGCTCAACCCACGCACCCTCTTTGAACCGATTCATACCGTATTGACGCACAGCGCCCGCCTTGGTTTGGCTTAAACCCAGCACCCTCTCACCCAAAATAAATTGAGCATTTTCGATTAAGCAGTAAGCACGCGCACGCACGCAACCTCCTCCCCCCACCTCACCTCACGTCCAACACCCACACCCACACTCACACTCTATAACACTCTCACTTTCACCCACACCACACATCACACCCAGACCCACTCTATACCAGCCTCACCCTCACGCCTGCATCCACACGCACACACACACACGCACACACACACGCACACACACACGCACACACACCTAACTGACCTTGACAACTTGATCGACCGGAGGCGCATGAGGCACAAACGGGCCATCAGCTGCTTGGGACGCCCCCTGCTTGTCAGGGTCCATGTCAGGATGCTCATCAAAGCGATACTTGAACAGGGTAATGTCCTTGTCCGCCCCCTCACTCTCCACTTGGTACACCTCAGCATTCAGGCGCCTGCACAACCCAGGGGTACGGTACGATCCAGTCCGTATTCCATGGGCCAGTGCACCATTTTGTGTGTACATTAAGAGAACCATCCCCTTTAGTGTGGAGGCCCCTGCGCAATCCAGAGAGCAGCTTGTGTATACTGCACGAGACCCCTTCTGTGTTCACACCCACCCACCCACACACCCACACCCACACCCACACCCACACCCACACCCACACCCACACCCACACCTACACCTACACACCAGACACCGGCAGGATCCAGTGTGCAATGCAAAGACCACCTCAGCGTTCAATCCACTGCTACCTCCAGATGTGACACACACGACACCGCGACACATGACACGCTGTGACATGTGACACCGTGACATGTGACGTCACAGCATGTGACACTAGGACGCTGCACCTTATGACAGTTGCACCATGCAGTGAGCATCACTACGTGTAGGGTTGGCCAGAATCATGCATTTATAGGTATATACGGTGTATATACGGTAATTTTGGCAGGAAAATCACCATACATACGGTCATATACGGTGTGTATATACGGTTCTGGCCAACCCTAGCTACGTGCAAATTATGTGCACGGTCAGGTGCCCATACCGCGCGGTGACAGAACAGGTAAAAAACTACACAGGCAGCGAAAATACTATGCACATTACGCACGAATGATTACAGTACGATGCACACCATGTGCATGCGAGCTAGTTTAAAACACTATGCACATTACGCGCGAATGATCACAGTACGATGTACATCATGTGCATGCGAGCTAGTTTAAAATACTATGCACATTACGCGCGAATGATCACAGTACGATGTACATCATGTGCATGCCAGAGCTAGTTTGCAATAGAGCTGGTGCAAACGTTGGTAGTGGTTTGGGACCGACAGCTGCGGGTAAGCCCCATAACGTGAACTGGCGACTGCGTCTAGGTCGTCCAATTATTGATGTATAAAACAAAAGCAAAAGTCAGGGTTCCAGGAATGCTGCTGTCCTTAAACACCCAAACATACTTATAAAAGCTTGAAACCTATCAAAATCTTGGTAGATGATTAAAAGTTTGACAAATACACTGGCTTAGAGACTGTAAGATATACCGAGTGAACAAAAGGAGTTGAGGGTTTAGTAGAGGTTGGTTTACCGTAAATTTGGAGCTTTACATGTTTCTTGCATAAACACAATGTACAAGTGTTCAGCAAATTGCTGAGTGCAGTGTGTGGGCAATCCACCGCCATCTCACGATGCAAACGTAATAGAACCCACACCCACCCACCCACCCACCCACCCACCCACACACACACCCACACCAACACCCACACCCACACCCACACCCACACCCACAGGTAGCATACAACTCACAGTCCGACACACAGCATGAAGCTGTCACTAAGTGTACAGACACACAAAGTGTGCAGCAGTCACACACAGCGTTGAATGTGCATGCACAAAGTGTATAGACACACAACATGTGCAGCAGTCATACACAGCGTTGAATGTGGATGCACAAAGTGTACAGACACACAAAGCGTGCAGCAGTCACACACAGCGTTGAATGTGCAGGCACAAAGTGTACAGACACACAAAGCGTGCAGCAGTCACACACAGCGTTGAATGTGCAGGCACATCGCAGAGCCTTGCAGCACGCCTCTTTTTTACAGCACACCTCTTTTTTCTGCAGCACAGGAGTACTACGGTACCAAAGCAGCTCCTTGTCTGCTTTTGAAGCAGAAGCGATGCCACAGCCTCCTACTTGCACAGTTGTGTCTTTTTCTGTTTTTAGCGATCGACGTGCATTTCAGTGACACACAATATTCGGTCCTTGATTACTCATCGTCTCTTGAGGCAAGCGTCTGGGCAAGCTTAAGCACTCAAGGATGTACTTTGGTGCATTTTTAAATCGACATCCAGGCACTTCTGAACGAGTGAGGAATATTCTTAATGGAGCCTGGTTACCTTGTCGAGCCGTCAGAAGCTATAGCAACCTCGTTATAGGGGTCACCATTTTGTGGCATCGAGCCTCGTCTGCATGTATTAATGTGTGTGTGTGTGTGCTTGTGTGTGTGTCAGAGTGTGTGTGTGTGTGTCAGAGTGTGTCTGCGTGTGCGTGTGTGTGTGCGTGTGTGCGTGTGTGTGTGCGTGTGGGTTTACATGTGCTTGACATGTACCTGATCAGTTGCCACCCATACCCACCCACCCTCACCCACCCACACATACACACCCACCTACACCTACACACATACACCCACACCCACACATGCCGACACGCCCAAACACACACCTGCTCCCTTGACCCCTATTAGAGGCCCTTGACGTCTTCTCAAGCCCGTCTGTGTCGCAATCTTTCAGTTGTGTCTGCGAAGAAGTGTGCACACATTGTGGTACGTCGAATCTGCAAAGGCTGAATTCCAACAGCTCATGTGCAGAATGTGCAGAAAACTAGCCCCGCTATAAAGAAAGAAGAAAGAAGCAGGCAGTGAACACCACTCCCCTGATTAATTAAGGAAAGGAGCCACTTTGGTACCGGGTACTGTAAACTCCTCCACCACGAAGGATAAGGGAAATATCAAAAAGGGATCAGGAGGGTTCCAGGCTGTACAAGATGAGACGCAGGCTGTCACCTTGCTAGAGAGGCATAGCAAGCAGAACCAATACCGCTCAGTAAAAGACCAATAAGTCAGGGCAGGCTCCATAAGAGTCTCTTGCTATAAATAAAAGCGCAATGGATCCCTATCCAAAGCCTGCAAGACGCATAGCGCTGTGCACCTCCATACGTGCTGCTGCAACCACTACACGAGCTGGCGTACTGCCAGAATTCTCCCCCCGACTACAGGCAGCACCTACTTCACTTACAACTGTACCTTATGCACATGCTATGCAGTAGCACCTACTGTAGGTACTTCTGCACCTACAACACCTACCGCAAGAAGCGAGGAGTTCCGTGGAGTGCGTATCCATGACCTATGTCTGGAGGGAGGACGCTTCACTGTTGGAAATTGAGCGCCATCTGGAGCACGCTTTGGCTTAGCCGACGCCTCCTTGACCCCCTCACCTGTGTGGCCATGTGTGTGTGTGTGTGTGTGTGTGTGTGTGTGTGTGTGTGTGTGTGTGTGTGTGTGTGTGTGTGTGTGTGTGTGTGTGTACGTGTGTGTGTACGTGTGTGTGTGTGCGTGTGTATTTGTGCATGCGTGTCTGTGTGTGTGCGCGTGCGTGTGAATGTCCATGCGTTTGTTGTGCAGAATTCCATGTGTCAGCGCTGCACAATGTACAAACATACCTCACTGGCCAAAAGCTACATAAACATTTGAATGTAGTATTGACACACACACACACACACACACACACTATACGTATACACCGCCAAGCTTGTCTCAATACCACACACTATTTTGCAGGTTTGAATAACAGCGTTCCTTTAGGGTTTTTTAAAATTTCCTGTTCCCCCTTTCCTCCCTTTTGTGCTACAGCTATCCTGATGTGTTGGAGTCAAAGAGTGCCCGGTATTTGAGCGGCACCTTTTCCTGGTTATAAGTGGGGAGAGAGATTTTTCTGCCTTGATGCCATTTTCGATTACATCACAAGACGAGCTTATCCAGACGCACCGGTATTGAAAAACGTGCTCTCCTGCTGCCGTGCCGTGTGTGCTCCTATCTGAAAAGGGCTTGCATGGATCGACCACAAGGACGCTGCAGCAGCAGCTGTCGATCGTGGTGTCGACTCGTCAAGTAAATCCGTGACGTGCGTGGACCTATCCACGAGCACAAGGTCGGCCTCAGGACCTGATCCTTGTCCTGTCTTGGCCATCTGTCTTCGATGATTTGAATTTCGTTCCGGCAAAGGCAGGTCTGAGTTTGCCTGCCGGTTAGGCGGCTGCAGCTGCTGGCTGAAAGATAGGGAGGTCTTCTGATTTTTAGGCCAAGTAGCACGGGCTGCATCATCAGCTTTCCGCACTCGACGGGAGGGGAAAGAATCGAAGGGGTGGCCGTTGGGGCGGTGCTGAGGTGCTGACATGCTCTTTTGTGAAGAGAAGGATTGCCTCAGGCTGTCCGCGATTGAAGTGGGGCCAACAGTGTTGCCGTTGCTTCCTGTAAGGGGAGCGCGTTCACATGCAGGTCGTGCGGTGGAGTGGTTTAGGTCAGTGTGTGAGGCCTTGCACAGCAATTCGTGTGGCCGTTGTTGCTGCCTGAGAGGGTGGGACAAAGAAAGCTGGGAAAGGGTGACAGGGTTGTGCACATGACATTCGTGTGGCCGTTGTTGCCGCCTGAGAGGGTGGGGCAAAGAAAGCTGGGAAAGGGTGACAGGGTTGTGCACATGACATGTACAACATGAACACACAAAAGCAGCAAATAGGCGCGGAATATCGACATGTAAGTTTTCTTCCTACTTACCTGCTACAGACAATCCAGACCTGTATGAACACATCACACCTCGCTAGACACAAGGGTTCCATACCATTAGAATACGGTTCCATACTGTTAGAGTACGGTTCCATACCATTAGAATACGGTTGCATACCGTTAGGGTAGCGGGCGCCTTCAAGCCTGCTGTTGTGCTTGGAAATATGCATGCCCGTATCACTGACCCGCTCAAACTCCAGCTGCGACCGTAGGTGCTGCTGGTGCTGGCGCTGCAGCTGTTGCATGGAGTGTGGCACTTGCTGAGGGACGGGTGGGGATGGTGGTGGTGCTGGGCGTGTATGGGAACCAGAAGGATGTGAGGAGCGGCTGTGGTGGGGGTGGTGGTGGTGCAGCTGCTGCTGCTGGTTGTGCTCTGGGTCCCAGGATTTGAGCTGGAGGGATGATTTTGCTAGGGAGGGACGGGAGGGGATCCAAGGAGACGGTTGGAGGGAGAGGGCCTTGAGATAGGGTTTCTGTGGGGGAGATGTGGGTTGGTGAGGATGGGAGGTAGGGACAACGGAGGAGGGCTCCAATAAGGATCTGCGTGGCTGTTTGGGCTTGGGCTCTTGTGGTGGTGGTTCGTTGTTTGGCGGGGTTGCGAGAGTGGGAGCAGAATTAGGTCCCCTGTGTGTGTATGCATGAGAGTATGTAATTGACTGCATGTGTTTGTGTGTGTGTGTGTGTGTGTGTGTGTGTGTGTGTGTGTGTGTGTGTGTGTGTGCGTGCATGAGGTGAGCTGTGATATGTGAGTGCAGGCATCCTAATTGGTGGGGCACATGGTACGGGAGCGCTTTAGAAGATTGGTCCCTGAGGACCCATGTGTGTGCACACGCACCATCGCGTGCATGTGCGTGTGTGTGTGCGTGCATGTGCACGTGAGTGTATGCTCGTGTGTGTGTGTGTGTGTGTGTGTGTGTGTGTGTGTGTGTGTGGGATTTGTGGTACTAGCCAACCCCACAAATGGCTGCCGATGCAAGGCTGCACACGGGACTGCCGGTACAGGGCAAGCCCCACAGGGAAAGAAAAACAATTGTTAAAGAACAAAGGAAAGAACGATACGATTCAAGCGCCAGGATAGCGCATGCCACGGCCGGAGCCCCATCAGAACCAGCAGCCAATTACATACCCTTGAAACGCAAATTGGGGGCACCCTATTTCCTTATTCCCCAGACATCCGGAGCCCCATCACAAACAATAGCGAGTTGTATATATCCTCGATACGCAAAATGGGGGCAACCTATTTCTCCATTCCCCAGACCCAACAACATGAAATGTCCACACTGTCCGGAAATACTCGATACCCAGTACCCAGAAAAAATATCTTGGCCGAGACTCAAGAGGGAAGCAGTTGTATATATATGAAGCAACCACATATTAATTCCATGCAGCCTGTGTGGGCACAGGGTGGAGCATACTGGCTTCAACCAAAGCAGTCTGTAATCAACGCAGAGTCTGTATCGACGTAGACATGCATTCATTTTAACAAGGCAAGAAGCACCTTAGGGTAACAGATTTGCTGCATAAGGATGGACAAGCACAGGCGCTGTCCTCAACCTAAACGCGTGTTCTGGTCAAACAGCAATCAGGTGGAAGCCCTCCCTTGACAACCTTCCTCCAACCAAGGCCCAGTTGCAAAAACCGATCGGCCAGAATAAAAACACATACACATACATATCATCAAGTATGCAACGAGATTCATTGCATGTGTATGTAAATTGCATGTGTACGACAAAAAAAATATAATATATATATTTACATATGTATGTATATTTTTGCCAGTGCAATTCGAGATTTCCTGCTACTAGTACCGTGTATAAATACTCAATGTGTATGGTATGGTCAATACATGGCATGGTCATCCCTGCAAATGCAAAAGCACACATCTGGCAGCGCCGTACTTCCCCATGCTATCGCTGCCACTGAGATGCTATTGAGCTACACAGTTGTGGGGCTGATGTGGTCGTGGTTGTGGAACAATACAGACAAATGATAGTTTAAGTGCTTTTACTGATTAGGAAAGGGTTTGTAGTGTTGTGGCGAGCGTATAGGAACAATAGGAACAATAGGAACAATAGGAACAATAGGATCAATAGGAACAATATGAACAATAGGAATAATAGGGGATTGTAGTGTTGTGGTGAGCGTATAGGAACAATAAGAACAATAGGAGTGTTGTGGTGAGCGTACAGGATCAATAGGAAAGGGATTGTAGTGTTGTGGTGAGCGTATAGGCACAATAGGAACAATAGGAACAATAGAAGTGTAGTGGTGAGCGTACAGGATCAATAGGAAAGAAATTGTAGTGTTGTGGTGAGCATATAGGCACAATAGGAACAATAGGAACAATATAAGTGTAGTGGTGAGCGTACAGGATCAATAGGAAAGGGATTGTAGTGTTGTGATGAGCGTATAGGCACAGTAGGAACAATAGGAGTGTTGTGGTGAGCGTACAGCAGCCTGATATGATATCATCTGCAATTGAGAGCACAGAGGTAAATTGGGCAAATTGAGCTCAATACAACAACAAGTCACAATTGCATGAATGCAAGCACGTACGCGCGCACGCACTCTTACATGCACACAAAGACATACACACAGACATTCAAACACACACGTACACACCTTGCTGCATCTATAGAATGGCGGCCTTGTATGCCTGGCTGAAGGAAAGACTGCAGGAGGTGCCTGTCCTGCCCATATAATGGGTTGATGCCTTGCTTGAAGTTGCCGTCCAGTTCAGAGGTTTCAAAGGGGGGATTGGCATGGGATAAGAGGGGGGGAGGCAAAGGTAAAGAGCGTTTACTAGATGGATCTTTATTGTGGTCTGTGCCCTCTTCTTCCTCCTTTTGCTGCCGCTGCCGCTGCTGCTGCCGCTGCTGCTGCTGCTGCTGCTGCTGCTGCTGTTGCCGCTGCTGCTGCTGCTGCTGCTGCTGCTGCTGCTGCTGCTGCTGCTGCTGCTGCTGCTTTAAGAATGGAGAAACAGGCGGCTCTTGAATGCAGGATGAGGGTGTGTGACTAGGTGCTTCATGCGAGCCCTGTGCCTGGCAGCTATCTTTGCTTTGCTGCTGCTGCTGCTGCTGGAGCTGGCTACCGTTGGTTTGGTGGTGGTGGTGGTGGTGGTGGTGGCGGTGGTGGTGCTGCTGCTGCTGCTGCTCCTGCGGCTGCTGGAGCTGGCTACCGTTGGTTTGGTGGTGGTGGTGCTGCTGCTGCTGCTGCTCCTGCGGTTGCTGGAGCTGGCTACCTTGGTTTTGGTGGTGGTGGTGCTGCTGCTGCTGCTGCTGCTGTGGCTGCTGGAGCTGGCTACCGTTGGTTTGGTGGTGGTGCTGCTGCTGCTGCTGCTGCTGCTCCTGCGGTTGCTGGAGCTGGCTACCTTGGCTTTGGTGGTGCTGCTGCTGCTGCTGCTGCGGCTGCTGGAGCTGGGGCTCTTGAGGCAAGACAGAAGACTTAATTCTCACATTTGCTGCATATGTGGCAGGTTCTGTGCTCCCAGAGGGGATTCCATTGCCAGCAACTTCCTCCCGAAATTGACTTTGTAGGTCCCACTCCTTAATTACTCCTTCCATGAATGCCTGCTCACACAAGATCTGGGTAGCAGCACCAGTAGCAGCAGACATCAAGCGCGCCGCTCGGTTCACAGGTTGGCCTGCAACACAAAGGAAGGAGGAGGAGACGTGGTGTGCATGTGTGCATGTGTGAGTGTATGTCACTGCTTGCATGCATCAGTTCAAGATATCGCAGCATGGGTAGACCTGCAAGACAAAGGATGGAGGATGAGACATGGTGTGCATGTGTGTGCATGTGTGTGATTGTGTGCAATTTTGTGTGTTTGTGTTTTCGTTGAAGATTTTGCAGCACGGACTGGCCTGCAATACATGGGACAGAGGTTGAGACACAATGTGCATGTGTGTGCTAGCATGTGCATGTGTGTGTGTGTGTGTGTGTGCGTGTGTGTGTGTTTATGTGTGTGTGTGTGCACGCGCATGTGTGTGTGTGCGTTCGTGTGTGTGTGTGCGTGTGTGTGCGTGTGTGTGTGTGTATCAGGTCAGGGTCTTCCAAGACTGTACTTTTTCCTGATGCACGTGAGCACCTTGCCGTCCATCGTAACTGGGCAAATCCTAAAGTCAACAGGAGCAGCGCCTTAGTAGGGCTGGTACCCATACCCAACCTTGACATCGCCTAGCATAAAGCCGTGGGCAAATCTCACAGCCGAGAAAAGCAGCCATTCAATAGGGCCAGTACCCTATTACCTGTCTAATCATCACCACACACGAAGGCATGGGAAGCCTAGTCCCATTTCTTGATTCATTCAATGTATGTAATAAGCATCTTTAGGGTTTGCCAGAACTGTGTATATAAACCGAGTATGGCCATATATTTGGTGAATTCCCTACCAAAAATACCATATTTGCACCGTATTATATATCTCTACCCAACTCTACGCATCATACATGGGCAGCTGGCAAACTAGACAAATGACATTGCGGGTGTCATGCTCAAAAGTTTAGACTGTTCTGTCTTGGTTCATTGAGCAAATGGTGGCACACTCACAAAACACACAAGTCTGGATTGGTATGTCTTAGTCCTCTGACCTCATTTAAACACACGCAACACACCCATAAGTCCACTGGTATGCCTTAAACCATTGACCTCATTTAAACACACCCAACACACCCAAAAGTCCAAACTGGTACGCCTTAAACCATCGACCTCATTTAAGAACACCCAACACACCCAAAGGTTCAGACTGGTATGCTCTCACCCATTGACCTCATTTAAGCACACCCAACACACCAAAAAGTCCAGACTGGTATGCCTTTATCCATCGACCTCATCTAAACACACGCAACACACCCAAAAGTCCAAACTGGTATGCCTTCATCCATAGACCTCATCTAAACACACCCAACACACCCAAAGGTTCAGACATGTGTCTCAGACTTAGATGTCTCGCGTTTCAGCAATGGTCAAGTGGAGGCAATGTCGAAGAGGAGCTACTTTTCTTTTTGTTTGCACGACTGTACCTTCTCAAAACTAATCCACCAAGCCAGCCCCACTTTGTGTCAACCCAGCTCTCCCCCCCCCCCTGTCCCCCTTTATTCAGCCCTCCCTCTCCTTTTCTTCTTCTTAAAATCCAACCCGCCAACCCCAACCTGCCCTTCACCCAACCCTGTGTTGAGGTACATATCGGAGGTCTTACACACCATTGGCAAGCCACCGCGCTTGCTTGTTATTGGTGAGTAAGACCACCGCGCTTGCCTGCCAATGATTTGTAAGACCACCGCGCTTGCTTGTCAATGGTGTGTAAGACCACCGCGCTTGCTTGCCAATGGTGTGTGTGTAAGACCACCGCGCTTGCTTGCCAATGGTGTGTAAGACCACTGCGCTTGCTTGCCAATGGTGTGTGAGACCACCGCGCTTGCTTGTCAATGGTGTGTGTGTAAGACCACCGCGCTTGCTTGCCAATGGTGTGTGAGACCACTGCGCTTGCTTGCCAATGGTGTGTGTAAGACCACCGCGCTTGCTTGCCAATGATCTGTAAGACCACCGCGCTTGCTTGCCAATGGTGTGTGTGAGACCACCGCACTTGCTTGCCAATGGTGTGCAAGACCTCCAATATGTACCTCAACACCCTGGCCTCTCACTTCCTTGAGTTCTTTGTAGTATTAAGCCAGCCCACCCCTGGAACCTACCAAAGTAATCTGCTCGTCCTGTTTTGGCGTTTGGCACGACCCTGTCACAGATCCCTCCGTATATCCCAATGTGAGCATGCACTCCGTTTTTGAGCTGCAAGCGCGTGGGGCAACAGACAGTGCATCAATAGGCTGTGAGCAATGAATCAGTGCTTTCACCTGTCCCATCATAGGTAACAAAGTAGGACTAGGGTTGGGTAGGGTAGGACTAGGGTAGGGCAGGACTTGGGTAGGGTAGGATAGGGTAGGACTCGGGTAGGGAGGACTCGGGTAGGGTAGGGTAGGACTAGGGTAGGAATTTAATTCAATGAAAGTCTACATATTTACATCTGTACGTATCTGCAGTGTGTGTGCGGTGTTCCAGCACAGAATCTACCAACACACATGCTGTCGCGCGTTCTGTGCATATTTACAGATCTGTTCAGGTCCGCGCGTGACCTGCACCTGCATGACAGAGATTGCGTTCTGAGAGTGTGCGTGCGATGGGCACCGTCAGATCTGCTTCCTTTGTCAGTCACAGGATCAGGCAATCATCACACTACTCCTACCTGCAAATGCACCATTGAATGTTGTGGTGACCAGATCAAATATCATATACAAATAGGGTTGGTGAGAAACACACATATATATATTATATATACGGTCAATGTACAATACATACTGTTAGGGCTTTAGGGCTAAACCCCTAAACCGTAAACTTAAACCCTAACCTTTACCCTAAACCCTATATTTATACACGGTCAATGTACTGTATATTTTTATACTTTGGTAGGGAGATCACCAAATATACGGTCATATACGGTATACGGTGTATATAAACAGTTCTGGCCAACCCTACATTTGAAGGCTGGAGTGGATCCAAGTGCATGACTTTTTCCTCTCAGGCATCATACGCCTGCTTATAAATTTCCAACCACATAATAATTATTGCACACAGCCAGGCACAAAGTCTGCAGTGCGTGTCTTTCCTCCTCTCAAGCATACCTGCTTACACATTTTGAATCACATCACATCATAATGCACATAGAACATAATGCACACATTTTGAATCACGTCACATCACATCACATCATAATGCACACAGCCAGGCGCTAAGTTTCAAGCCAGCTGCTTACCAGCTTGTTCATCGCAAAGAGTGCATCAGCTGCTTACCAGCTTGTTCATCAAAAAGATTGCATCAGCTGCTTACCAGCTTGTTCATCGCAATGAGTGCATCATCTGCTTACCAGCTTGTTCATCGCAAAGAGTGTATCATTAGGCAGCTGATGCTTTGCCAGGACTTCCATGAACGAGATGGTCGACAGTGCCAGCTGGAGAGTGAGAGCCTGATGCACATGTCATATGTATGACAGGAGTGTGTTGAGTGTGTGTGTTTGTCTTTTGTGTGTGTTTTGTGTGTGTGCGTGCCTGTGTGTGTGTGCCTGTGTGTGTTTGTGTTGTGTGTGTTTTGTGTGTGCCTGTGTAAGTGCCTGTGTGTGTGCCTGTATGTGTGCGTGCCTGTGTGTGTGCGTTTGTATGTGTGTGTGTGTGTGTGTGTTTGTGTGTGTGTTGTCTATTTGTGCCTGTGTGTGTATGTGTGTGTGCATGTGTGTGTGTATGTGCGTGCCTGTGTGTGTGTACGTGTGTGTGTGTACGTGTGTGCATGTGTGTGTGTTTGTTTGTGTGTGTGTGTGTGTGTGTGTGTGTGTGTGTGTGTGTGTGTGTGTGTGTGTGTGTGTGTGTGTGTGTGTGTGTGTGTAGGTACACGCGCACCTGATGTGGCACGTTGAAAAGCACAATTAAAAAAGCAAAAGCTTGTTGCAGCCATCAAATGAAGCCTCTCTTTAAACGGAGCTAATAAGGTGCACACAGGTATCGAAAATACTACCCCCCACACAATCCGTTCTGATGCTGGAAGTATGCTTCAAATGCCTTACTTGCACCGTTGCATAAACAAGCCAAATACAGCTCCCATTCATTCAGCCGGAATTTTAGGGTTTTACTCAACTTACTGAGCACGACCCCCGTTCCAGTACAGATCAGCCATTCACCTAGATCACTGCATCTCTGCTTTATTTCTGGTAGCATGTTACTTTAATTTCCAGGTGTGTGCTTTGGTCACCCCCTTGCCCACATAGTGCCCACATATTTATTGCTGCCATGTCACTTTAATTTCCAGGTATGTGCTTTAGTCACCCCTTGCCCACATATTTATTGCTGCCATGTTACTTTAGTTTCCAGGTATGTGCTTTGGTCACCCCTTGCCCATATATTGCCCACATATTGCCCACATATTGCCCACATATTGCCCGCATATTGCCCACACATTGCCCACATATTGCCCACACATTGCCCACGTATTGCCCACACATTGCCCACATATTGCCCGCATATTGCCCACATATTGCCCACATATTGCCCACACATTGCCCACATATTGCCCGCATATTGCCCAGATATTGCCCACATATTGCCCACACATTGCCCACATATTGCCCACACATTGCCCGCATATTGCCCACACATTGCCCACATACTGCCCACATATTCTGCTGCCCTGTCACCCCCTTGCCCACATATTTATTGCTGCCATGTTACGCTGCGGCTGTGGTGCGGTTTTGTGTGGTGCCTCGTAAGCACTCGTTTACATTCAACTCACCCACTCCACTGCTACACAGCCAGAGGCAAATGCCGCCATGAAGTTGCCATTTATTTCCTTGCACTCGTAGCCTGAAAAGCAAAAGTAGAGCCAATGAGTGTGACATTGAGGTATGCAAAAGCAAAGCAAAAGTCGAGTTAATAGGTGTGACATTGGTATAAATGAAAGCAAAGCAAAAGTTGAGCCAATGAGTGTGACATTGAGATATGTAAAAGACAGGCTCGCAGCACGTGTGTATTTTTACAAAATACGACTTGCGTGGGGAAAAAGAGACGACCATGGCACTTTGCAGGCATTCTGTTTCTTGTATGATAAGGGAGCAGACAATACTAAAGAAAAACTCAGGCGACAGGTCAATTGCTCACGTCTACCAAGAAGCGGCACAGTCAGTGTATTGGGCAACAAGAACAAGTTGTCCAGCAGAACAGATAGAAGTCAGGGTTGGGCAACAAGAACAAGTTGCCTAGCAAAATATGCACTCAATGCACGTTCATGTTGGTGCACATATGCACACACACACGCACACGCACACACACACACGCACATGAACACACACACAAGTTCTTAGAAGCTGCATAAACACATGCTTGCCCACCATCACGGCATTGCACTGAGCATAAACTCAGACCTACCTCCATCGCTTGCTTTCATGGCATTGGATCAAAACACTTCACACCACTCCTCACTACTTCTCACAAACACTACTCTGTTCCGATACTCACCCACGCCGCACTATCTCAGACCCACCTCCACCGCATGCTGTCATGGCATTGATTCAACACTTCACACCTCTCCTCACTACTTCACACAAAATTGTATTGTTCTGATGTAAGACTACTTTGTAAGTCTACTCTGTTCCGGTGTTGTTAAGACTACTCTGTAAGACTACTCTGTTCCGATGTCGTAAGACTACTCAGTAAGACTACTCTATTCCGATGTCGTAAAACTACTCAGTATGACAACTCTGTTCCGATGTCGTAAGACTACTCAGTAAGACTACTCTATTCCGATGTCGTAAGACTACTCTGTAAGACTACTCGGTTCTGATACTCACCCACGCCGCACTATCTCAGACCCACCTCCAGTAATGGACAGAGTCTCCCTCACGCATGCGTTGTACTGGGCCAGTATATCTGCACCTACTTCAATGTCCAGGGCTGCATCCACAGCAGTGAGGATCAGAGTACAAACAGTGTTGTGTCAGTACAGTATACAGCACGATGTACGCTTACACGGTACGGTACGGTCATACGAAGTAGAGCAACATTTATATGGTTTTGGACCATACATCTGCACCTACTTCAATGTCCAGGGCTGCATCCACAGCAGTGAGGAGCAGAGTACAAATAGACAAATGAAAGGTCGCTATTTGTGATCGAAATGAATTGGCATTCATCGAGCATCAGCGTGTTGTCTTTCTTGTATGGGTATGGGACCCAGCACATGCACTTACGGTTGTATCGCTCATGGACTTGGGGCACTAATAACTCTGTCTTGGCACTCGCTTTTTACATGGACACCACTTGTTGTATGCATGGGCTCGTCGCAAACCACGTCAGCACCACATAACAAGCACAACTAAAACTGCCGGGCAACAAATGCACAGTGCGGTGCAGCATCTCAAGCCTGTGCACGTAAAAGCACAGCTCGTTGTCGCAAGCACACGCTACAATCGGCCGACAGTCAGAGTGACAACAGAGTTCTTATCAGGGAAAATGTAGTTCGATCAGGCAAGTGAAAATTGCTCGATTGCAAACATATTATGCTTCACTTTATTATGCTTCATTTTACCGTACTACTTTAGGGGGCCTCACATTACCGTATTAAACCTGAGCCCCTCATGCACCATTTTCGTGGTATTATCGCACATACACATAACAGAGCTGTCCATACTACTACACAACTTCTTTTTCCTTTTGGTTCTCTGTTAAACCTCTCTGACTCGGACTTTTTGGTCTGCTGGTAAAGGAGTTTTACGGTGCTCAGTACCAAAGCAGCTTTACTTTCCTTACCCAATGTGGGGTATGGCTTTCCCTGCCTGCGTAGTTTTTCTTTCACATACACAAAACAGATTTCTTTCACATACAGAGCTGCTCATATTCGTATGCGTTACAAAAGATCATCAGGCGTGGGTCACCCATGCAATCACTTTGCAAATACCCTGCAAAAGCCCTCTAAATACCCTGCAATCGCCATCCAAAAACCCGGCCCTCTACAATTACCCTCCAAATACTTTGCAAATACCCTGCGAAAGCCCTCTAAATACCCTGCAATCGCCATCCAAAAACCCGGCCCTCTACAGTTTCCCTCCCAATAATTTGCAAATACCCTGGAAGTGGGCAATACAGGCATCATGCACATACAACATACAACATGACATGCTGTCGTTCATTATGCTACCCAAATACACTCACCGCAGATACGGCTGTAAGCCTCAATGTTGGAAAAAGCAATGACAACATTGGGTCTGGAGTTTTTGTACGCCCTGGGGCTGCTGGCCTTGATCATACTGGGGAAGTACAGACTGTTTGCTCCTGCTCAAGACAGGAGCACAGTATGTGCAGCATGTGTGTATGTGGTGCATCGTGTGTGTGTGTGTGTGTGTGTGTGTGTGGTGTGTGTGTGTGGGGGGGGTGTATCGGTTTGTGTGTCGCACGCGTGTGTATATATGTATGTGTGATTGTGTCTATGTGTGTTTGTGTGTGCTTATTATAAATGCATGTTCCTACCCACATACACACGGCACCAAGCAAACACACATTTCACGGGCATAAACCTTGCTCAGGTCAGTGCATTGGCCTCGCTAGACTAAACACACCCTGAAATCATAGGCGAAACACACACACACTCAAGCACACACACACACTCAAGCACACACACACACACACTCAAGCACACACACACACACACACACACACACACACACACACACACCCGGAGCATCGAAGAAGCCTGGCGCGAGCTTCTCCCACTGAGAAGTCACCGTTAAAGGCCAACAGAATAAGAGAACACGCGGGGCCACTGCTGCAGGTACCACCTGAGGGGGGGAATGTGATGAGAGCCAAAAGGTAGGGAGAGGAACATGTAAGGGCCATGAGGTAGCATCTAGCACACACACACACACACATACACACACACATAAACACACATACACAGAAACACACACACATACACACACACACACACATACATACACAGACACACACACATACACAGACACACACATACATACAGACACACACACACATACACAGACACACACATACACACACACAGAGTCGCAGCAGCAGGCAGGTGCCATCTGTGTTAAAGCTGTGTTCATTAAAACCATCCAAATGTTCAAGGGGAGATTGGCAACATGGATGTAATCAGAGTCATCAACCAGGCAGGAATCAAGCGTTGGCAACATAGCCCCATGCAGGACCTGCCTTGGCAACTCATTTTCATCTTACTGTCACCAGACCAAACTTATGCATTAGCTCTGTGTGCCTTCCGTTCTGCCACGACGGATGCCTCAATTCATTCGTTCTGATCATACAGGGCCACCTTAACCTCTCAGCATCCTCCAATCCACTGGCTGTTGCTTGTGAGCGCAAGACGTGCGATAGAAAGACGGACTGGACAAGATGGACACAGCCCCCATTCTTTGACAGCTGTTTCTGGCTTACAGACTACTGTGGATTCTGGAAAACAGGGCGCTTACCTGCACCAAGTGAATGCAGCTGCCCTTCTCAGGCAGGTGCTCAGAGTCATTGCTCAGCTCTGCAGATCTGTCTGCCTCCAATTGCTGTTGCTGCCACTGCAGCGCACTGCTGCCAACATATCGCCACTCATAGTAGCCTGTGAGGTGTGTGTGTATGTGTGTGTGTGTGTGTGTGTGAATGTGTGTGTGTGTGTGTGTGTGTTTGTGTGTGTGTGCGCGTGTGTGTGAACGCCTATGAGCGTACCCTTGTGTATGTTTGCAGGTATGTGTGCATGTGTATATATTTGCCTATGTTATGTGTTTTACTGTCTGTGTGCTCAATGGTGTGCACATGTTCTTTTAAGTGTGCGTGTCAATGCACACATGCTCAGTCACGTGAATCCTTTAACTTTTAACAAACTGTATTTTAACGAACAACACAAATTGAAGGGTGTCAATTAAATATCTAGGAATCGTAAATGCTCTGTTTTACTCCTAAGCAGTCTTGAGATGAATGAAAGAGCGTATAGCGCCTTCTCTCTCTCTCTCTCTCTCTCTCTCTCTCTCTCTCTCTCTCTCTCTTCATATAATATTAATATATTTCCGTCTGCTTACCCATGTCAATGATGACGGCCTTGGCCACCGTATGTGGATCCTGCAGTGATGCGTGTATTTGTGTGTGTGTGTGTGTGTGTGTGTGTGTGTGTGTGTGTGTGTGTGTGTGTGTGTGTGTGTGTGTGTGTGTGTGTGTGTGTGTGTGTGTGAGT
>Ga0307942_1001254_pt1 | contig 19971 bp, 24 predicted proteins | sample OrgLakmetagen175_FD_201846 | JGI IMG/M metagenome (GOLD analysis project Ga0307942, IMG submission 201846) | Saline water microbial communities from Organic Lake, Antarctica - #175 | ecosystem: Environmental > Aquatic > Non-marine Saline and Alkaline > Saline | place: Antarctica: Organic Lake... | reverse complement strand
GGCTACACTGAGTCATCGTGCAGGCAAGGCATCACTAAGTCACCGTGTAGGCAAGGCTACACTGAGTCATCGTGCAGGCAAGGCATCACTAAGTCACCGTGTAGGCAAGGCATCACTGAGTCACCGTGCAGGCAAGGCAGCACTGAGTCACCGTGCAGGCAAGGCAGCACTGAGTCATCGTGCAGGCAAGGCATCACTGAGCCATCGTGCAGGCAAGGCAGCACTGAGTCACCGTGCAGGCAAGGCAGCACTGAGTCACCGTGCAGGCAAGGCATCACTAAGTCACCGTGCAGGCAAGGCATCACTGAGTAGTCATCGTGCAGGCAAGGCATCACTAAGTCACCGTGTAGGCAAGGCAACACTGAGTCACCGTGCCGGCGAGGCACCACAAACGCGCACTCCCCCCTCCCCCTTCCCACACCCCACCCTCTCACACACACATACACACACATACACACACACAGACGCCACACCCTCATGCCAGCACGCCACCTACCTGCCACGTTGCCTGCTGCGCATGTTTATGCTGTCTTGTAGCTACATTAGCAGCAGCATCAGCAGCAGCTGCAGCAGCCGTGCTTGAGCCTTCATTGGCAGCTACGATGGATGAAGGGGCGGCAGTTACAAGGGCATCCGTCGCTGGCAACGTTGGCACGCCTTCGTCTGCTGCTGCCGCCGCCACCAATGCTGCTTCTGCTTTGGGAGCTGCAGCTACTCTGGAGACTGCATGTGCATCTACAGTTGATGCGGCAGCTACACTGGAGACTGCATGCTCATCTACGGTTGTTGCGGCAGCTGCAGTGTCCAGGAGGCTTGTATCTCCTTGCAGCGCCTCTGCTACAGCTGCTGAAATGTCCTAGCGTTTCATGCATGTGCGTTTGTGTGTATGTGTGTGTGTGCTTGTGTGTGGGCTGGCAAAAATAATTCCTCTTCTTCAAATTCGTCCATCACACACGGCCAAGTAGAAATTATTACCTTACCTGGCCCTATAAAACCTGGCCCTAACCCTTTGAGTATATGCCTGTATGTATCTCATCGTGTGTGCATTTTCCCTGTATATCTATTGTTGTATTTGTGTGTATTGTTTGCTAATCATACCTGTGCGGAGTGAGCGAGATGCCACGGGCAGGGAGGAATAGTGGGAAGGGAGGCGATGTAAAGGCTCCAAGGGGAGTGTGGACCCTGCTGACGGGCCAAGGCTAGTGCTAAAGCAAGGGTTTGGATCGAGGTCAGATTTGACAGCACAGCATCCGGACCTGGTCGGTCAACGGATCTGGCCAAGGCTTCCGTGATCAGTAAAGCAGCTTTGTCACCGTTGAAGTAGAGGGAGTAGGGAAGAGATATCAGAGGGCCTTTATCTAGCGTGGCAAGAGGAACGCCTTGGCCGGTCGCAACGATGCCCCTAGCACCACAGGGAGCCTGGGGTGGGTGTTTAATGTGTCATGTGTCATTTGCACTGTGTTGTGCATGTTGTGTGTGTTTGTGTGTGTGTGTGTGTATGTGTGTGTATGAGTGTGTATGAGTGTGTGTGTGTGAATGTGTGTGTATGTTTGTGTATGTGTGTGTGCGTATTTAGGTGCGTATTTGTGTGTGTTTGTGTGTGTATATATTTGTGTGCGTATTTGTGTGTGTTTGTGTGTGTGTGTGTGTGTGTGTGTGTGTGTTTGTGTGTGTGTGTGTGTTTGTGCGTGCATTCATGCGCGCGCGCTTGCATGTGCAAGCGCGGGAGGCAACCCTTACATGCTCAACCAGACTCAGGGCGTCTGAAATACAGCCTCCCTTGGATATGATATAATGCTTTAAGGCCTGAAAAGGGGCAGCCACAGGCGCAAACTTGTTTCCGTGCACATTGTTGACTGAGATTAATCTCCTCCCCCCCGCTGTGTTGTGTGCACTGGATTTTTGCCGATGGACAATTGGCAACTTATTGCCAGAGGTCGAGTGCAGCAGCTGGAGAGCTTCTCCCACAAAACCATTCATTCGAATTCACCACAAAATTAAAATTTACATTTAACAGCAATCCAAATGCGATTCCTCGACCGCATCAAAGAAACCTTTTCCAGTCCTAAAAGGGGGAAGAGGGAATCAGCAGTCCCGAAAGTGGGTCTGCTTTGTGTACACTCGCATACATAAACATCCCACTGCAGCTTCATCATTCCAGGTACTCACAGCAAGTCTCTCCTTCTCTGTTTTTGAAGCAGGAACATGAGGATGACCATGAACCCACCTCGTCCAGCAAGTCAGTTGCAGGAATTCCTCAATGTGGGTCAATGTGGGCAGCTGCATTTGCATTGACGCTGCGTGCAATCAAGCGAAATTCAAGCATGACCCACGTGCTAGTGTTCAGCAGCACCCTGTCATGACCTCAAAGAATCCAACACTGACTTTCAATCCTGCTACGTTGCAATGCACATCCGCATCCGCAGCTTCCACCCATGCTGAGCAGGCAGGGAAAGGTCTCGCTGCTTCTCCCCGCTTATTTACATCTGTAAGCACACACACATTTCTTCTCTTGAAAATTTAGGAGCAGCTCGCTTGCTCACTCTCGCTTTCTGTCTCACACTGACACACATTCACAAACACACATGCATACTCAAACACATGCAGGAGAGCATGAAGCTGCTGAAGAACATCTTGCCTGAAAGCATTATCCAAAGAATGCAATCAGGGCAGAAGTTCGTAGCAGATAGCCACGAACATGTTGTCATCCTGTTCTCAGGTGTGTGTGTGTGAATGTCTGTTTGTGTTGGTATGTGTGTGAGTGTGTCTGTATACGTGTGTCTTTTTGTGTATGTGCCTGCGTGGGTGTGTGCCTATATATGCGTATGTACGTGCGTGTATTTGTTTGTTTGTATGTGCGCTCGCGCTCCACATGTTTGTGTACTGCATTGCTGTTGCAATGATAGCAGAATGTTTGTGTCCATATGCTTCTAGTATAATGCTTAAGGTTGTTTCTACACACACTCAAGCACACACACACATATATACACACACACACACACAAACACATACACACACATGCTCACATTAAACTGTCTGCAGATATTGTGGGCTTCACCCGTCTGTCATCAAAGCTGCCCACTGCTGAGATATTCCTCATGCTGACAAACATGTGAGTGTCCAAGCCCATGACGTAGTGTGCTTGCTGGTGTGCTCAACCAGGATCTGTCATGCAAGTGTATTGTATTAGTGTGTGTGGTCAAAGCTGCCTGCGACCAAGCCCTCTCTCATGCTCACACCCGACATGTGAGTTGCTAAGCCCCTGAAGTAGTATGCTAAGTAGTGTAATATGTGTCATGCAAGTTTTTAATAACTGTGCGACTGGTCAAGGCTGCCTGCGACCGAGTTCTGAAGCAGTGTACTCGTTCATCATGTACCTCAGCGTACTTGTTGATCACTTACCGTCGATGAATTGCAGACTCACTACTCAATTAAGATGTGTCATGCAAGTTTATAGTAACTGTGTGCGTCGTCCTTCTTGCCCGCCGTTGGTATCTTCCTACTCCTGATGCGGGTTGCCAGTTCCATGGTGTATTTGTAGTTTTGGCCATGATCGTATTTATACACCGTGCATGACCGTATATTTGGTTGTTTCCTTGCCAAAAATACCGTGTGTACACCGTATATGTATGGTTCTGGCCATTCCTATGTGTTTGCAGTTTACGATTTGGCTACGATGTGGCTGTGCAATGTATTGCCGCTCATCGGATTATGTTGCAATTGTGTGCGTTCCTTCAAAAGCGCCCAATGCGCAGGCCAACTGCTCACAGCTGAGCTGCTTACTATAGTGCTTATCACAAGATGTTACCGAGCAATACGGATGCCGCTGCCATTGGCATTGAAGCATTGCATGCTATGCAGTTCTTGCCTGGGGTGTGATCGCATTAGTGTATGCGTGATGCTGGCCTAGCATTGTGATCACCGCTGCCATTAGCATTATCGCATCGCATGCTATGCAGTGCTTGCCAAGGGTGTTATCGCATTGGTGTATGCGTATGCGTGATGCTTGCCTAGCATTGTGATCACTGCTGCCCTTGCCCTTACTGCACTGCATGCTATGCAGTGCTTGCTAGGGTGTGATCGCATTGGTGCATGTGCGAAACTAAAGTTGTTGTGCAAAATTTTGCCACGGCCCACTCACCTCACCTCACGTGTCAGTGTTAGTTTTAGAGAAAGTACGAGGTTATGCAGAAGTGCACTGCACTTGCCGGCCGGAGGTGGGTCTTCTATTCATATTATTCACTGCCAGCCTAAGTTGGTAGCAAGTGTCGCACAATGCACAGACCTGACCACCTCCAAACTTTTCCTGTACGGTCCAAACAAAGGTGCTCATGGCCAAGGCAAAAACATGGCTACTGTGGTTGGGCAAACACAAACACACATAGTCATGCACATACTGTATGGCATCTTTTACTCGATTGCTGATCTGGGTTAGAGCCAAGGCATCTTGCATCCATTTTTTATTCTGATGCAGGGATCGCTACCAACAAGTTGGATTCTGTGCGGTGCATACTCAGCACTGCCATTGCACAATGACCTTGGCCTCTCGCACCTTTCTGCCAGTTGATTCACATGTGTGTGTGTGTGTGTGTGTGTGTGTGTGTGTGTGTGTGTGTGTGTGTGTGTGCGTGCACTTACACTTTTGCTCAGGTTCAGCGCGTTTGACAAGCTCACGGATTTTTCACGTGTGTGCGTGCGTGAACTTACACTTTTGCTCAGGTTCAGCGCGTTTGACAAGCTCACGGATTGCTTTTCGGTCTACAAGGTTGAGACAATTGGTGCGTGCACGCAGCATGGCTGCCTAGGCTTTCCTGATTTATAATTAAAATCGCTCGGTGCATGTGCGTTGCTTGGATGTCTCGGCCTTCCCAATTCATAGGTCAAATCACTTGCTGCGTGTACGTGGCTAGGCATTCGCAACTTACACTGTTGGGACAAACATTGTGTGCTCACAAGAAGCCTGCTAGGCAGCGGCAGCTAGAAAGAACTTGTGGCTTGTGTATATGTTGGATTGTGCGTTTGTACTGTCTGACACCCGTAATTTTGGCCAATCGTAATTTGGACCGTGCTGTACGGGGTACTTACGGTTCAAAATTCAACTCTACGGCATAAGTGCACAGGCCTGTTTTTGTATATGTTGGATTGTGCGTTTAAGGATAGTGAAGTTCTGTGAGGCGCCGGGTATTAAGCCCATGCCTGCAATTGTTGTAGTAGGAATAGCCTAAGGATCACTACTAGTGCATAGCATGGCTTTAGCTGGTGCAACACGCGTGAGAGGTCTCGCATGAGGATATGCACTCTTTTAAGTGAGATTGTCAGCCACTTGTGCAATATTGTATTGTACTGTTGCATAAAATGTCAGACAGAGCAGCGCACGGATCGTTACGAAGGCACAGCCACCTTGCCTCCTCCTGCGCAATACCTAAGGCAGCAGCATGCGTACTCGAGGCTGTCTAGCCAATAGGATGCCAACACACAACAACGGCAAAGCCAGCAGCATGCACTTCCAAGGCTTCTCGTATGCTCAATGGGACCCAAATACACAGGCTGCTCAATCAGAAGCATGCATGGTTCAGGTGCCCTGTGCATCCCTTGTAGCAGCTCATTACGTGCATAGGGTAAGCATTGGGTGTGTGCGCTTCCTCCAAGCAAAAGCGCACCACAAAGCGTGCGTTTGTGCGTAGCATGTGCGTGCGCGTGTGATGGCCTGCATGGCAGCAGCTTTGTGAATGCACCCTCTAAGTGTACTCCACACCAGGAGTACCATGTCACCACATAAAGTCATGTGTCACCAAACCAATGCCTAGGTTTGGAATGCCAGCAGTATTCACCGTAACTGCATGCGAGTGTGCTTGTTTTTTTTCTCATATGCATGTGTGTGTGTGTGTGTGTGTGTGTGTGTGTGTGAGGTCTAGCATAGTAATTTACAACACGGGAGTGTGCACAAGCGTGCGTGTGTGCTTATGTGTGTTCTCAGTAAACTCCTCATGCATGTGTGTGTGTGCAGGGTCTCACATAGTCATTCACAACACAGGAGTGTGCGGGGGTGTGCAGTTTGCAATGTGTGTTGCCCCTAAAGGACCTAGTGTGGAGCGTGTTTCTGTGCATGCCTTAGTGTGGAATATATTTGGTTTACTGGAACCCAAGCTAGAGCGCATGTCACTGTAAGGTTGTTACGGGGTCGACAGAAGTTTATGCTGAAAGAGTCCAGGATCAGCCCAGCTGCACGCTTATTTTCTTCTAGATATGTGTGCTGCAGTACCCACCTGCGGTATGTCTGTCTGCAGGATATGTACGATGTTTATATCATGTTACATGTTTATATCATGTTGCATGTTTATCATGTTATATGTTTATATCATGTTACATGTTTATATCATGTTGCATGTTTATATCATGATACATGTTTATATCATGTCACATGTTTCAATGTGAATATAGACTGCTGCAGTGATATCCGGTAACCGGTAAGATCAGGTAACCTCGATCTGATCACAGTTTGCGGGTGTGGGTGCTTTTTGCAGGTGACGCCTACATGGTGGCAGCAGGTCATGATGATTAATCTAATCGCTGATTGATCGCTGGTTGATCTGATCGCAGGTGACGCCTACATGGTGGCAGCAGGTCATGATGAGGATAAGACCAAGGTGGGCTCTGGCGTATCGCTGCCATATTTATTTTCAGCTTGCTATGGACGTGTGTATGTGTGTGCAAGCGTGTGGTGTATGTTTGTGTGTGTGTGTTGAGGGGAGGGTGCACATGTGTGTGCGTGTGTGCACTGTTGAGCTCAGCTTAGTCCATTTCGCATGCGTTCCTGCCAACATATGGCACTAACCAATGGGAGCGAGACTTGCAACAAACGCGTCTGTTTCGTTTAGATAGGAAGAACAGCATGTTGTGTAGCATTTGAGCAACTTGTAATCATGCATGCTTGTGTGCGTGCGCGTATTTTTGCAGGTCAGGAAAGGCTCCCCTGTGGAACGTGTGTTGAGGATGGCCAAAGGCATGATGGACGTCGTGCAGCACATCACCGCACCAAATGGGGAGCGCCTGCGCATTCGCATCGTGAGTCAACTTTTTGAGCCGTTTTTATTCAGTTTGTCGCATTCTGTAGTCGTACAGATTATGCATTACAGATTACAGGTTTTGAGGCTCGCCAAGCAGTCAGTGTCATGCAATGCATACGCAGCTCTGAAAACAGATTGGGATGGCAAACAGGTCTGCAATTTTGAGCAGACCCTTCAAATAACAAGATGCGCACACTTCGCAAGAGGATGGGTGTAATGCAGCGAGGCGGAAAATGTGAACCCCTTTGAACTTATGTATAGCCTTACATCAAACGTACCCACAATGTGTCCGCGCATAAAGAGTGTCTGTACACGCTGTGTCATGGATAATTACGGGAACAATGACGAGTGTGCATGTGCTGACCTTGCTACATGCATGCTGAAATAGTTTTGCACACATACACACACGCAAACTCACACACACACACACATACACGTATACACACATACACATGTAAAAACACGTGTACACACCCACCCACACACACTTATACACACAGACGCACACACACACACACACTATGTTTATACACACAAATATCATATGCCTTTAGGGCGTGCACTGTGGCCCAGCTTTTGCCGGTGTCATTGGCAGCAAGTGTCCTCGCTACTGTTTCCTAGGAGACACGGTGAACACGGCTTCAAGGTGCGTTAAACAAAAGGAGGTTCATTCAGACACGCGTGCATGTACACATGTACACACAATAATCTGCACACATATATGCACGTGACCGACAGACAGGGTGCATGCATGCATGTGAGTGTACGTAAGTGTGTGTGTGTGAGTGTGTGTGTGTGTGTGTGAACATGCCTTCACACTGCGCGTCCTTAAGCATGCCCATGTAACCCCCTACCAAACCCATTCAATAGAATGCGTGTGTGTTTCCTTCAACGCACAGGATGGAGTCCATGTCCTTCCCGATGTGCATCCAAGTCAGCGCGGCCGTCCACAAGGCCTGGCCCGACGGCCACAACCAGTTGCAGCAGCTGAGTGCCCGTGAGGTCAAGGGCAAGGGCCAAATGACCACCTTCCTGCTCAAGGTGTTTAAGTACTGCCTGTTGCCTGTTGTAGCACGATGCTGGAGATGAAATACACGTACACACACGCGCGCACAGACACACAAAGGCACACATGACACACACATGTAAACAGTATACACGTGTGCTCAGGCTCGCATTAATTAACACACACACAAACACACACACACACACACACACACACGTATTGACACTGATAGACACCGAGAACACACACGCAATGCACACCACACACAAACACACATACATACACACACGCGTGCACGTCAACTACAAAACACACACTCATACACACACAATACACACACCATGCACACAGTACGGCCAATGGGAGGAGGGCAAACGCATCGTGGAAAAAGACATTGAACAGGCCCGTGCGGCTGCCAAGAGAGGGGAGAAGAAAGGAGGAACGCAAGCTGAGGGGGAGGGGGATGAGCAGGGGAAAAGTGAGGGCCGCCCTCGCCCCCTGGGCTCCATGTTTTCTGTTGCACCACAGGTACGGTGCAGTCCGCTAATCTTGCCGCTTTGGACAGATCCTTGTCTTGCTGTTGCACTTTTCGGTACGTAAAATAATATATATGTTACGAGTTACTATTCTCACTTATAAATGTAGTCTCCCGGTATAAACAATGTACTGTCGTCCCGTCTTGAAAGTATAATGGTATATAGAGGGGCAATGCAAGCACACGTACAGTTTTTGCTCATGATTGGGGGGTGGAAGCCTTTCAAAACATGTATGGCCTTCATTTGCACATTCACGGTTCTAGGCAGCTGCCTATACGGGTGTGAGTGCTTTGGCTGCGCTAACGAGTTTGTGCAATAAGTAGGGGGCGGCTAAAAACCGCATATTTACACCGTACATGACCGTATATCTGGTGATTTCCCTGCCAAAACTACCGTACATACACCGTATACATATGTTTCCGGCCAACCCTAGATACGAGTCTTAGGATTTCACAGCTCAAGGCAACTGCACGTCTGCCTACATAGCGCTCATCCCCGACCGTATGTGTGCTCATGTTTGTGTGTGCTCGTGTTTTTGTGTGCTCATACTCTGTGCGTGTGTGAGTTTGTGTGCATGTGTTTGCGGGTGCTCTCAAAGTAAAGGGAGAGCACTCGCTGCCAAATAGCAAGGCGCTGGAGGCAACTAGGACACACTGCTCCCTGTAGCATGTCTACACACAACACACATACACACGAGCGCACATGCACATGCACATGCACACACACATGCAACCGTGCGCCCGCACGCAGAACGGCAACGCCTTGGAGGCGGCAGCAGCTGGATACTCACAGGAGGAGGCCTCAGATGCTCCGACCAATGGCACCGCTACAATCATTACAGGAGCGAGCCAGGACCCTTACGTGCTGTCAGAACTCACCAAGCCTTGGGAGAAGGGCGAGGAGGATGACATCGATGGAGGTGCGCTCAGCTGGTGCTTGCGCTGCCATCAATGTGTGTGTGTATGTGTGTGTTAATGCTTGAGGTGCTTGCGTGAATGTGAATGTGTGTGTGTCATCAGTGCTGTGTCTGGCATTGCTCTGCTGTGTGTGCCTGCAGCGTGCGGTGCGATAACAACATCATGAGGTTGCCGAGTGAACAAGCAGGCAGCAAGTCCCATACAAAACTACTGCTTGCGTACTTTGTTTGGGTGGATGACAGGCACCTGCACAGCACTGATTGCTGTATGCCTCTTTTGAGTAGAGTCACACGTGCGACATACCCATATACATGCACACACACTTGTTCATGCATGCACGCACGTGTGGACACACGTGCACACACACTCAGGCCCGCACATCTTACTATACGATTGTGCCTGTTGCCCGGGCTTCCTTGTGAGTCCAGCAAACAGCAACACACTCACACACACACACACACACAAACACACACAAACACACACACAAACACATATACTCATGCGCACACGTACACACGCATACGCACACCTGTACCCCGCGCTCTGCCCTCTCAGGCTTCCTCGTGGGTCCAGCAAACAGCAACACCCTGTCGCACAACAACTCCACCTTCCTACTCACGGACGAGCAAGGAGAAGGGGCTGCTGATGCCTCAAACCTGCTCATGAGCAATGGTGGTCAGCCCGGTCACAGTGATCGACCCAGGTCACGGAGGCAGCTTGCCCTGTCTCGAAAGGCCACACAGAGCAGCCTCGAAGGTGTGCACGTTCACATCTTCCTTTTGTGCTGCACCACAGCTTTCAAGTGTGGCTCCCTTTCTTTCATAAGTGCAGCAACTGGCTGGCTGGCTCTGCAAGTTTCCTTATATCGTTCTTGACGGGTGGCTACGTGCACTGACATGTGACCCTGATACAGAGGTGGCTACCTGCACCGACCCTGATACGGGTGGCCACCCTGATACGGGTGGCTACGTGCACCGACATGTGATAACCCTAAACCCTAAAGACAAAGAAAAATACGTATGCAGTGAAAACTACTCCCCACGTATTAAGGAAGAGGAGCCACTATGGTACCGGGAACCGAGAACTCCTTTACCAGAAGAATAAAAAACGATCAATGGGGATCAGGAGGGTTGCAGGCTTGACCTGAAACTGGCTCCTGATGAGAGTTGATAACAGTACTGGAAAGTGCACGTCTGGTATGGACAAGTTTGGCAGCGTAGTTGACAGAATGTACATGAAGCTCGGAAGCAGGCTTCTTAGCTCTATGAGAGTCAAGACCCAGCTCCTGAAAAGATTCCAGTGTGTGATTGTTGTAGATGGTGCCACCCACTCCCAAAAGGATGGTGTGGAGGGTAACGGAGGCTCCTTGAAGGATTTGCTGTAGTGTTCTAAGTCTCAACATTGCCACTATCAGGCAGGAAAGCCCGCTCTCAGATCCACAAGCCAGGGATGAAGTGCTCTTGATTGTCCTTCTCCTTACAACAGTCTTGCCGTCTCTGAATGCAATACTGAAGGTGTCTTCAAAACACTTTACGTGCCATTGGACACGCGACACCCCATGCGCGTACACAGATACACACACGCACATGCAACACACACACACACACGCACAGTCACTGCCGCCTCCGAGGCTGCCGACAAGCAGCTGTGCGAAGCACTGAGGACGCAGCTAGACATGGTGCAAGCGCAGCTGGTGCAAGCAGGGCAAGAGGTGCGTGTATGTGGTGGTGTACTGCTGCTCCTGCCGCTGCCGCTGCCACCTTTTCTGGAGATCGTGATTGCATTTGCACATGACCACAAAAGCTGTTGCTGCTTTCTATCCAAGACGCTCACATTTGTCAAAAAGTACGTAATGGACTGTATATGGATGCACACACACATGCACACACACATACACACACACGCGCACACGCACACACATACACACACACACACACGCACGCACACACATGCACACACATACACACACGCACACACACATGCACACACATGCACACACACACACACACACATACACACACGCATGCACACATACACACACAGGCTGCCAGTGCTCGTACAGATGCAAGCACGCACCGCCTCCAAGCACAGCAGCTCACTGAACAGCTGAAACAGCTTGAGGGGTCCGGAAGCGGCCCCATCTCCGCTGGCCATCCCCGCCATCCCTACGGCCACTCTCAGATCTTCAGCCCACCCATCAGCAGGACGCTCAGCAGCTTGCCACGTGGCTCAGACAGGTGTGTGTGTGTGTGTGTGTGTGTGTGTGTGTGTGTGTGTGTGTGTGTGTGTGAGAAGAGAGAGACAGAAAGACAGAAAGACAGAAAGAGAGAGAGAGAGAGAGAGAGAGAGAGACAAGGAGATCAGGTGTAGGTCTGTGTCTGCGTGTATGTGTGTGTGCGTGCTTGTGTTCAAATGCAAGCTTGATGTTTGAATGCGACGTTTATGCGCCTGCAGTGAAGGCATAAAAAGTTGTTATAAACGTGTATTTGGGCCAAATTCGGAGTAAGATGTAACTTTTTAAACTTCCATGCGTGACCTTCTGAGTCCTTAGCACACACACACACACACACACACACACACACACACACACACACACACACACACACACACACACACACACACAGACACACACACACACACACAGGCACGCGCGCACACACACACACACACACACACACACACACACACACATACACACACACACACACACAGGCACGCGCGCACACACACACACACACACACACACACACACACAAAAGACACACAAACACACACACCTCAGGTCCACAAGCCTTGACAATGGACACCGTGCACCCTTTGCCTCGGACAAACACTGGGACGGGGCTCCTGCGTGGGTGGCAGATGTGCGAGGCACTCCACACGTGCACGCACATCTCAGGGGAGCAGCTACTTCACAGGTGTGGGACGAACACAAATGCACAACGCACACTCAGGCACACACGTCTCACCCACACACAACAACACGTTCTCCCAGTCAAAGAGCATGCATGACACGCGTACACACACAGGCACACACAGGCACACATATACACACCCAGTACGCACGCGCGCACACACACACATAACGGAATTCACATAAGCACACACGCACACACATACTGAAGTTCACATAAGCACACACACACACACATACACACACACATGTTGTGCACACAAAATCCGTGCAGGCTGGCTCGCCCCCCCAGCAGCCCCAGCAGCAGCAAGGCCCTAAGTCCAGCAGCGGCTTGTTCAATCCAACCTCTGTCTTTGCGCAGTCCCATCGGCCTTCTTCCGATGTATTACGTTCAACGCAGCACCATTACCCCCCTGTAGGTTCACCTAGGCAGGCAAGGATAAGAGGTGCTCATGGGACACGTTCACGTGCACTTGCACACACAAGCGCAAACACACATACACATACACACTTGCGCACACACACCCACACACGCACACGCACACGCACACACACGCACACGCACACGCACGCACACATACACACACGCGTGCACACACACATACACACACGCGTGCACACACACACGCACACACGCACACACAAGTACAATGATTGGTGCTGCTTTCAGCAGGTAGTGTGTGATTGGGGTGGAGAGAGAGGGAAAATGGGGTGACATGCTTCATGCAGTACAAGGGCATATGCCAGCCGTGCCTCGTTGAGTGGTGCTGCATTCAGCAGGTTGCGAGTATTGTTAAATGAGATAAAGCTACTACTGTGCTGCTGGGGTTTGGGAGTGACATGAGGTCTGGTTGGGGTTTGGTGGCTCAACACATGCTAAATGCAGCACCACTCAATGAGGCGTAACCGAACATGCCTTTGTCCTCCATGAATCATGTCACCACCTTCCCCATTCCTCATGTCCCCCCCCTCCCCCTCTTGAGCAGCACCACCCCACAAGACATGGCTAAGCATGCCACCACACTTCATGATTACTTCACAACCTCACATCCCTCCACTACGCAGCACCAACCAACACGATGTTGCTTAGCATGCCACCATGCTACACATTATTCGAACGCAACCTAACACCCCTCCCTTACGCAGCACCAACCAGCACGATGTTGCTCAGCATGCCACTATGCTACACATTATCTGAACGCAACCTCACACCCCTCCCTCGCGCAGCACCTCCCAACGTCACAGCCCACTCCCTCGAGTCTTCGCCCCGTCCACCAGTCAAGCATGCGCCCACCTATCGCTCGCCACCACACCGCACCCTCAGAAATGGTGGGTGTGCCCACCTATCTCTCGCACGCTACCACACCGCACCTTGAAACCTGACGAGTGTGCAAAAAGAAGGCAAACACTCTTGCACTCAAAACACACTGCGTTGGGAACCCCAAACACACACGCACACACATACACATCTATACACGCAAACACACACAAAAAACTCCACACACACACATGTGGCGTGGATGAGGTGCTCACTCACAGCGCCCACTGTCTCGCATTTGCTGTTTGATGTGATTGCGTCCAGCCTCACCATAACAGTGCACGCTCAAAAATGGGGTGGTAGGCTTTCATGCACTGACTCAAGTGCTGGATGTTGATTTATAATGGAGTGCTGGATGTTGATTTAAAATGTGCAAATGTGTCCTGATGCCACAACATTACACACGGGTTTGTGCCAAGAGATTGCGCTGTATTTCACACACGTACGGGAAGACCTCCTGCACAAACAATACACATGCACACAAATTCGAACACACAAGCACACACGCACGCACGCACGCGCGCACACACACACACACACACAAACACACACACACACACACTATAGGAGCAACCCATGTCCTGGATCGTGGCCACTAGCACATCCAACAACGCTCAGCGGGTTCCTGCAATTTCAGCTCCTAGGAGGACAGGTAGGGCCCAATACTGACTGACAGGGCTGTGTTTTGATCAGGCCCCATATACTGACAGAATTGTGTTATGGTTAGGGCCCTACGGCTGTGTTTTGAATCGTGCATCAAAAATAGACGTCATGTGCACATGCTTACTCGAGCACGCGCACACACACACACACACATGCACACACACATACACACACATGCGCATGCGCGTGCACGCAACGTAGGCTCTACACTGGGTTTGGAGGGAGCCAGCAGCCCCGTCTTTTCGCCCCGAGACAGCAAACACCAGACCTCCAGCCTCCTACTCCCTCCCATAGATTTGGCACAGCTGTTTGTGGACATGGGCCTGGGTGATTATGTGGAGCGTTTCCAGCTGGAGGCCGTCCACCTGGACATGCTGCTCACCATGGACTTCAAGCAGCTTGATGCCTTAGGTGTGTGTGTGCGTGTGTGTGTGTGTATGTGTGTGTACGGTTGTGGATGTGTGTGTGTGTGAGGGTGAGTGTGTGTGTAAGTGTGTGTGTGTGCGTGAGTGTGCTTGCTTCATTTGCCTACACGCTATGCTGACCATATGAGGTTGAGTTCCCTGCTTTAATAATTGCCAGAGAAACTGAATTCTTTCATGAAATTTAAAACAAGCACGAAGCCCCCTCTTCGGTGTGCCTGTGTGGTTGTTCATGAATGTATATGATGTGTTTGTGTGGTAAATCCCTATGACATTCCAATCACTTGGACAAGCCATAAACCACAGTTTTGCTCACCGTACTGCTTGCATACAATGATCACAAGGGATATTACAGGGCACTCTTTATCCACACCCATGTCAACACACAAATGCATACGCAAACCAAGAGCATTAACACATACACACGCACTTAATTCCACACACATTTGTGTATGCATGATGTGAGTGTAAGTGACATGCACACACACACACACACACACACACACAAATCTCACAAATTGCAAACGTCACATACGTCACACACACACAAATCGCAAACATCACGCACACACACATGTGCATCACACACATGCCCATGCTGCAGGCCTGCACTCCTTGGGGCACTGCATCCGTGTGCGTGAGACTGTGCTGGAGCTGGCCAAGAACTTACTGCGCTTGTGTGAGGAACGCGCATTGGTCAACAGGAATAAGAAAGTGACTGTAGTCGTTCCACTGGACCTAGCTGCCTGAACACGCTCGTGGTGTGTGTGGGTTGCATCTGTGTCTCCTTGTGTGTGTGTGTGTGTGTGTGTGTGTGTGTGTGTGTGTGTGTGTGTGTGTGCGTGTGTGTGCGTGTGTGTGTGTTTGTGTATGTGCGTGTGTGCGTGTGTGAGTGTGTGTGTGAATGTGTTTGTATGTATGTGTTTGATTGTGTGTGTGTTTGTGTGGTTGTGCGTGTGCACGTGTATAGGGGTCAGCACACACGCATGTATAGCAAGGCAGGTGCAATCTTCGGCCAAAAGGGCAGGCCAGTGTTGGAAATATCCAAGGTGCACGGAAGGTGCACGGAAGGTTTCATGCACCTTCCTCCTAGTACTACCTGGGTGTGCATTTTGAGTGGCGAGCTCCTTATGTTGTTTTGAGGCTGGAATTTGTGAGCTGCTGCTTTCTGTGGTGAGTGTGGGAGTTGTACAACTGGGCATGGGTGTTGCAATTGCTTCAATGCATGCTGGTTTCTGTGGAAGCTTGTACACTCAAATATTCACACAAGGTAGGCTGGTACCAGGACCTTTCAAAGCATATTTTTACTTTTGTAATTCGTTACCATGCAACATAGACTCGTGAACTGACAAAAGCATGGTCATATTTTGTACAAAACCAGGCAACTCTTTTGATACATGCTGGTTGCAAAATACTGCCTTTTTTAGCCCAGTTTGTGAGTGCAGAAGGTGTGGGGGCCCCGCCGGGCGGACGGTATGGGTGTGTGGGTGAAGGTGTGGGTTTTTGTTCAGTGGAATAAGCCACGCCCCCATGTTCGCAGCTATTTTGTGCTCTTCGCATTCCTTGCTCCGCGCGATTGTTCTTCTAGGCACCACAGCATAGGACAGTCGTTGCTACTGTATGCTCCCTAAGCCTTCTGGCGTCCAGTTGGAACTAGTCGGGCGTGTGTAAGTTGGTCATTAGCCTCATCAATTCATGGCATCTGATACGCAGGTTGTGAGAGTTTGTGTTTATAAAAAACTGTTTTTTGCTACGATTCATCATGAGAGTAGTTTGAGATGCATTGGTGTCTTCTTTGCAGGTCACGAGAGTGATTCAAGATCCGGCCATGATCAAAAGTGAATGCACAAACTTGGGTTCTTGTCTTGTTCTAAAAGCCATTAGCTGGGTGGGACGTCGTTGTTCTCCTACTCTCAGTTTGGTCAAAAGCATTATGCGCTGCCCTTGTCGTAGGCTCCATTCAAATTACCAATAGCAGGCGCAGCAGTATGGGGCCTGGAATGCTAGCTGCGTGTCATGCCCAATTGGTGGCAGTGACGGTTGCTTGATGTGCTGAGACTTGTATTGTGCTGCGTGTCATGCCCAATTGGTGGCAGTGACGGTTGCTTAATGTGCTGAGACTTGTATTGTGCTGCGTGTCATGCCCAATTGGTGGCAGTGACGGTCGCTTGATGTGCTGAGAGTTGTATTGTGCTGTGACAGCAAATTTGCTGCGACATGCGAGGTACATGTAGTGTCTCTATCCTAGTAATGATGAAGCTTCCCTCAAGGCAGCGCTTAATCATAGAGGGTGTATCTGTAGTCATAGATTTTCCTGCTTGGCAATTTTTTACGGCTCTTGAGCCAGTCTTTGTGAGCACAGCATATCTAGGGCGGTGTGGGTGGACACATGTGTGCCTGTGCAGTTTTTTTTGCAAATTAAATGCAGATGGGATGAGCTTGAGCAGGAACATTTATGTATTACCTACATTGTACAATGAATGTAATGACAAAGAAAGGATGAATAAGACGACACAGTGAAGACCCCTCCCACAGGAGCACGGGCCAACTAGCCGCATCCCGGCTCCTTGGCGGCCTAATTTGATTGAGTAGCTAGGTCGTTAAGCATCACCAGAACGAACTTTAAATTACCATTCACTAAATCGAAGCACGGAAAAGCATTGCTGGCGACAATACAGTTTTATATGCTTCCAGCCTGTTGCACCATGCGGAAATGCCTGTTCGCATGATTTACAATGGCTGGCAGTCATAGCAAAGTCTGAAAGTGATATTTGTTCTAGGCAGGGACACATTGAAGGGACTCTGACTACTCTGACACAGCAAACGCAGCCAGGGAAGTGTGCTGATGGATACTGCACCTGGCTGAGGAATCCTGGACAGCTTCCTGGAGATTCCAACGGTACGAGTTTTGTTTAGGAGCCTATGTCGAGCTTCAGCCCGTGGGGTGGACTGGGTGAGCCTGAAGAGGCCTGTGTAAAGTTTGGTGGGAAAGAGACAACGCTAGGGGCTCGCGCCCTCATGAGGGGGGCTTGGTCAAAGAAACCACTTCCCACATAATCAAAGGAAAAAGAGCCACTTTGGTATCGGGTACCGTAAAAGTCCTTCAATAAAATAAAAAGAAAGGTCAATGGGGTCAGGAGCGCTGCAGGCTTGACCTGAAACTGGCTCCTGATGAGAGTTGATAAAAGTGCTGGAAAGGGCACGTCTGGTATGGGCAAGTTTGGTAGCGTAATTGACAGAATGAAATAGATAAAAATGAAGCTTGGAGGCAAGTTTCTTAATTCTGAGAGAATCAAGACCCAGTTCCTTAAGAGGTTCCATTGTATGAGCGTTGTAGATGGTGCTGCCCCCTCCTACTAGTAGTTTGGTGTGGAGCAAAAGAGGGGATCGAAAGGGACAGAGGCCAATACACTTTCTTTAGTACATGCAAATTAGGATTTAGAGGGAAATCACCTTAAAGGTAAGAGATATTGTTTACTGAAAAGTCCTGGCCGAGGACCGGGTAATGTACATAGAAACAATAGGCGCAAAGCGTGCATATTCACAGAGAAGCCCCACTTCATCCGTTTCAATGCAGCCCAAAACACAAACAATAAATCTGACACATTACTAGTGCAGCTCTCACACTCCTGCCGCGTTCAACTCGAGCGCTAGTAAGGTAAGGGGAAAAAAGCAGGAGGATAAACAATGGCCTTCCGCACTCAAAAGCTGCAGTAAACAGTGCGCTTCAGCTAGGGCATGTGACACTCCTAGTGCAGCTCAAACCCTGGAGAAGAGGCGCGCACTTGAGAGCCCCCAAACCCCCTTCCATGGCCTGACACGCTGTACGAACGAGGTCCTCCCCCACTGCCTGGCATGGCAGCTCTGGCCATGTAACGGTGCATAACCGTGTGGTCCGTTCTCTCATACAAGTCCTACAGGGCAGCACACACAGGAATGGCATGAGTCTGTGAGTTAAAACCGCAGAAGTGAATCACCGCAGCTCAACAATGTGTAGTGAAGCAGCATGTGCAGCTGCATGTCCTGTTTGGTCGTACAACCAAAATAATGTGAACTATCTTGGTAGTGGGTTGTTGCAGGCCGAGACTTTAGGTCAGCAGCAGATTTTATAACTGTGTGACAGGCAGATGATAGCTATGTGACCTTGCAAAGGATATTATATGCAGCCAATCATAACTGCTCCCTGCATTAATCAAGAAAAAAGAGTGCCTTTTAACCACTGGGTACCGTGAAGTATTATCAGAGTTAGGGCAGGTCACTCTGTCACAGAGGGAATGACGTGCTCGTAACACAATGACATTTATTTCTTACATACAGACACTGCTGCAAAAGAATTACATAACTTCACCTTCTCTAGCTTTCCTTGCCCTCTGGGCGATGTTTTAGATTAAAAACCCGTACTCTCCTGATCAAGTTGGGGAGCAGTGAGCGCTGCCCTTGATTGCGTGTATAAAAAGATCACCTTGAATTATCACGACTGCTCAGCCCCACACGCTGCCTCCTAGCATGCCAATCATGTTCATTCAGTGTCTTGAGCCAGCACCCAACACCCACTGCCCTCTACCCACTCCCCTCCCCTCTGTTACCTAAAAGTTACCTAAAAGTTGAAAAGGGAGTAATTGAGGAAAAACTCTGATGGCACAACCACTTCCCTAGAAGCGTACTGTACCTTACCGTACTCACCCCGGTGCCCAAATTTCAGAAATATTAAAGGTGACCCCGGGAAATCCCGGACCCTGTAACTAAATATTTTAGCCTTTCCTGCACCAACCCCGGTGGGCATTTAGCCCAGCCAGTGCCTGTACAAGTGTGTGTGTATGCGTGCACATGCGCATTTGTGCGTGTGCATTGTGTTGGTGCGCTTGTGCCTGCACATGTATGTGTGCATCAGTGAGGGACAATTTAGCTTCCCACAAGAATGCTGCTTCTGCTTCACGCTGAGCCCGCTCCTATTTTGCCTGCTGCAGCCTGGCTAGGTCGGCTTTCTGCTGCTCCTCCTTTTGCTGCTGCAACGCTGCTTTTTGGGGCGGAGCCCCCCAGGGCGTAGTCCCCCTTAGGTTCATTCCACTTGCTGAGTCACCACGCTGAAAGAATAAAGCTTTGAGCCACCCAGGCCACTTCACGCCAT
>Ga0307942_1001251_pt1 | contig 19996 bp, 23 predicted proteins | sample OrgLakmetagen175_FD_201846 | JGI IMG/M metagenome (GOLD analysis project Ga0307942, IMG submission 201846) | Saline water microbial communities from Organic Lake, Antarctica - #175 | ecosystem: Environmental > Aquatic > Non-marine Saline and Alkaline > Saline | place: Antarctica: Organic Lake... | reverse complement strand
AATTCCAGCACCTGTTTGATGCCATACCAGCAGGTAGCACTGCTCGCCTGAGAGACTTCATCAATCAGTCTGATGCCGTAGGAGTAGCTGACTTTGCGGACAAATGCCTTGCTCTGTTTGATCTCTGACCTTGTCTCTTTTTCTGGTGTCTTGTTCAGTCTGGCCTCCTTCTCTTCTTGAAGCTGCCTTTTTTTTTGCTATAGCTCAACTGCCCTCGCTGGCGGATATAGCTGTGTAACCCTTACCCTTGTAACCCCATAGGTTGAGCAGCCATTCCAGGTTGAATGCCTGTAGGCCATCCTTGTAATCCAAACTGAACTAAACTTTTAAGCCAGGCCTTAAGGCCCTGCAAATATTCTTTGCCACTCCATTTTGTGCAAAGCCACTAACAAGCAATTACATGTGCTATTCAATGAATGGTAAAACACTACACAGCAAACCTGGCCCGCAGATATTGAAGCAGAGGCGCAGTGGCAAAAAAAGCTATAGGCTGTTGCAAGCTCCACCCTGAACAAACACAAATATAACACCCGGCAGCAAAAAGCAGCAAGCAAATCCAGCAATTAAGGAGGTTAGTCATGACGTCCCTCGTGTAGCAGGGCTGACTAGAGACTTGTGTGTGGCTTGGTGGCGGACCCCACAGATACAGCCCTCCTCCAGTGCTACTCTTTAGCAACCGGCAGAGAGGCCTGAGCTCATGAGCACTCGCTTAACCCAGCTTCTCGGGGATGGCGTTGTGCTGCTCCAAGACCTGCAAGAGTAGGTACAAATGCAGGGCATGGCGTAAATATGTATTGCTAGCCGATCAGCCAAACAACCTGGCTGAAGGTCACCCCCCATTGTAACCATTTAACCATTTGTATGTACTAGAACGGTAATGAAGGCGTACACAAGCTGAAGTAAAACAGTAAAACCCCAAATATAAGTGGTGTTGCAGGTTCACGTTTTGAAGGGTGCTTTGTGCAATATAAAAAAAACATTTTGAGGCTCGCTAATCAGATTATTTCTTGTAGGTGATTAGGTTCAACAATAATCTCAGATATACGTGCATACACATGTTATTTCAAGCAGGCAAACCTCAAATATCCTGCTCAAACACACGCTCTCACACCCACACCCATTTACCCACCCACACACCCCACTTACCGCAATGGCCTCCTCAACCTTGGCCTGCAGCGCCTCGTTGCTGTCCAAAAGCATGAGCAGCTCGGCATTGTCCATCTCCAGCAGCATGCCGGTGATCTTGCCGGCCAGCTTGGGTTGCAGCTTGCTGACGAGGGGGAACAAGCGCTCACCAATCATCTGCTTCTGCTCGTCTGGGCTGGCAGCTGCCAGCATGGCCGCATTCAGAGGTTGGCTGGCGATGTCTGTAGGTAGATTGTACACACACATAGCAGTGGTATCAGAGTCAAAACACAATTTGGAGAAGATGACCTTTACTTGAACTCTTAGATCAATCACCTAAAATTGGTCACTAAGACCTCACTAAATGAGAAAGCTCTCAGTGTCACAAACCATTTAGTGTGACCAGGTGCATGAGCGTGTAAAACAGCAAGGTGTATTTGTGTGTCAACGTCAAGTTCGTACTCCAGGCACTGTTTGTACTGGCAGTATCAGAGGGGAATTCAGCATGCTAAGGATGCCTTTAAAAAAAATAAAAAGTGCTTAGTCAAAGTGTGTACGTGATATAATGTACAGCAATGACTAAGCAGGGCAAAGAGTAAGCGGCGCTTGCAGAAGTGTGAACTTGTGTGCTTGTAGAAAAGACCGGTGGTACGAAAAGGCAGGAGCCTTCAGAAAATAAGGCAGAGCGCGCACCTGCAGGGGTCGCTGCAGCGGGAGCAGGTGCAGCAGCGGGGGGTGCTGCACCAGCTGACTGGGCAGAGTCACGGGGGGGTGGAGGAGGGGCAGCAGCTGGTCCACGGCCGCCGCGGCCCATGCCCCTGCCACGACCACCACGGCCGCCGGCAAAGCCCTATGTGCGTGTGTGTGTTTGTGTTTGTGTGTGAGTGTGTGTGTGTGTGATTGCGTGTGAGTGTGAGTGTGTGCTTGTGTGTGTGTGAGTGCAAGTGTGTTGGTGTGTATGTTTGCATATGTTTGTACGAGGGGGGGCGAGTGATTATGCGTGCGTACGTAATTGTGTGAATGTGGATGGGGGTGTGGGTTTGTACGAGGCTGGCATTCTTACAGCGAACGAACAGCACATACACGTGCATATATGTAATGCCTAGTGAAGCCAATTTGAAAAAGGAGCACGTATCTTTGAAGCACTTGTAATTTTGAGAAGAAGTGCGCATGCCCGTCAATGCCACCTTGTGCATTTGCAATCTGTGTACAAGGTGGCATTGACGGGCTATGCAAACCTGGTGTAGCCTTCTCATCAGTCGCTGCTCAGTTGAGCAAAGTCAAATATGTAGCCCAAACCTGCTCACTGATGGCAACGCATACAGGTTATGGCACATGCTCCAATTCATCCCCGAACAAATTTCAACACCAAATGCTTAGATAGAAAAAGTGCAGGCTTGATCATTGCAGGTGGGCACGTACAGTGTGATCAGGTCAACCCACCTGTGGGGGAGGTCCATAGGGGTCCATAGGGCCCATTGGCCCCAAGGGGCCCATCATGCCACGTCCACCGCGTCCACCTCGGCCGCCGCCTGCAGACATGAAATACACACGCAGACCGATTTTATTACAAGCACAAGATGACCACAGCACGCATAAGGAAGACAGTCAAACAAGTTAGAAGGCATGCATGGAGGCACATCTTTTTACGCACAAACAAACCCTACGCTGAGCAGAAAGCTGGACAAACATGTTGCACATGCAGTTATGCACATGGACAAGGGCAAATGGGTAAGGTTGAACGCGACATTTCCATATGGTGAAGTGTAACACTTCATCACAACACGCATCTAAGACGCAAAACAAAAAGCATGCACACGCGCACACGCACACACACGCGCACACCCACGCACGCACACACACGAGCGCGCACCACGCATGGGGCCGCCACCCATCATGCCGTTCATCATGGGGTTGGCGTAGGGAGGAGGGAAGCCACGACCGCGGCCAGCCATGCGGGGAGCCATGGGGTAGGGGCCAGGGGCAAAGCCTGCAGGGAGGGAAAGAGAGAGAGGGAGAGAGTGTGTCAATGAGTCTATAAGTGTATTTGTGTGCATGTGCACGCGTGTAGCAAAATGTGCCTGAGGAGGCGCTTGCGGATGTACAAGAGAGGGCTGGTAATGTTCTTCAATTCGTACGGATTGGTGACGTAGTGACAATCATGTATGAACAATGCAGTACAAGGTGGTACATGTTTGCGTACGTATGGGTTCCCTTATGGTCTCCCAGGATTGTCCCTCTTACCTGTCTGGGGAGGTTCATGTCATTCCTGGTGCTCACAACATAATCCACATAGGAGCCAGGGGACACTCAACACTTAAAAGGCATGACCACCAACAGAGCCTTTGCGGAGCAGGGGGCAAAATCACGCACTCAATGAAGAACAAACATTGCTCACCATATGCGCCCATTGGGCCTAAACCGCGACCTCCCATGGGGCCCATGGCTCCTGGGCCAGGAGGGTAGGGGTAGGGGCCCATGGGGCCGCCGAAAGCAGGGCCGCCCATAGCAGGGTTGGCTGCTCGGGATGCCATCTGGATGCGGGTGGCGGCTTGCTGCTCTAGCTGTGCCTTGCGGACCTGTTCATGAGTATGTGTGTACAGTGTGTGTGTGTGATTGCGTGCAGATGTGAGTGTGTTTGCAAGCACCCTGACATGTCCTTGCTTCCGAGGCCCATGAAAAAGCGCTTCGGGCACGTCTTTATCAAATGTCTACATTAGAAGTGAGCCTTTTTGTTAAACACCCAACCATTCGTTCACGCTGACAACCGGCAAAGTATGGCATGGATGCACTATGAATTGGACAGACGTAAGGCAAAGATCAGTACAGGCTACATGGAAACGGGTGTGTTCCAGGTGCCGCTGCGACTAGTGTACAACGTGTACTACACGGCCTTGCACACAGCTTCGCGCCTACCCACGCACGCAAAAGCACAAGGAGAAAAAGTAAACTTGTGTTGTAACTTGCCAAGCAACTCGTAAGAACCTACCTCCTTGCGCAGTGCCAGCGCAACGTACAGGCGCTTGCCCATGAACATCGTGCGGTTCATTTGGTTGACTGCGTGGGTGGCCTCGTCGGGGGAGGAGTAGCACACAAAGCCAAAGCCGCGACTTTTCTTGGTGGCCTCGTCCCTCATGACCTGAAGTATGCGCACGCATGCATGTGTGTGAGAGAGAAAGCACGGGCTTTATTTTTTTGGTGGTCTCATCCTCAAAGCCTGAAGTGTGCACACCTATGCATGCGCGTGTGTGTGTGTGTGTGTGTGTGTGTGTGTGTGTGAGAGAGAGAGAGAGAGCACGCGCATATGAGCGACAGAGGCAAACACCCTACTCCCAACCTTGCCAGGCCTTGGGACCAACCATGCATCTTACAGCTCTTTGATTCCCTGAGAACCCAGAAAAATTAAATTCATTATACAGCGAGCATTTATCCCTCTTCCCCCTAAACGACAAACGAGCATACCCACACACCTTGGCAGAGGTGATGGTACCAAAGGGTGAGAACTCCTCGCGCAGCTTGTCGTCCTCGCACTCATCAGCCAGGTTCTTGATGTACAGGTTCATGCCATGGAACTTGGCGTTGCGCTCTTGCTTGACCTATTAACAACATATATTACGCAGTCAACTCAGACATGGTTTCTGTGCTTTTCTTTCTTTGACCAAATACCGCTAGACTCAGGAAAAAGTGAGAGGCTGGTCGGGACTGCATCCTCACAAATGTCGTTATTTTGGAACGCCTGAAGCGCAGCGCGAGAGTGGGCACAACACAGGTAGGAAGTTTGCAAGGAAGAGCGAGGCTTGGTCAAACAGAAAGACAAAGAGCACATGCTTCAGTTAGATATGCGCAAGCTAAATGTTGAGCCGAGAGTCACGAGACTCACCTCTTTTCATCAATGTATAAAGGCACTATCGTTTTCTAAATGTGGCAAAGACATTATCACCAGCATGCTCGTGTGATGAAGAGCGGTTGTCGGTGGTCTTTCTTTGCATGTGTAAATTACTCTGGGCGACCCGCGGCATCTCCCACCCATGATTAAATGAGGTGGCAAATGTTTGACATAGGTGCCTTGCCTGTTCTTTCCCCCACCCACGTTAAACGAAGTAGCGAATGTTGATATAGGAGCCTTGCCTGGTTTCTCGCAGCTCAGATGACGCAGATCAAGGAACAAGCACTACACAAGCAGGTCCTTTGCATATTATTTCATGTGGGTAACATTTGTCATAAAACTGTAGGATAATTTAAAGCTCAACCATGTCCTCAGAAAGCGCTCAGCTTCTTACAAATGCATGTCTAAAAATCTTAGAATCACTAAAAGCTCAACCATGTCCTCAGCTTCTTACAATTGCATCCATAATGCGCAGCAGACGCCTGTGTGCTCTCTCTCACCCCTCATCTGCTCACCTCGTCAAACTTGGCCTTGAGCTTTGCGGAGCGCTCAGCCTTCTTCTGTGCACGTGCCACGTACAGCGTCTTGCCCTTGGCAGCCAGCTCTTCCTTGCCAGGCAGGCCCTCAACAGCCTTGTGGGCAGCTTCGGCGTTCTCAAAGTTGACAAAAGCAAAGCCCTTGCTGGCCGACTTGGGGTCGTCGTTGTTTTCCTGAATGCCAGGTGCAAGTTGTAAGAGCTCAAGACGTACTTCTTCCAAATTGCAAGACACGGATAGAGCCCAGCTTTGACAAGCAAAACCCATGCTAGGGAACTTGTGGTCCCCAGCTTTCTATTCATGTGTACCTGATCAGTGTTTCAAACATGGGTTGGAACCTACCGACACCTACCCGAACAGACACATGCAGCAATGGACATTCCCATGCACATGCACCAGCCTTCCTTTGTTGCACGAGCCTCGTGGATGACCTGACATTTTCTGGCTTGAATGCGAAAGCAAAGTTTCATTATGGAAGCTTGTCATATGCCTGGTACCGTTGTCGGCTGTCATTTCTTTGCTTAGTCTCTTGCCTAGCTACAACTCTTTGTACAGACCTACCATCGGCTACTTTCAGCATTTTGGCACTTCTGTAACCAATGCTTAATCAACTCATTTCGTCAAGTCATCTGGCTTGATTGCGAAAGCAAAGTTTCATTTGTACCAAGATCAGTGCAAGCGGTGCCAGCACGCTCACCCGCATAATCTTGCTGCTGGTCACTTTGCCGTACTCCTCCACAATCTTCTGCAGCTGCTCGTCAGACACCTCGGGAGCGATGTTCTTGAGGTAGATGTTGGTGTACATCTCCTTGCCTTGAGGGCGCTCGTTGCGGCTCTTGAAGGGGCACACAATCACGATGCGCTCCTCAATCATCATGCCATTCACCTGAGGCAGTGAGTGCGTGTGCGCGCGTATGTGATTGCACGAATGCGTGTGTGTTTGATTGTGCAAACATCCAATGTTCGGCAAAAGCGGTACGGACTCACATGGGCGCGTGAGCGATGTGTTTGTGTGTGCATATCTGCATGCTTGTGCGCATGTGTGTTAATCATCTGTGCGTCTTCTTAAAATTCATGCGTGGCAAGTGCAGCAAACAGTCACATGCGTTGTGTGAAATGTGTGTGTGTGTGTGTGTGTGTGTGTGTGTGCGCGCGCTCATGCATGCATGCATGCATGCACGCGCGCTCATGCATGCAGCACTTTTAAGGAACAAGGTATGAACGAAATGTTGTGTTCCTGCTGCCACAATTGCACACCTTGGTGCTGCTGCATGCTACTGCCCTCACAGGCCCACACCCACCTCCTCGATGGCAGTCCTTGCAGCCTCATCACTTTCAAAGTGGATGAAGCCGTAGCCCCTGGACGCTCCGTTGGCGTCGGTGGCCACTTTGCAGGACAGAATGTGCCCGAAGCGCAGGAAGGTGTCGTGCAGAGACTTGTTGTCGATGGAGGGGTGCAGGTTCTGCGGTCGTGCGGGAGAGCACATGAAAAAGCAGTTAGAGTTTAGTGGTCAAGCGTGTGAGGGGACGTCCGTGGGGAAAGTCAACCCTGCTCCTCAACCCGAAGTTCTCTATCTACAAACGCGCACCTTGATGAAGATGTTGCCCACTCCGGACTTGCGGAAAGAGGGGTCCTTGTGCGCCCACATAATGCGGATGGGCTTGCCGTTCAGCACGTAATAGTTGAGCTTCTGACGAGCGTTGTCGGCTGCAGGTTGGCAAAAAGAGGGAGTGTTTTTCACCCCACTGAAATTCTTGGTGATATTCCTGGCTGCTGCCCCTGTTCCCCATTCATGCCAACACACACCTCTGTCTGTGTGCGTGCGTGTGCGTGTGTGTGTGCGTGTGTGTGTGTGTGTGTGTGCACTATGTATCTTAAGTGTGTCTGTGTGCGTGTGCACTATGTATCTAGATGCTGCTCCCCTCACACATACCCCTCCATGCAGCCACCAGGTTGTTGCCCCCTGCATGTAAGTTTCACACTCACCTGCACTTGTGTCCAAGGCATCGTTGTAGTTGACATACGCGTAGCCCAGGGAGCGGCGGGTCACGGCATCACGGCACACACGGATGGTGGTAACTGGTCCAATCTGCAAGGAAGGAGGGAGGGAGGAGGGTGGGAATTTTCCCCGGCAACACTTGGGCGAGGAGGAGCTCCCGTCAGATTCGGGGGGGACACAATCAGGGTGCGTGTGCCTTTGTGCGCACACCGACCGACCTGGTTGAAAAGCTCGTAGAGCTGCGCATCAGTGACATCACGCTCCAGGTCGCCCACGTACAGCGAGGACGGCGCCACGGGACTGGGCTGGCTGGGAACGGGCACGGAGGGAATGACAGGGGCGGGCGCGGCTTCGGTGGCCATGCTGCGTGCTGCTCTTGGGCGGGCTGCACAAAAAAACAGAGGCTGCGGCTCTCTCTTCTCCTAGACTACTGCTGCTGCCTCTCCCGGCTGCTGCTCCTTCTTTCCTACTGCTGCTGCTGCTGACTGCTTCCTGTTTTTTTCGCCCTGCCCTGAAGCTAAGGGGTTTTCTGCCTTACTAGTAGGGATAGTCCCTTCCTAGCTGTAGGCTTTTTATATAAGAAAGTCAAGTTCGTATAGAGCAGCGATTCTTAAAGAAAGAGCGTCAAAGTCAATTCCCGGAGCAAAGTGGGGAGCAGAAATCTTCATCCCCGTATTTCTTTACATCAATCTACAGACAATCGGCAGTACCATCTTCGGGAGACAAGGCGCCGACCCACAGCACAAAGGGCCAACAGAATTCAACCACCACGCCAAAAAAATACCACAGCCCCCAAAACAGAATAATTGTATCAAAGGAAAAGTTTTGTGAAACATCGTCACTGCCCGTTGGTCCTTAAAATATCCTCTCAGCCTCAGCATGTTTGAGGCTGCCTGAGTATGCTAGAGATAAGTCAGGCAGCAGCCAATCAAGCTGCCTCAATTATACTTGTGGAGCAGTCAGCCCAGATGGACACCTAAGCCTTAGGGGTGCCACATGTATGCAGACGCAGAAGATGAGGACTTGCGTATAGGTAAGGCTATGGTAGGACACTGTTGGACAACAAATACTGCATTTATAAATATGTTCTTTCCTTGTGACTTGCTTGTCATTGCATCACTGAAGCTAAGTGCCAACCATGCAAGTGTGAAACAACCACGAAGTGTCAAACTTTTTATACCCGCTCCGTCACCCCCCAAAACAGAGGATATCCCAGAGGAGGACCTGTTTGGAAGGAACAAATACCTCGCAAAATGTGCAGAGCTTCGCATCAGCCCAGTGTCACAAGTGAGTGGCAAGTTTGTGCAAGAGTTACGCACCAAATTTCATGGTGCGCAATGTCATAGCCCCTGGAACTTGCCTATGTCTGCAGGTGCTCAAGTTTTTAGAGTCCCAGGAAATGCACATCACACACTACGGCCTCGGGCTGAAAGGCATGCAAGCGTTGCTCAGTGCCCTCCAGGTCAGGAACAGGGGGTTTGTTGACCTGAGCCATGTTCACACCATATATGACAGTTAGTAGGGTGGTTCCTATGCTTAAATTACCATACACACACCATATACACACCAAATATGCGTAAGTATGGTTTTGGCATTCTTAGGTACAAGCATCGACCCTGCTTACTTTTTTTTGCTCTCCTACTGTACCGGATTTTGGTCATTCACAACCGGTTGGCTGCTCTTGCATTTGGCTGTGAGGGGGTGAGGTTTGAAGGAGTCAGATGTTTGGCTGTTGTGTGTGTGTGTGTGTGTGTGTGTGTGTGTGTGTGTGTGTGTGTGTGTGTGCGCGCGCGCATGCTGGCCACTTATTCCACAAAATTGGTTACCTTAAGTTGCATGCAAGCAACCCTATAACCTATAATCTATAACTGTATTCGTGCACCGATTATATAAAAGGAGTATGCCAGCAGCTATGCCAGTAAGTACAGCAATTTGTACAAACCCACTACATCTTTACAACTGCTCGTATCAAATCCTAGGGTTAGCCAGATCCATATATATATACATATAATTAATAAATACGTAGGGTTGGCCAGAACCGTATTCGTATAATTATATGTATTATACGGTACGGTATATACGCCGTATTTTCCAGCCTCCCCCCGCCATATCCGAATTCCGTATTTCCGTATATACGTACTTATACGGCGTATATATACGGCAATATACGGCGTATTTCCGTATATACGCCGTATTCTTGCCGTATTGTTTTGGGCAATTCTAAGCCACAAATTTGACGGCCTTTAAAAACCAGTGATTGTCAAAGAAGTTACAGATGGGGTGGAGGGGCTGGTATGCAAGCTGAAGTGCATGAAAGGGGGGGGGGGGTTGTGGAAAGCTACTGGGAATAGTGAACCCTTCAAGGTCAGCAAAGGAGCATGCCACAGAGCGAGAGTGCAGGGGGCATACGTATATACGGTATTTGAAAACCTGACATACGGATCTAGCCAACCCTATATATACGATGTAATAAGGTATTTTTGGCTTGAAATCACAAAATATGCGGTGTATGTAAACATATATACACGGTTTTGGCCAACCCTACTTGTTCGCTGTACACCAGTATGGACTGCTATATGCGAAGCGAGCCTAAGCAACGCCTATAATTTGACACGATACAGGCTGATAGCAAATTGTGCAATGCATTTTAAAAGCAAAGGTAAAATTGAAATTTTACGCAGGCAACAAAAGGAAAGGAGTCACTTTGGTAATGGGTATTGTAAAACTCCGCCTCCACAACGCATCTTCATCACCCAAGCTTTCCGGCAGAATCTCAAGGTGTGACGCCAAGACCGTTCGCTGCATATTCAGTCCTGTCCACCTACCTTGCACACTGCGCAGGTCAACCAAACCCTCACCACTCTCAGGTTGACGCACAACAATATTCCAGATGAGGGGATATGTGCGCTGGCGGACATCCTTGTGAAGAAGAACATGAATGTGACAGAAGTGGATGTCAGTGGTAACAGGCTGGGAGCAAACGGAGCTAAAGCGCTGTCCTGTGTATTGGGGACCAGAGGGAGCACCTTAAAAACTGTGAGTGTGACGTGCCTTGTAACTCGTTCTGTGAGCACAACTTAATGTCAATTATGTGCATGTGGACAGCCCCTGCCCCTCTGAGATGCTCTCTTCCTCTCTTTCTTGTTCTTGTAGACAGGGAACCATGAAGTTATTGAATGAAATACAGGAACTGATTTTTAGGCGAGATCGCTGTCGTTGCCCTTGCCCTTTCCTTGCAGCTAAATTTGAGCCACATGCATTTCGGCGACAAGGACGCGTCATCCCTGATCCTCTCCTTGGAGAACAATCAAAGCCTGAAGGTGTGTGTATGAGAATGTGTGTTGCGTGTGCGTGCACTCTTAATCTTGGCTTTTTCTACCTTGCAGCCGCAGACTATTCTTTCCATTTCACTTCATACTTTCTACACCATTATGCTTGTAGAGCCTGGACCTTTCTAACAACGATCTAGGGGATAAGTCAGCCCTGGCTTTGGGTACAATCATAGGGGTAAGTCAATCATGGGGGTTTTACAATCATCAGGGGAAGGATGCTCAGCCTGGATGTTGCCTACCTGCTCATATTATCTGTTTATGAATAGTGCAGGCAGTAGCATTTCTGAAGTGCAAGCCCCAACAAAACACCCACAAAACACCGTCCTGCCCCAGCTCTCCCGATTTTGCATTTTAACTGACGAAATTATGGATAGCCAGTTTGAGCTCCAGGCTGTCAAGATGCAGATGCAGCAGCACATTCTAGGCGCTTTTTCACAACACAAGCATACATCCGTGGTGTCCCTAGGTCAAAATTCAAAAGGGATCTCTACGTTGCCTTTGTGACTCGTAGATTAACAATAGCCTGCAAGAGCTGGTTCTCAGTTGGAACAAGCTACGGCCTAAGGGGGTGACAGCATTTGTGGAGAGCCTGCGACCAAACCTTGCCCTCCAGGTGAGGACAGCGGGAGTATTGACGTTAACTACTCACATTTCCCAGGCAACGTGCATGTATTTGTCCTTGTCTTACTCTGTTGTGGAAGCATATTTGGGGTGGTATTGGGGTGCGACCTGGGACACTCCAAAAATGAAATGGAGGAGCTGTTTCAATTGCGTACAATGGTTACAATGGGGGGTGACCTTCAGCCAGGTTGTTTGGCTGATCGGCTGCTGATTGGCCTCAACCAGCCACAAATAGTAATAATAGCTATTTCAATTGCGTACAACAAATTGCGTACAAGAACGCAAGAAGAGGAATGCAGGGTTTACCTTGGTTGGTACTATTCCATTTCCCTGTCACGACCCAAGTCAAACTTTTTAAAATGTCGGCACTGTATTGCATAATTAAACAGGATTTCAATTTGTTGTATACATACGGAAGAATTCAAAACAGCACGTGCATGTGGTGCGCAGGTCATTCGCTCTGTCCATGGCCATTTATTTTTTTTCCTTTTTCCTCCAAACTGCCTCCACTTCCTCCAAAAAGCAGTTTTGGGCATTTAATGGATTAATCACATGCCATTTGCGTTTTTTTGCATACCATTTCAGCCTAAGAGCTTTGAGCTCTTAGTTAAGGCTGGTGTCTTGTTGGGTGGGAGGTGCAGCAACAAACTCTTCAATTGCCTATTTAAACTCCCATTAAGATTCCACCCTTGTGCAAATTACTACGCCTCTTTCTTATGCATTTCCGTTGTGCCCGTTGCTAAACAGCAACCCACCAAGATTTGTTTTATTGCAACCTATTTCCACTCTCCTGTCTTTTTTGTGGCTGGCTAACCTATTTCCACTCTCCTGTCTTTTTTTTGGGTGCTTCCCCAAACTTACACACACACATACACACACACAAAGCCTACAGCTCAAAGGGAGCATACCTGTAAGCGAGGCAGAAAGGCCATTTCTGTCACAAAGGCTTGTTATAGGCTAGCATCTCGTCATTTGAAAGGTGCTGACGTGAGTGCTGCTTTTTTTATATGCTGCCGATGTCCCCATGTTAGGTGTTAGGCCTGGCTTGGTGTGGGATGCAAGATGCGGGGTCTGTTGTTATGGGCAACACACTGAAGACTAACCAGGTGAGAGTGCAGCAGATGTTGTAGCGCATCGGCATGACAATTAATTTTACTGTAAGTGGTGCAATGGTGCAATTTTTTTTACGTACATATTTATTTTACGTACATTGCAGGGGTGCAATTTATTTTACTGTAAGTGGTGCAATGGTGCTGCTCTTTGTCTATGTCATTACTTAAGGTCAAGTCTTAGGCCTCCTGCAAGTTATAGCAAGATAATGTAGCAAGACAACACACAGCACAATGTCAATGCTATAATTTGCTTTGAATTGTTCGGTTTTCAGATATGCAAGAGAATATAGAGTAGAGCAAGTATCTAGGATTTCAATGATGATCGGAGCAGGATTGGGAAATTAATAGCATAGTAGCTTAAGCCTGCAAACCCTGATCCAAAATTTACAAATTTGCCGGGACAGTGGTCGCTGGAACATGCTGAAATAAATCTGTGTGCTTTCCTTTCTCAGGGGTTGGTGGATGTGGATCTTAGTGGCAATGGCATCACTAGCGAGGGCGCAATTGCTCTTGCCCAGGGCGTGGCTGCCTCAAAATCACTAGCTGCCATCTTGCTCGACAACAATGACATCAGGTGTGGCAGCTTCACACAGTTGTGTTGATTGACTCGTGTATGCATCAACCGTGCTCCTTATTGTAAAGGGCTTGTGCACGCGCGTCTGAGCACGTGCACACGTGCATAGAATGAGTTATGCGCTTTGTTTGAAGCCTGTAAGAAAATGAAGGGGACGGCAACCTGGGAGATGTTTTGCCCTTGACCTTAGAACTCGTAACGTAATAATTCAGTGGTCTGCACAATAGGTTAGAATTTGTGATCACACAGTTGACCCCGTTGGTACTCTCAGGTAGGACATTGAGTGGCACATTTCAGCATGTGGAGGTGTAGACCATACAATGTTTTCCCCTTACAATATCGGTAGTAATTCCACCTACGTCCCTTAACAATCATGGGCCTCTTCTATTGCATTCGTGCAAGGTTTGTCTCCAGCAGTGCAGCTTTCATACAAGTACTGGTTGTAGGTGTAGCAAGGCTGCTTTCTGTATATACCATGATAATAAAATAAATCAGTTGCAAGCATAAATCTTTTCCATCAGGACCTACCAGAAGTAAGGCTTTCTTTGCAAAAGTTACACATCTTGCAATTGTTTTTGTCAGTTTCACTGTCGCTCTCCCCTGCATCCTCATTTCTGGGTGCCTCTAAACTTCTGCTGCTGCTGTACGAACGATCTGGATCTGGATCAAATTGGATCTAAGTTTCTATTTTGAATTTGAATGAGACCTTGGACTCGAAATGGCTTTCCTGCTGCTTACGGATATCCGAATGCACCTTTCAGTCAAAAGTTGCAGCAGTTATGCCCACACATGCTCCTCTCCATGTTGGAGGGGATGTTGAAGGGGCTCGCAGCTGCGATGGAGGGTACGATGGGTCTGCCCACTGTGCCTGTCAACTAACATAACAGAGGCAGGACATAGCTTGTGAGCAATCAAGCCTAAAGGCAAGCAAGCTCAGGAGCTCTTGGGCATACCCATTGTCTGCCTATGAAACAACACAGGAGTCTGCAGTAGGAGTGCATAACCTACCACTAAGGGGGGAAGTTTTGGTTGCAATTAATACATAATAGCTTACTACCTGGTCTGAACAATACTTTGTTCTCTGCAAAACAATCCAGTGCAGTACGTTATCTTAAAGTCTGCTCTACCACAAAGAGGCGAGTAGGCAACCTTTGTCCCAACCCTGTCCATTCTTCAATTACTTCTCTTGGCGCAGGGAGGATGGCGGCAAAGCAATGTTGAAGGCCGTGCAAGAGAACAAGGGGCTTGTGGTGTGTCAGATGGAGAACACTAACACGAGTGCACAGCTACGTATTGCAATTTCCTCCCTCCTCGAACGCCGAAATGTTGAAATTTCTCGATCAAAAATAGTGCAGTAGCCTTACTGAGCGGGGGGCCAACTCGGTCCCTAGCTTGTAGGAATAATGCAGAGAGAGGGATTGCGTTTTGTACAATTTGTGGGAATACTGAATGTTCAAAATACGGCTTTTGTGACAGAGGACGTGTTGAGGCTTGTCAATGTGATATCACACTTTCATAGTCCTCCAAAATTCAATGAAAAAGTTTGCTTTTGGCTTCCCCTGGCTCTCCATATGTGCATTTAATTTCCACAAGAATGTCTCGGTAGCATGCTGAACACAAATTCTCATACATTTTTATGCTTTTTCAAGTTGTGTGTGTGTGTGCATGGTAGTGGTGGCTTTGTGTAACATACATGAAAATTTGCAAGCAGTCTATCACTTACAGACTTTTCCTTTTACTATTATTTTGGTAAAGTTTGAACATTGAAGTCCCAAGCTACTGGGTGTACACACATTTGTCGCATCACTAATGCAATAAAGGTGCTTTAGAAAAAAGAAAAAACTACGCAGGCAGTTTAAAACCATTTTCCACATGAACCAAGGGGAAGGAGCAGCACTTTAGTACCGGGTACCGTAAAATTCCTCCACCAATAGAATGAGGAAAAGATTAACGGGGATAAAGATGGTTGCAGGTTTGACCTTAAGCCGTCTCCTGTTGAGAGTCGATGATACCTAGTGTTGGAAAGGGCACATCTGGTATGGACAAGTCTGGCAGCGTAACTGACAGAACGAACATACGAACATGAAGCTTGGAAGCAAGTTTCTTAGCTCTTTGAAACTCAAGCCCCAGCTCCTTAAAAGGCTCCAGCGTGTGATTGTTGTAGATGGTGCCACCCACACCCAAAAGGATGATGTGGAGCGTATACGTAACGGAGGCCTTTGTGCTGTTCCTATCCAGCGCTCAGCTGGTTCTGCGGTCTAGTGTCCTCAAAGTACTTGATCTCGATGTGAATGTCACGTTGGAGATCTTTGGGCCGGTGTGGCCTATTTTGTGACTGAGTGCCTACTAGCCCTTTTCCTTTTTTTGGTTTTGTTTCAGGCTTTTTCCAAGCTTCCGCTCAGATGCCCCCCAGAGGCATATATGGCGATGTAACCTTACCTTACCTTAACCCCTTGTAACCCCTTACCTTATCTTTGGATCGGTGCTGTCTGGGGAAGGTGGATCTGCTAATGGTGGGCTGTGCTGCTAAAGTGGCCCCATTCTACCTCAGTTGCTCCCTGCCACTCTTAAGAACCAACCCCCCTTCATCGCCGTCGGAAAAGTCAGGGCTGTTGATTTAATTGGGTCGAATCAACCAAAAGCGTTGATTTCTAGTTGATCATTGATTCAAGCGGACTACAATCAACTGCTGTTCTGGTTGATTCAACTAGACAGGTATTAATTCAAGCAGTAATCAATGAGAAACGGTTGATTTCTAATCGATTCCTGGTTGATCATTGATTAAGCAGAAATCAACTGCTTGTTTCTTTGATTCAACCACACAGTTGATTCAAACAGTAATCAATGAGAAACGACGGTGATAGTTGATTTAAGCAGAAATCAGCTGCTGGTTTGTTTGGTTCAACCACACTGTTGATTCAACCAGCAACCAATCAGGAGTGGTTGATCTGAGATTGATTTTATGTTCAAGTTTTAAGGTTTCCAAGTGGGATGTTGTGTGACTCCGCAGCGACTGGGAGGTGCAGAACATTAATTCATTGTATATGCTAGTAGTGTGTACGCCATGCAAAACAACTTTTCTTTCTACAGTCTCAGTACCAAAGTTTTGTTCAGTTCCTTAACTTTAGCTAGGTCAAGTTCGCCCAGATGCCCTAGAGGCATAAATAGCGATGTAACCTTACCTTAAATTACCTTGTGTCGAGTTCTTCACATCTTGTGCAGCGTCCTTTGTGTTTTTCTCTAGTTTTCACAATTTGTCGCCATATACGGTCGATTGCTCCGTTACACACGCAGGTCGGCTGGTGTGATGCTTGGCAGAAGAGTTATTATACTACTTGCCAATGCAAGGGAAATCTAAACCTCTTTTTCACGTTATACGGTAAAAGTACGTGCTGGATGCCTACTTGGTATCAACATGCTCTGAAACTTTTTGTACGTCTCTCATAGCCTCACATCATATCTGACCAAAACATTCAAGAGATCCAGCTCATTTAGTACAATTGCTAGTGACAAAATACAAATGAACACCCGAGACTCAGGCAACATGCATGTTTAATTTCCAGCAAGAGCAAACAATTAAAACAGACTACCTAAACAACCCTCCTTCAAAGGGAGCGTCACAATTTGGAGAGCACACTGAATTACAGGGGCTTACTCCCCAGAGTACTTCGGTTGCCGTTTCTCCTTGAATGCCTGTAAGCCCTCTTGCCGGTCTTTGGTGTGGATGAGCTGCAAAGCAAGTTGTGGGTAGATCTGGCAATTGCCATGTCAAACAACTTACCTAATTCACACCTAGTTGCTGTATGTTTGTACAGTGGGAGGCTGCTGGCACCCGTTTTTTTATCATGTTGTGTACTGTGTGCTATTTAGAGTGACAATTGTGTGAAAATAAATGATACCAGCAGAGCTTTTTGGAGTGACTTGCATGATATGCGCCCCCCCTTTTCACCCAGCACGCAATAATGATTTTGATACGCTTGACTGATTGACTGAAACATTTTGCTTATATCAGGTGCTTGTGTCAGTAGCTCAAGGTGACCCACCTGTGAATAGTAGGCATCTTCAAGCTGCAGGCCCGTGTCCATACCTGTTGATTTGGCATGTACATTTGTCGGTCGACACACCTTGATAATGTGAACAATGAACACTGCGAGGCGATTACAGGGCGCATTTTGGAGCACTGCTGCTAACAAGTGGCAGCCTACCCTGAACACTTGCGCTGCGTTCTACGGCGCTCGGTTCCTGTGTGACTTTTCCCCCTTACACATCGTGGGGAGTTGTATTTGCAGACAAACCGAGTGCCAGCATAGCGTTGTTAAAGCAGTTTTTGCTCTAGGTGATATATCTACCAGGAAGGCAGGCGTAAAGAGGCTCACAGGTAACACAAAATGTGGGGGTGAATTGCACTTTTGTGCAAGTATAACCCTTCACCTACTACGCTACCTGTGTCCAAGCCATGATTTATGGCAGCTTTAGCCATGCGCAGCGACAGTGGAGCATTCGCAATGATGTCTCTTGCAAGCTCAAGCGACCTGTTGTGCAAATGTTCCGAATTGTACTCATTGATTGAGTTACACAGGAATAACAAGGATGTATGGATTGCATGCCACAGTGGTAATGTATAAGGTAGCCTGCAGGGACCAGCCAGCATCCGATCAGCCATTCAGCCTGGTTGGCGCCTGAGCTTTTGGTGCATCTCTGTGACACACCTAGCACACCCTCGTTTGTAATTCAAACAAATATAAACAGAGATGCCAGACGTTTCCTTTTAAGACTTTCCTAAATGCACGCTGATCCTAAATGCACGCTGATCCCAACCAGATCCCTAAATGCACGCTGATCATCACCAGATTCCTAAATGCTCGCTAATCTTTACCAGATTCCTAAATGCACCCTGATCCTAACCAGGTTCCCAAATGCACGCTGATCCTAACCAGCAAAGAGCTTAAATTCTACATAACCAACTAACTGACACGTACGCCACGTACCCACAGCCCACTTACTTTACAAATGCCTGCGGCACCACGTAGTCCACTAATCCAATCGCCTTTGCTTGTGCCGCAGTTACTTTTTTTCCTGTAAAGATGAGCTCCTTGGCAGTGGAGGGCCCTACAATCCTCGGCAAGCGCTGTGAAGGACCAAGTACACATTCTTCTGAATTGCAGAAAAAGTAAGCTAGGCAATATTGCCTGCATCACCTAAATTCCTCCACTACCAAACATGCAACCAGGTCATTCACGCCTAAGTGTACAGTCTTATATTTGTGCCTTGATGGTGGTAGGTATGCTCCATCCGCGACGGCACATTGTAACACACAGTCTCTATTAGCTCGACTTCAATGGGACAAGATTTCCAACAAAGAGCACAATGCAGACTAAACGGCCCAGCGCAAGATCTGAGCGGTCTGAACAAGGAATGAGCGTGAACAGGATCCAGAAATCAGGACTCCTTCCTAAAAGTCATCAAAGACTTCCAAACCTGTCTTTGATTGGGTACTTTTGCCAGTTATGGTAAAAGATCATGGTGTGCCTGTCTTTCCCTACATCTATCTACGTCTACGTCTACGTCTACGTTCCCTATGTAAGTGGCTGTCTTTCCCTACATCTTGTAGGGATTATAGATAACTGCCTCGTGAAGTCCTAAGTTTCAAGCTCCTACCTGCGTGCCACCGGCTCCCGGGATGATGCCTAACTTTGTCTCAGGGAATGCAAAGGCAGCGGAGTCACTCGCCACCCTGATATCTGTCGCCAGGGTTAACTCTGCTCCGCCCCCCAAAGCTAAGCCATCAACAGCGGAAATTGTGGGCATGGGCAGCGCCTGTGTAGATGCAGAGGGATGCAGATGTGCGCGTGTAAGCGCATGCACTGGTGTTTTGCAAGGCATGCATTTTCTGGAAAGGGCCAAGCTATCAATAGTGGCATTCATTGGGCAGAATGTGTGCGCAACATGCATGTGTTCACTGTTTGTGACTGTGTATGCTGGCACTCACTTTAAATGTACGTGCTATCTTGCAGATGATGTTGCGTGGTACAACACATGGCCAAATCCAACGGACAACTCTTCTAAATAATCTAGTAGGCGAGCAAGAAGGAAGCGATAACACACCTAACCCCCTCCAAAGAAGGCTTCCTAAGATATACTTATTCCCTTTTGCCTGCCTTGCCTGAATTTGGCCGAAAGTCTTGCGCAGTGAAGATACAAACTCCAGGGTCTCTGTGTGAGTCATGGTCGCCCTTTCCTTCAAGTCTGCTCCCGCACAGAAGACTTCAGGCACGGTGCTGCACAAAACAAAGAAACAAGAGATAGACCGCTCCTGAACATAAACGTTTTTTATTAGCTCCTGCAATTTATGGAGGAACTCAACATTCACCAGGCAGCAGCGACAGACATTCCAAGACTTGTTTTCCATTTTAAATTTTAGAGGAGCTGAGCTACGTATCCCACTTAAAGTCACCTGTGCCTGCCAATAAAGGACATGTGAGCACGTGCCTGGTTCAAATTCGGAAACACATCGCCTGAGTTAAGAAATGCTCCTCAAAGCTAGCAGGAAACCGATGCAGAATATTTTCTTAAACAGTTCTATTTTGCTTGCATCGGGCGATCAAGAATAAAGGTTTGTAGGAATGAAAGTAATTAAAAGTTACTTGTGCCCAAAGTTCCCCAAATCAGCGTGGAGTGCTGTTTAAATTGTTGTAGCCGTTGTACCCTGGCCTACGGAAACCGTTTGCAGCAGATTGGTTGTGGCCATGTGTGTGTGCACCAGACGTGTAAGGTGGGCCACTACGATTCCCTCCCGCATGACCATTAACA
>Ga0307942_1001250_pt1:15000-20010 | contig 20010 bp, 21 predicted proteins | sample OrgLakmetagen175_FD_201846 | JGI IMG/M metagenome (GOLD analysis project Ga0307942, IMG submission 201846) | Saline water microbial communities from Organic Lake, Antarctica - #175 | ecosystem: Environmental > Aquatic > Non-marine Saline and Alkaline > Saline | place: Antarctica... | reverse complement strand
ACGCAGAGGAACTGTGCATAGGGTGGGGAGCAATGATCAAGGCAGTGAGATCACGCAGGCAGAGAGATCACGCAGGCAGAGAGACCACGCAGGCAGAGAGATCACGCAGGCAGAGAGACCACGCAGGCAGAGAGATCACGCAGAGGAACTGTGCATAGGGTGGGGAGCAATGATCAAGGCAGAGAGATCACGCAGGCAGAGATATCACGAAGAGGAACTGTGCATAGGTTGGGGAGCAATGATCAAGGCAAAGGGATCGCAATGAGAGGAGGACGGTGAATGCATAGGGATTTCAAAGAAGGTCGAGGCAAAGTGATTGCAAAGAGAGGAGGACGGTGAATGCAGGGACTTCAAAGAAGGAAGAGCTTTGCAATCCAAACTGAACTAAAGAAGGACAAACGGTCAAGGCACAGGGACTGCATTATAAAGAAAAGAGAAGAATGACCACGGTAGAGTGGCTTGTTAAAAAACGCTGAGGCTGGGAGGCTGTGAAGGCACAGACAGGGACCACATTATAGAAAGAAGAGAGGAAAGATCACGGCAGAGTGGCTTGCAAAAAAACGCTGAGGCTGCGAGGCTGTGAAGGCACAGACAGGGACCACAATATAGAAAGAAGAGAGGAAAGATCACGGCAGAGTGGCTTGCAAAAAAATGCTGAGGCTGGGAGGCTGTGAAGGCACAGACAGGGATTGCAATATAGAAAGAAGAGAGGAAAGATCACGGCAGAGTGGCTTGCAAAAAAACGCTGAGGCTGGGAGGCTGTGAAGGCATAGATAGGGACTGCAATATAGAAAGAAGAGAGGAATGACCACGGCAGAGTGGCTTGTTAAAAAACGCTGAGGCTGGGAGGCTGTGAAGGCATAGATAGGGACTGCAATATAGAAAGAGGAGAGGAATGACCACGGCAGAGTGGCTTGTTAAAAAACGCTGAGGCTGGGAGGCTGTGAAGGCATAGATAGGGACTGCAATATAGAAAGAAGAGAGGAATGACCACGGCAGAGTGGCTTGCAAAAAAATGCTGAGGCTGCGAGGCTGTGAAGGCACAGACAGGGACTGCAATATAGAGAGTAGAGAGGAAAGATCACGGCAGAAGGGCTTGCAAAGAAAGCTGAGGTTGGTAGGAACGGAGGGGGTGCACATAGAAACGGGAAGACTGCAAAGAGAACGAGAGGACTGCAAAGAGAACGAGAGGACTGCAAAGAGAACGAGAGGACTGCAAAGAGAGTAGAGAGGAATGGAGTAGAGAGGGGCTTGCAAAGAAAGCCGAGGCTGGGAGGAACGGAGGGGGTGCGCGCATAGGAACGAGAGGACTGCAAAGAGAACGAGAGGACTGCAAAGAGAACGAGAGGACTGCAAAGAGAACGAGAGGACTGCAAAGAGAGGAGAGAGGAATGGAGTAGAGAGGGGCTTGCAAAGAAAGCCGAGGCTGGGAGGAACGGAGGGGGTGCGCACATGGGAACGAGAGGACTGCAAAGAGAACGAGAGGACTGCAAAGAGAGTAAAGAGGAATGGAGTAGAGAGGGGCTTGCAAAGAAAGCCGAGGCTGGGAGGAACGGAGGGGGTGCGCACATGGGAATGAGAGGACTGCAAAGAGAACGAGAGAACTGCAAAGAGAGTAGAGAGGAATGGAGTAGAGAACGAGAGGACTGCAAAGGGAACGGAAGGACTGCAAAGAGAGTAGAGAGGAATGGAGAGTGGAGTAGAGAGGGGCTTGCAAAGAAAGCCGAGGCTGGGAGGAACGAAGGGGGTGCGCACGTGGGAACGAGAGGACTGCAAAGAGAACGAGAGGACTGCAAAGGGAACGGAAGGACTGCAAAGAGAGTAGAGAGGAATGGAGTAGAGAGGGGCTTGCAAAGAAAGCCGAGGCTGGGAGGTACGGAGGGAGTGCGCGCATGGGAACGAGAGGCATGGCACCTGCATGGTACTTGCAGGCAACATTCGTCGCATTGTGTGTCCTGTGCCCGCATGACCTGGCAAAGAAGAGTGACTGAAAAGGCAGGTCTTATTTCAGTTTATGAACTCTCACGTGGTCCTTTTTGAACCATCTGCGTGACCTGTTGTGAGCAAATGAGGCAGCAGAACATCACGTGGTAGAAAGGGTTGGCCAGAACAATGTTTATATGCGGCATACACATGCTAGCCAATGATGAGCTCAACTTTCGAACCCTGTGGTTCTATCTAGAACCTCTGCGTGATTTGTCATGAGCAAAAGAGGCAGCAGAAAATTACGTGGTAGATAGGGTCGGCCAGAACCACATACATATACGATGTATACAGTGTACTGTATTGTATTGGTGTATACAGTGTACTTTATTGTACTGTACTGTTGTACATACGGTATTTCGTCTGGAAAAACAACAAATGTACGGTCATATACGGTGTGTATACACGGCACTGGCCAACCCTAGTGATAGCCAATGACCCCAAAGGAGACAGACAACATTACAGGAGCTGACACCAGCAATTCTATGTTACACAACTGGTATTATACACAACTGGTGACAACACCAACTGGTCTATTATACACAATGGTTATTATACACAACTGGTCTATTATACACAACACACTGGTTATTATACACAACTGGTCTATTATACACAACTGGTGACAACACCATAATCAATCATCCATGGGAACGGAGACGTGGCTGTCAGACAGTGAAGAACTCACACTACCAGGCCTGATCCCGCGACCCCAAGAGCCTGGCCTGACCATGGACCACTAGGCTTTCAGGGCAGCTACCCAATCAATCGTTTACTTTGATCTTATGTAAAAGGACAGCGTAGAACTCACGCTACCAAGCAGAATCAGGCCCGCGACCCCGAAGAGTCTGGCCTGACCATGGACCACTAGGCTTTCAGGGCAGCTACCCAATCAATCGTTTACTTTGATCTTATGTAAAAGGACAGCGTAGAACTCACGCTACCAAGCAGAATCAGGCCCGCGACCCCGAAGAATCTGGCCTGACCATGGACCACTAGGCTTTCAGGGCAGCTACCTAACAAAGCTAACAGAAATGAGTAGGGTTGGCCAAAACCGTATATATACACCGTACATGACCGTGTATTTGGTGATTTCCCTGCCAAAAATACCGTATATACACCATATATATATGGTTCTGGCCAACCCTAGAAATGAGCAGTGCGCGCCTCTAATTTGTGGCCAAGAAGGTGGTCACCCCGAAGAGGGCGGACACCGTCAGTGGGAGCAACACCCCAACACAAACTCGACAACACAGAACAGGCACGGTACAAACAGATAAGAACACGCGCGCACCTATAATTTGTTGCCAAGAAGGCAATCACCCCAAAGAGGGCGGACACTGTCAGTGGGGGCAACACCACAACACAAATTCGACAACACAGAACAGGCACGGTACAAACAGACAAGAACACACGCGCACCAATAATTTGTGGCCAAGAAGGCAATCACCCCAAAGAGGGCGGACACTGTCGTGGGAGCAACACCACAGCACAAATTCGACAACACAGAACGGGCGCGGTACAAACAGATAAGAACACGCGCGCACCTATAATTTGTGGCCAAGAAGGCAATCACCCTGAAGAGGGCGGACACCGTCAGTGGGACCAACACCCCAACACAAACTCGACAACACAGAATGGGCACGGTACAAACAGATAAGAACACGCGCGCACCTATAACTTGTGGCCAAGAAGGCAATCACCCCGTAGAGGGCGGACACCGTCAGTGGGACCAAGACCAAGGACAAGGGTGCGTGGGCCATGAATGAGAAGCTAATCACTAGGATGTAGAAGTCGTTGGTAGGCAGGATACGGACGATGTAGAGCTGCAGGGACTCCAGAAGAGGCCTGTGTGTGAGTGTGTGTGTAATTTGTATGTGTGTATGTGCATGGGTGCATGCGTGTGTGTGCGTGTGCGCATGTGCATTTGTGTGTGCAAGTGTGTGCGTGTGTGTGTGTGTGTGTGTGTGTGCATGTGTGTGTATCACTGGTGTGTGGATTGTTTGAGCTGCACATTACTTGCGCAGCAAGCAGCAAGCCTGTGATGATGCACAGACGTGAATATGACGACCGCGTGCTCTGTGCTCCTCTTGACCAGCACGGCAAGTAAGAGCAACGACAAAACGTTCCTTGAAGGGCATATGCACACGTACCCACCTTACACACAGCACTTTTTAGGCGGGCGATGTTAATGTTAAGGTTCACGGCCTGTACGTTGTTAATACACACACACACACAACTGACATCGTATCTCTGCTGCTGTCCAGTCTCGTTGGCAGGCATTTGAAATTGCTTGCCTGCCTTGAGGGCTTACAGCTTCCTGACAACTTCTTAGCCTTGGTATGCGAGGTACAGCTGACAGCTCAGTTGTTGGCTTCAGCACCGCTCGTTTCAGCAGGCTCGCTATGGCTGCGATCCAGACACTCAAATAAATACTTTCCATGGCGCAGGAGCAGCACATACTTGAAGGCAGGCCTGCCATGGCATAGGAACAGCTTGTAGCCCTGGCCTACTAGCGACAGCTGCATCAGGTGACGATAGGAGCAGCTTCCTATCCTGGCTCACTGCTCACAACAGCTGGGACCGCTGTTGCTGAGCTTTGGTGCCACGCACCATGACACATTTTTAGGGTTGGTCAGAACCATACATATACAGTCTGTATACAGTATTTTTGGCAGGGAAATCACCAAATATAGGGTCATATTGCACATCGTAATGTATATATATACGGTTCTGGCCAACCCTACAAATTCGCCAAGACAGCTCTGCTGTTGGCCTTGGCACGCCACACAAGAGCAACACGTACCGCTGGTAAGCTTTTGTGCAACCCCAACTTACTCACTTGAAGGAAGGCCGGCCGTGGCGTAGGAATAGCTTGTAGCCCTGGCCTACTAGCGACAGCTGCATGAGGAGACGATAAGAGCGGCGCGACCAAGAAAAGGGAGTCAGCGGCAGCATGTGCACCAGGGCTAGCACCAGGACCTGTATGTGTGTTTGGGTGTGTTTGCGTGTGTTTGCGTGTGTGCA
>Ga0307942_1001250_pt1:5000-12500 | contig 20010 bp, 21 predicted proteins | sample OrgLakmetagen175_FD_201846 | JGI IMG/M metagenome (GOLD analysis project Ga0307942, IMG submission 201846) | Saline water microbial communities from Organic Lake, Antarctica - #175 | ecosystem: Environmental > Aquatic > Non-marine Saline and Alkaline > Saline | place: Antarctica... | reverse complement strand
GGTACAGTATGCACTCTCAGGCAGAAGCCCTAATTATGCCCGCTTCACAAGGAATTTGTAGGGTATACCACAGAGCGATGCAGTGCATTGCAAGAGCTGTGCAGTGTTGACAGTGTGAAAGGGGCCGTCAATGCACGTTGGGTGTGATGTTTTTGTCGAGCTGGATGTATGGGTGATGTATCCCCTTTCCAGCTTACTAATGATTGCCTGATCCATAGATTTGGGGTGTGAAGTTCTGATACCCCACTTGATGAGCAGTTCCCTTTAAGGGCTTAGGCAGACAAGAATACTTATTCCCAATATATGCCTAAACAAACATTCTTCCTAAACATTATTTCCACACTTTGCTTTGACACATTGAGTCTTTGTATTCATTGTATTAATTTATCATTGAAGGCTATTAATTATGCAGTGGAGCTGACTGTGCATATGGGTGTCACGGTGCTAGGGCGTGTGCACTGGAAGAAACTTCTTTCGTTTTGCCCATGACTGGTGGGAAGGAGCAGCTTAGATCAATTTCTTTACATGTTGAACTTTCTGATGGAAAAACTGGATCTACACTTCTCTTGTGTGTGTTGAAGTATTTTGACAGTCTTACTGGTTGATCAGACTACTTGTAAGTGCTTGCGGATCGAGCTCACTCTTAGCCTGAGACGGACAGGGCAGCAAAGCATGCATCATCTTAAGGAGGCAGAAATTCACAAATCTGAGCTTACAGGTGTTTTTGAAATACTCATAAAGCTCGGCATACAAATTTCCAAAATTGTAAGATGTCAATTTTTTGGCCGTGTAGGCAGTAGTAGGCAGCCAAGCACCATCTCAAGACAGCTGTTTTTTAAAACACCTTTATTACCCAAATTAGAAAGTTTTAGGAAAATCCATAAAGTTCATTTTTACCTGTTTTTGGCCTAGGCCTGAAATGCAAAAGTGCTGAACCTGCCGGGCAGGGGTGTTCGGATCAACCCCCACTTTTAAGAGTGTCATCTGAATCAGTAAAAAATATTGATTCGAATGCTTTTAAATTAAGAGCCGAGGTGCAGTATCCAGTAACCGCACCTGCTGTGTGAGGTAGGTCATCGCCCTAATTGGATCATCCGTTTGGTAGATAGAAATTTTTTTCGTAAATTATTTACTTTAATTGAAAGTCTCTGGTCCCTTCCCCACCAGAACGTGACTTCTTAGACTCATTCTCCCGCGCCCTCACACGTAAGTCCCTATTTAATAGCTTTCCTTCCCATGAAGCCTCCCGCGTACCTGGATGGAGCCACCAATTTCCCCATTTAGCGCATGCATGCATTCCCCACAAAGTCCGACAACAAGGCTTACAAATGTGGCCACAAGAAAGGGGTTAGGCAATCGCCACTCTCTAAACATGTGCAGGTTCCAACGAGTTCTGGCTGCCTCAAGGCATAGCAAACTAAGGCAACATGGGTGCGTGCTGGGTAACATACCCGCATACATGCTAACAATGTGTGCATATTCTGCTGGGTGAGCAACTCAACTGTATTCAGCCCTTTTCAGGATGCGGAGCATCAAAGTCGGTTGAGACAGAAGCCACGCAGCCAAGCGTGGACAAGGTGGATGTCTCCAAAGAAGCGCCATCGGTAAGCGCCATCGAGGCTGCATCCGCATGCAGGCTATTTGGCTTGGTCATCAAAGAGCGGGTGTGAGTGACAGGGTGTGGTTCCCAGCAGGGGAAGGGCCACATGCCAGCAACGTATCCATATTTTCAAGCGTGTACTACACACTCATTCACACTCTCACAACCCCCCCCATCACCCCACACACCCACACACCCACACGCACACACATACATACACACACACTTCAGAAGGAAGAAGCCCCGAAGGAGGGCGAAGCTGGAGGCCAGGCCCGCCAGCTTAATAAGGTGAGCGAAACAAGGCAGCACTGCAAGCTGTGTGCACTGACATGCTTCTTGTTTGACGCTCATACACACATTTACATACGCATACAGCATTAAAGAAAAGAATGGAACAGTTATGAACCTTTGCTTGCAACACACCACACACACACACACACACACACACACACACACACACACACACACACACGCACACGCACACGCGCACACACACACACACACAGACTGCATACCTGCTGAGCTCGTAGTTATTTAATTCACTAGCAAGTTGTGATGATGTCATCTGACCATAAGCGTTCATCGTTCAGATCGACAGTAACCTTTCATGGCACGGTAACTGCTTGGGCAGCAGCAATCTTATGGTTTATGGCGGTTCTCACTTCAGGTGTCCGGTGGCGGGTTGGAGTCAAAAAAAAAAAGACCAAAAAGAGTCCAGTCAGTCAGACTAAGCGATTGGGCCGAGAGGCGGGTGATTCGGTGAGAGATGCGAGCACGGCCTCAAAAAGCTCTCCTCACCGAAGCATATACATTTCACATTGTCTTATAAATAAATAATATATTTATAAGGTTATGATGAGGACACGGGGGCGGGCCCTGAGTCCCGGAATGATGGCTGCAGAGAGTGGGTCAGGTAGCAGACTAGAGTCATCTGAGTCAGGATTGTCAGCAAGCCTTGCAGGAACCCAAGTTCTGGAGGTGGAGGTCTCAGAGGAGCAGGAGGGCGTGCTTGCATTTCTCACCAGCAAACCGCATGTCCCTTATCCAAATTATGTTTAATTTAATTCATACAATGAGACAATGTGAAAATGTATGTGCTTCGGTGAGGATAGCTTTTTGAGGCCGTGCTCGCATCTCTCACCAAATCACCCGCCTCTCGGCCCAATCGCTTAGTCTGACTGACTGGACTCTTTTCTTTTTTTCTGACTCCAACCCGCCACCGGACACCTGAAGTGAGATTCACCATAACATTTCTATTTTGTGACGAATAATGTCCTGCTTTTTGGGATTGTGAAAAGTGAAAGGTGCCACCATACCTTTGCTCTTCGTGCGGGGGGGCAGAATCCGGATGCCTTGTACACACTTATGATGGAGGTGGATTTGGATGACCAAGTTAACCTTTGCTTGCAACACCACACCTCCTTGCAGGTTAGCAGCCAGCTTGGGAACAAAACCATTCAAAACTCCTTTGTGGTCCAGAAAACAAGGAGTAGAAAGCGGGTAAACAAGCCGCATGTGATGGGGTGTTGCGTTATGCTTTGATGCTCTGCCCTGCAAGCAGGCAGGCACATGATCTAGCCCACGCACACACTCACACACAAGCACGCACACACATGCATACACCCCGCAAGTTGCCTTTGTTGCTTACAAGTTTGAGCTGGACTAGCTCTTTCACAACCATTCAGACCAAGCACCATGGATCCATTAAGATAATCTGCCAAGCTCTGGACATTGCATGCATGCGTACAGTTGGTTTAACACCAGCCTAGGAGGCACACACACACACACACACTCACACTGATACAAGCATGTGAACATATGCACACACAACACACACACATTTACAGGTCACTGACGATGAGGAGCACAGGAAGGTTGAGCGAGATCCAAACTGGGTTGTCAAAGAGGAAGAGCCCCTCAACCAGGGTGCGCATTGCTTTCATTTTACTGCTGACGACCAGCAAGAATAGAGTGGCTAGATGCCCTTTCGGAAGGCGATACACACCCTCTTACACTCTATGTTAGGGGGAATCAAGTGTATGTTTGCATGTTGCAGGGTACTATGCACGTAGATGAACACACAGGCAAACAGTAAGCTTGTCAGGGCGCACAGCGTACACAAAGTACCCTAAAACCTTTCGCTCACCTCATTAAGTTGGCGGTTGCAGGGTATTATGCACGTAGATGAGCACACAGACAAATACAAATGTACACACACACAACCACGATCTGATGTCAGCAGGTACTGCTTTCGCAATCCAATTTCCTGCAAAGTATGCACTTGCAGCAGATCCCTTCCTCACACACACACACACACACACACATACACAACTATAAAACTGATTCCCACAGATGCTGCTCATGCGGCTCAAATCCCCGCGGAGTCTGTAGCTGTTGCCGAACTTTTTCTCACACACACACACAAACCTTAACACATATACACAAACGCGCACACACACACACACACACACACAATCATAAAACTAATGCCCGCAGATGCTGCGGTTCAATTCCTCACGGAGTCTGCACATGCAGCAGAGCCCTATCTCACAAACACACACACGCACACAACTATAAAACTGATGCCCGCAGATGCTGCTCACGCGGTTCAATTCCCAGCGGAGTCTGCACTTGCAGCAGAGCCCTTTCTCACACACAGACACACACACACACATGCACACAATTATAGAACTGATTTCCAGAGGTGCTGCTTGTGCGGTTTAATTCCCAGCGGAGTTTGCACTTACAGCAGAGTCCTTTCACCTTTCTCACACACACACACGCACACACACAACACACAACTATAAACCTGTTGCCCACAGATGCTGCTCACGCGGTTCAATTCCCCGCGGAGTCTGCAGTCGTAGCCGAGCCCCAGATGCAGGGGCCATCCACATCTGGCCACTCCTTCAAGGTAATGCCAAAACTTCTAGGGCTGCTCAGCACTGTAATAGGTGTGCATACAGTTCTGGCCAACCCCATATGAATAGGCTGTGTACACATACAGTCCTGGACCCTCAGGCTACTTACGCTGTGAACATTGGCCATCCCTTAGGCACAGAATACATATGGAATACAACATACCATGTTGACACATTTGGTTTGGACTGCAGAGCATTTTTCCAGGGTTGTTCTTCCTGCAAGGGATTCCCAACAAGAACATGTTAATCATACATATATGCATGGTTTTGGTCGGCGCTGTGCATGGCCACACCACAGATAATTGTGTGTAATTGTGTGTTGATTTGGAGCGGGGGCCTTAGGCTGACCAGGGCCTCAAGTTAATTAAAAGTGTGATTTATCAGAGGAGTCAGAAGTGTTGCATAAGTGTGAAAGGAATCAGATGTGTTGCAAAACTGTAATAGGGGTCAGATGTGTTGCGAAAGTGTGATAGGAGTCAGATGTGTTGCAAAAGTGTGATATGAGTCAAATGTGTTGCAAAAGTGTGATAGGAGTTAGATGTGATGCGAAAGTGTGATAGGAGTCACATGTGTTCCAAAAGTGTGATAGGAGTCAAATGTGTCGCAAAAGTGTGATAGGAGTATGATGTTGTGCACTGTTTCAGCTAGGCGGCAAAAACATGCTTGCAGATGGTCAGATGCTAAGCACCGCATCAGTCTGGCAGTAGACATGTGCGTCCAATTGCAGATGGTCAGATGCTAAGCACCGCATCAGTCTGGCAATAGACATGTGCGTCCAATTGGAGATGGTCAGATGCTAAGCACCGCATCAATCTGGCAGCAGACATGTGCGTCCAATTGCAGATGGTCAGATGTCATGCATGTTTTTGGCTAAGTTCCTAAAATGTGTTTAGATGCTCATATGCCGTGCACCGCTTCAGCTAGGCAGCAAGCATGCGTATAGGGTTGGCCAGAACCGTATGTACATAGGTTTGTCCCTTCAAAAGTATGGTCATATTCAATGTTCACGTACAGTTCTAGCCGACCCTAGCCATGTGCTTTTTCTCAGTATTTTTTGCCGCGCACCTTCTTGACAGATGGCTCGTGGAGCTCAAGCGAAGATCCTGGATGAACTGAACTCCAAGGGCCAGGTGCGTATGTATGTGTGTGTGTGTGTGCGTGTGTATGTGTGCGTGTGTATGTGCGCGTGTGCGTGTGTGTGTGTGCGCATGTGTGTGTGTGTGCGTGCCTTGGTGTGTGTCAGAATCCTTGTATTTTTCGGCAGTACAATTTTATGTTTATTGTATACAGTGAATATGTGGTCATCCCCATGGCCGGACCGCCCTTTCCTAGTTAAATTGCGCCGATAAGCCTTTCTGGCTCTATCTTCCCAACCACTTTACCGTTTTGGGAGCTGAAATTTTTGTTGGATAGCTTAATTTTTACACGCACACAAAGAAAGCAGGCCAGTGGGTGGCTCACAAAAATGCTACAAAAACAGACACCATTGCTCACACACTGCACCAATCCGCGACCTTTAAATTGTATAGGGCTTGTTAATTCGGTCTGCAACTCTGGTGTGAATGTGGGAATTTTATATGGAGCCGGAACAGCACAGACGGAGAAATTGCTGCATGTAATAATGTTACACAAATTTGCACCAAAATTTAACCAGGCCATCGATTGGCCCCATGTAAATTTTAATATGATTAATATTTTGATCCGCAACTCTGGGAACAAAAACCGGGCTGAAGCATTGTTGCACATCATTTATAATGCTTAGATCCTGAAGCAGAAGTCGATCGGGGCAACTTCAGAATTGCACCTTTTCCCTGCCAAAGTGGGTGCTAAATAAGCACCGGGCCCCACACAGCCTCCCAGAATGCCGAATTTCCAGCAAATGTCAACGGTATAGATATAACATCAAACATCGAGTATCTTGCATTCAGATGAGGTATAGGGGGCTTTGAATTGGGTGGGAAGCTTATTGGCCCTGTTTGGGGGGGGGGGTTGCACGGGGACGACCATGTATGGCTTTGATTTACCCTACTCGGCTATTGAGCCAACCGTACGTGTATAACGTGGTGCCCTATACATGAGGCATACTTATAACGTGGTACCCTATTCATGAGCTATTCATCTTTTAATGTGATTTTTTATACATGAGCCAACCATTCTTTTAGCGTTGGTACCCTATTCATGAGGCATACTTGTAGCCTGGTACCGCTGCCCAATTGAAGTAAGGATGGACACTCCCAAGTAAGGATGAGCACTCCCAAGTAAGATGAGCACTCCCAAGTAAGGGTGAGCACTCCCAAGTAAGGATGAGCACTCCCAAGTAAGGGTGAGCACTGCAGTGCTACAGCGAAACGCGTTTGTGCATTAGCACATTAGCACTTCAGCGCTAGAGTGAAACAAGTCTGTGCATTCCGCTCCTTGGCGTGCTCCAGTGAATCAAGTACTAGTTTAGTTTGAATTACAAAGGCATTCAACCTGGATTGGCTGCTCAACCTATGAGAACGATGTAAACCTCAAAACAAACCCAGTAAAAAAAGGGCTGTGACGCAACTGGAAAATGCTAACCTTAAAGACACGAGAAAAAGTAGGTAAAAACCCATCAAAGTGTAGATGTTGGCTCATTAAAAAGACGCATACTGAAACATAGTTAAGACCTTTCAAAAGGGCAAAACCCACGCACATTGCACACACATAAATAAGTTGGACAAGTTGGAAACGCAGGGACAACTGGAGTTTGAACACAAGTTCGAGACTACTGAAACTGGTCTGTATAATCTACTGGTCTGGTCTGTATAACCTACTGCAATGGTACTGAACTGGTACTGAAACTGAGCATGGGTTAACTGTTGCTACTGCTGAATCGTGGTGCCACCGTCTCCCCACATACTGTGTCGACCGAGGTCTGGTAGATGGGGCACCTGCAGGTAATGAATAAGAGCAAAAAATCACTTTGAACTGAGTCTGTGTCAAAACTTCGAACAT
>Ga0307942_1001248_pt1 | contig 20014 bp, 22 predicted proteins | sample OrgLakmetagen175_FD_201846 | JGI IMG/M metagenome (GOLD analysis project Ga0307942, IMG submission 201846) | Saline water microbial communities from Organic Lake, Antarctica - #175 | ecosystem: Environmental > Aquatic > Non-marine Saline and Alkaline > Saline | place: Antarctica: Organic Lake... | reverse complement strand
GTAATCCCCTGTGAACTATCATAATCGTGGCATGCAGAACATGAACTTTGTTCATCTTTGACCAGAGGCAAAACTCGGGTCTCCTGGCCTTTTTGACCTGTCGGCATGCTTTTCTCTGTTTTAATATCTCATTTCAATTGCATCCTGGCCTTCCTGGAATTGTTTTGGCCCTTAACCTTTTTATTTTTTTTTCTCCCAGGGGGGGGGGTGGGAGAAAAAAAATAATTTATTTAACCCGATTGAATTTCCTTAACCTCACATTTAACCGCGCGTTGTAAACACACATTCGGGTTAAGTATTTCCAATATTCATTAACCTTAACCATTAACCCGCCGTTGTAAACGCGCCGTTATAATCACATTTCAAATATTATGTCTAGGAGACACAAACATATTATGTCTAGAGACACAAACATGTCTTAAAATTTTGAATGGACATGCATGAACCCCCTGACCCCCTGTCTCATCCTGTTGAGTTTGTGGATTGGCTCTGGGATGAGGATGAGGGTATGCAGCCAGAGGACATGGAGGCACTGTACTGACGCAGGGGAAGAGAAAATTGACTGTGGGAATTCCCCGAAGAAACTCCCCGAAGAAACTCCCCGAAGAAACTGCTGCTGCAACACAGAGCTGTCGCTGACAGATGGAAAAAATTGAGTTGTTTGGATCATGAAGCGCTCATCCATCGTCCCATTGGGCACCATTTGACTGCCAATAGGGAAGCCTGGCAGCCCCTGGAGGTGCGGGTGGAGGCCAGGAAGGGAAAGGCCTGGGCTTGCAGCAAGCTGTGGGGGCACTGCTCGGGAGGTCTTCTTGCAGCATGCACTGGGGGAATATAGTCGGGGTCATTATCTGTAGATAGCTTTATTATAGCCCTCTCTAAGAAGGCGCTGCATCACTGCTGAATATTTACTACCTGAATTAAATCACGATGAATTAATCTACTATCACCCCCCCCCGATTAATCTATATTCAGAATTAATCACCTTTATTAACATAAAATAATCACGGTAATTAATACCCATTGGAAACGCAAATGCTATTATTTGATAACCTTGAATTAATAATTACCTATCACCCTTGGAAGCGCACCAAGCTTTCGGCAAGTGTTCGATGAATGTCAAGAGGGCAAAAGCACTAAGCTGATTTATCCTTGTTATCCTTATCATGCTTTGGGCTGTTTTACGCTATATGTCTTAGCGTAGACCCTGGTCACACATTGGTTTGATTAAATCCTTGGTTATTGCTAAATTTTTACCAAATTTATCTGCTACTAATGTAGGGGGGTAAGTTCTTCAAAATGGCAGGGGGCAATTGAGGGAGAATGGAAGCACCCCAGCGGCACCGCCAGCCACCAGTAGAGCCACCAACCCCAGACAGCACCGACCTAAAGACCTCAACCAAACTCGGCACGACATCCACCTCGTCAGGATTAAGTACTGTGAGGACACAAGACTTCAGAATCAGCTGAACGCCGCAAAGGAACAGCACAAAGATCTCTGCAACATTCTCCAAGGATCCTCCGTTACTCTCCACATCATCCTTATGGATGGGTGTGGGTGGCACCACCTATAACACTTACACTCTGAAGAAGCCTTTCAAGGAACTGGTTCTTGATTGATTCTCAAAGAGTTAAGGAGCTTGCCTCCAGGCTCCATGTGCACTCTGTGAACCTCGTTGCTAAACTTGTCCATCCCAGACGTGCCCTTTCCAGTACTGTTATCAACCCTCATCAGGAGCCGGTTTCAGGCCAAGCCTGCAACCCTCTTGATCCCCATTGATTTTTCCTTTCCTTTTTGCGGTGGAGGAGCTTTACGGTACTTGGTACCAAAGTGGCTCCTTTTCCTTAATTGATGTGGGGAGTGAGTGTGCAGTTTTCACTGCCTGCGTAGTTTATCTTTTTCTTTTCTTTCTGCTTTAAACATTTTCCCTAATCACCTATCACCCTCAGACAACGATATCACAGCATCATCTCATTCGCCTCTATCCGCTTAGTGTAGTCAAGAAGGCTTTCTTATAAATTGGGCCAGCAAAAGAGAGGCAATGAATACTAGCAAGGGGTGATAACACCACATGCATGGATAAGGAAAAGGAGACGGAGCTGTCTGGCAGCAAAGTACTCACTTTACCAGGTGGATTCAAGCCCGCAACCCCGAAGCGTCTGGCTTGACCACGGGCCAATAGGCTTTAGGGCAAATACTATTACTACTATGCAGGGCAAACACGAATAAAACTAAGCACAGAAATTTGTCTTGTCCAGCAGGAAGCAATCACCTCACATCCTCCACTAAGTTTGGAAATCGAAACAGAGCTATGTATATGTATGATTAAATTGCTTTTAACATATGCAAACGGGTTTATATATATGCCAAAGAGCTGAGATGAGGTCTGTCATTTGTCGTCATCGCTGCGATGGAGGGGTCTCTACGTTCTCACCGGCGCTCTGATCCTGATTGCCTTGATTCACCTCCCTGATGGCTTTGCGCAATCCAAGCACTGCGAGCACAGGCAAAAAATCAGGTCATCATCCAGTGACAGCTAGCTTTCTTCTTCCCTGACATCTTCCTCTGTAGAGCTAACAAACATTTAAATGGGCCTGCAGCATTGCTTGCAGAGAATGGAGGGCCTGTAACATTCATGCACTCTTTGTAATTCCCATTCCCACACTTTGAAGGAACTTCGTTGATTTGAGCCTACTGTACCTTTCTGATATCATCCCGGGTAAATAACATTTTTTGCCCTCCGGGGTGGTTCCGGTATCGTTTAACATATATTTGTTTTGAGGCTCCGGGGTTGCCCGGGATTGGCGAAAATAAAGTTTTGTGGGTGGGTGAACAGTGATGAGCGGAGAAGGCCGCGCCCCCGCCCCCGCCCCAGCCCCTGCAGCACCAGCCCCAGCACCTGCCCCAGCACCTGCAGCATGACACACATGCACTTCAGCACCTGGAGCACGACACTCCTGGACAGCACCTGGAGCACGACACACATGCGCCCCAGCACCATGGAGCACCTGCCCCAGCACCTGCAGCACAAAACACATGCGCACGCACACACGTGCATGTGCACACATATTCACACACGCACACGCACTGCCTGGGTAAATGTCCACCAGGATTCGTGCGGGAATGGCTAAAATATTTATTTTGAGGCTCCGGGGTTACCCGGGGTTACGTTTAATGTTTATGAAAGTTGGGCACCGGACACGTGCACAGTCGTGAGCAAAGAGCCGTTAACATGAGTCTGCAAAGATGAGTCCGTAAATAATTTTCAAAAATTTAAGGGAATTTTACTTTTGATACCAGCAAATTTTATGGGTTTGCACGGGTGGTTTGCATGGGTTGCATGGGTTTGCACAGCTGGTTTGCATCAAATTATGGTACGACACGTTCAAAGCACAACAAGATCTTGCCTGAGAGGCGAGACACGGAATTGAAAATTATGCAAAGGAAGCCAAAAGGGGCACTGGAATAGGTTGGTGACAAGGAAACGGTCTAAGGATATACCTAGGGCCAGAATCGTACGTATGAAAATACGGTGTATCTGGATACGCCGTATAATCATATCCGTATATGCAAAATTTCGACCGTATCCGTATCTGTATGACCGTACATGGGTTTTGGCCGTATATATACGCCGTATGTGCGGTCTAACCTAATACGCCGTATATGGACAGTATTGGCAGGTGGTTAAATTCCCAGCAACAGCAGTTTGCTCTTTTTGGTCAAGTTTTTTTTCTCGCGCCTCTTCTTACTGAGCACTTCCTTTCCTTCCCTTTTTTATTGATGCATGTGTTTTGCAAAGTTAATTAGTTTTATTTGTGGTTATGGACTCCCTTATGCACTGAAAAAGGCCTTTTTGGCTTAAAGCAGGCCTCGCTCCCTATCCATTCATTTTTTGGGTATAAAAGATTGGGTTATGCGTACTCAGCTCTTCAAAAGCTGTAAAATTACCCCTGTATGATTTAATTCTGAGTGAATCCGATTTCCCTTCATATACAGTATATAGTATATACGGAAATACAGCGTATATACGGTCATATATGGCGTATGTACGGTCATATACGGCGTATATACAGTATATGGAAATCTCTGTACGGCTTGGGCCAACCCTAGATGTACCAGATGTCTGGACCTGCAACAGAGCAGTACTGCTACAACGGTCCTGAATTTCAGAAGCCATCTGCCTGAAAGATTAATACCATAGAGCCATCTGCCTGAAAGATTAATTCCATAAAGATAGGGGACACATAATTATGGGCGGTATCACAAGTTTTGCAAATGTATTTCCATGTTTGGTGCAGCTGGATCATTTAGGCCAAATAGTTTGGCACACTATCTGGGTGAGACAATGCAGCACCATATCCAGGAGTACAGCAGGATCGAAAGGTTTTTGCATTTAGCCTTGCAAGCCAAATTTAACTTTAACCCTTCGCAACATTGCGCTACCTTCGTGTGCAGAACAGAAACACACTCATTCAATCAAACAGCAATGAGGAGCCCTCACCTATAAGAAGGTTTGTGATGGTCAGCAAGGACTCCGCAGTCCCATGCAACCAGTCTACATTGGCTAAGCTTGTCCCGTAGTGCACTTTGGCTGCGAATGCGTGGGTGGGCGCAACAAGTAGCGTGAGTGACATTTTACGTGCGCAAACTGCAATTATTCGAAAGACCTGCTATTGCTTAGGGTCACTTATTGAAAGAGACTGACTGTGAAAGTATCAGCGCTTATCAAGCTTGTTCTTAGAAGCCCAGCAGCAATTTTCAATGCACCCTCACAATGCCCTGCCTTATACCAGCGCCTTCTTTATTACTTTGTTTGCAAAACGCAGCACGCAAGTTCAGCGAAATCTACTGCACTGACGTTGCTCCCACCGTAAATGCCCGCAGGAATTGTGGCACCCACAAATGCCAGAAGAAAGTAAAAGCCAAACAGTGTGAGAGGAGGGGTCTTGCCCGAGCTGTGGAGGAAGTATAGGAAGGCTAGGTACGGGAACAGGGACGCCGCAAAGAACTGAGGGGCCAGGCTCTGTAAATGGAAATTGTGTGCGTGTGTGTGAGCATGTGCGTGTTTGCTAACTCTGTTTTTAACTGTTTTTGTTGTGCGTGCTAACTCTTTATAGGTAGCACGTTCGCAGTCTGTCCTGGACTAAACTCCGACCTACCACTACATCCACACTTGGGGCCCAAGCTTGGTCAAATGGCAGATCAAATGGTAAGGCTTGCACCGCTAAGTTCAACCTTCCTTGTGTTGCCCTGCGTGGGCACAAATGCCAAACAGGGGCACGCAAGCACCTCAGGGAAGGGCTGCAGTTCCCCTGCAGACTAAATGACGGTAGTGAGTGGCATTGGGGTGTTCTGCTCCCACTACATGAAGGAGGACCAGATATGGAGGGGACAGTGGTGGACGATAGCATTTCTCTCTATATAATTTCTCTCTAAAATTTCTCAATAGTTTCTCTCTTTTTTTTTGCTCTTTAACTGCGTGGAACGATTCGAATGCTGTGGTCATTACGCGCTGAATATTTCTGATTGAATTTAGTGCAGGGGCTAAATTGCAATGGTAGAGGGACATCAGTGCCACCGGTTTGTAGAAACATACACACACACACACACACACACACACACACACACACATCCACACACATCCACACACATCCACACACATCCACACACATCCACACACATCCACACACACACACACACACACACACACATACACACACACACATACATACACACACACACAAACACACACACAAACACACACGCACACACATACATACACACGACACATTTACACGCACACACACAAAAACACACATACACACAAACACGCACACACAAACACACAGACACACACACACACACACACACGCTCAAGCACGCACGCATGCCTGCGCTTTCTCATGCACGCGCGCACGCGCGCACACACACACACACACAAACACACAACACACACACATACATAAAAACACACACAAACACAAATACACACACACGCAGGGTTGCTGCAGCGCACCGGAAGCTCCTTCAAGGGAAGTGCTTCAAGGCACTCTCTCCCAATGGAAGGTTCACTGACGGGGCAAAGGTGAGCATGTTGGTTCTTCAGGCCTTGTTGCCACGTAAGTGTACACCTGTGCAATTGTTCAATTGGGTTGTTTGCTGTGCACGTTTTACCTCAACGCCTGCGCTCTTCTTTCAGCACTGATGGCTATAAAAGCCATTTTAACAGGATCTCGTTTTGAGCCCCTCTGTGTAACTTCGTGACTACGTGGCTTGCTTAACATGCAATAGTCCAAGTGTCTTTTGCTTTGGCAAGCTTCCTTGCTTGAGAAAGTTGAATATGTATAATTTTGTTCATACCGTACAGCTATGCATCACAACAATGCCTCTTCCGTTTCTCCTCTCTGACAGGCTATAGATGGAAGGACGCTTTCGCGGATTGAAGTGATTGGCAAAAGTAGGTAGCCATGTGCCAACACGTCATCCTGGCAAAATAGGCATCACTTGATGAGTGCTAGCAGAGGGCGCCACATCATAATGCCGCATAAGCACCACAAAATAATGCCCTATGTGCCTACGTAACACTATGTTGTGCTTTCCGTTCGCTTTCAAATGTGATGCACGTTCGCCCGATGCTGGAGGGATTGATAGGTTGGTAAATACAATATACATGTGTGGTGCTTTTTTTAGGGTACTCCCATTTAGTGGAGGTGCCCTGTAGTGCTTCAAACTTTGATACCTTTAATTTAGTCACGAAGCACACACACGCATACATACATACATGCATACACAAGCACGCACAGACGCATACACAAGCACGCACAGACGCACACACACACGCGCATAACACACACAGTTGCACGCACAGACACACACCACACCTACCTACATACATACACAAACCACAGATTTGTTCTACTTTTTTGGAAATCTATCTGTGGTGCCCCAGACCAGTGTACCACGAAGAGCCACTCCCACCCCCTCGGCACCTCACCGCCTTCCAGGACAACGACCCTCAGGACCCTCCAGCACGCTGGCTAGGTATGTGCTGGAATGTAGTGTTACAGAAGCACTAGGCCAAAACCGGTGGTTGGATGCCACTTTGGCACCTTCCTATTCCTATAGGGAACGGGGGGACTTGCACCCCATCCTAGTGGCCTCTTTACGCACTCTGCACACTCGCAACTCTAACGTTGCATCTTGCTAGGCACCAGTGTACTGAGAAGTGCCCTAAAGCACCCCCTGTACCAGGACCCTCCAGCACGCTGGCTAGGTATGTGCTCTTGCTTGGCATCAGCAGTGTACTGGTTTTGTGCCTTTAAGCACCCCCCCACCCCTCAGAAGCCTCGCTGTATCGGAATTCTGGCAACGTGTTGGTCACTTTTACTTGGTATAAATAACAACTCAGGGATACAGGGTCCTACTACTGCATCATTGGCCTTGGCTCAAGTCATTATTTTTGATTCCCGCTGGCATCAGTCCTCTCAGACACCTCCAAGTAGGATTTGTCGTAAGCAAAAAACATGCAGGCTCTGGAATACCGATACCCACATTTGATGAGGAAAAGGAGTCATGTCCGTGCAAAATGTTTGGAACATTTCGATTGAAAAGTCCCCACATGACACTTGTTCAAGGTTCTTTGTCTGACGGTATGTTGTAAGGTGAAAGGCGTATTTTGCCTCTTCATAAGTCCAATCAACAAAACTTGCTGGTGCCCTATTGCTCCAGCGAGTCAGGAAGGTGTCTATGAGCCGTTGCCTGCCTAGAGTTGGCCAGAACCATATATATACGGTGTATAAACAGTGTTTTTGGCAGGGAAATCACCAAATTGACGGTCATATACAGTGTGTATATTCGGTTCTGACCAACCCTGTGCTTGTTTCGATTGTGAATTGTAGCTTGCACTTGCACGTTGATGATGTCACACCTGCACGTTGATGATGTCACACCTGCACGTTCATGATGTCACAAGTGTGAATCGTAGCTTGCACTTGCAAGTTGATGAGCACTCTTATCAGGCAGAATATTGAGGCCCCTCAGAAGTTTCAAATAATGCTCAAGTCTGCTGCCACCTCTCAAAAGCCGAAGACAAATGTATCAGACGCTGACGTCCAGTACTATCATATGATAGCAGTTTGGCTATTAGGCTTGGAAAAAAATGAATGCTTACATAAGTAGGAGGCAGGCAATTGATCGACCTGTCCGCTTTATTTCTGGTAATTTGGAGTGTACGGGCTGCAAAAATACAGCTGATAATTTTTTCCTGTAACAGGACAGGAAACATGTCTCTCAAGTGTGTACACACACATATACATACACACTCTCTCTCCCTCTCTCTCCCTCTGCCTCTCCCTCTCCCTCTCTCCCTCTCTCTCTCTCTCTCCCTCTCTCTCTCTCTCTCTCTCTCTCTCTCTCTCTCTCTCTCTCTCTCTCTCTCTCTGTGTGTGTGTGTGTTTGTCTCACATCTGTGTCACACACACACACACACAAACACACACACACAAACACAAACACACACACACCAATGCACATGTACACCACAGTGGACAAGCACGAGATGCTCAGCTGCAGCAGCAGCAGCAGCATCAACAGCAGCAGGCAAGCATCACACAAGTTGATTCCTCAGGCCCAGTGGTCGTCAGGATCCATTTTGGCATGTCAGGGGCCTTTAAACTGAGCACCTCCCTCCCTGGGCCCTCACCCACACCTACAACGCGCCTCACCCTTACTAACACGTGCGTACGTTTTGCATATGAGCTTGTGTATGCGTGTGTCTGTGTGTAGCCTAAAAGCTCCTTGTGAGTCCCCACACCTGCAACGCGCCTTACCCGTGCCACAGACGCTTTTGTGTGGTTTATGTGTCGAGGGGATATGGTGGGAGTGTCAAAGCGTCTGCATGGACGGCATGTGGGGGGTCAGAAGAGTTGGTGTGGGTGTGGGTGTGGGCGTGAGGGTGGAGTGGGGTGTGAGTGTGGGTATGGGTGTGGGTGTGGGTGTGTGCTGTGCTTAATTTGCTGCAATTTTCCCAACTTTCAGATGGCATGTGTCACTAATAACGATGGGGGAAAAAGCCTTCAATGTACATCCCTTCTCATGATTTTAACATTTTAACGCTCCAGTGTGGAGGGTCCCCCATTGTTACATTCGACTTGATTTCTCTGTCAATTCCTGTGTGTCCCCTCTTGCACATTCCTTTTTCTGTATTTCATGTAGGTGTGACCAGGCTTGGTTCTGCTGCTGAGTGCCACGACTGTGCTGCTGCATTGCATAGTGCATTTTTTCTAATTTGAATGATTGACACACGTGCTTGCGTATGTTTAGGGTTGGCCAGAACCATACATTTATAGGTACATGCGGTGTACATACGGTTTTTTTAGCACGGAAATCACCATACATACGGTCATATACGGTGCAGATATACGGTTCTGGCCAACCCTACGTATGTTGCGTCGAGGCTGGCTTGGTTTTGCTGCTGAGCTCCAGGACTGCTGCATTTCAGAGCGCATATTCAAACTAACATACTTGACACACGCACATGCGCATGTTGCAGCGAGGCTGGTTTGGTTGCGCTGCTGAGTGCTATGACAGTGGAGATGGGAGGAGTGGGCCTCTTTGACGAGTGGGAGGCCAAGCTAGGGCCAGACCCTCTGCGAGAAGATGCGGATGCGGAGGTAAGGAGGGTGCACGCTGGCCTTGTTAGGATGTGGACTTAAGGAGGGTGCACGCTGGCTTTATTAGGATGCGGATACGGAGGTAAGGAGGGTGCACGCTGGCCTTATTAGGATGCGGGTGCGGAGGTAAGGAGGGTGCACGCTGGCCTTGACCAGCACAGACGTATGCTCCTGCTTTCATCTGAATGGAGATGCTGTTTAAAGAGTACAAATGGACCCTCTGCAAGAGGATGCGGGTGCGGAGGTAAGGAGGGTGCACGCTGGCCTTGACCAGCACAGACTTATGCTCCTGCTTTCATCTGAATGGAGATGCTGTTTAAAGAGTACAACTTGACCAGCACAGACTTATGCTTCTATTTTCATCTGGATGGAGATGCTGTTAGAAGAGTACAAATGGACTAGGCCACTGGTGCATTCAGCGCTTGAAAAGACGCTCAAATCTGCTAGTATGTAGGGTTAGTCAGAACCATACATTTGTAGGTATATAAGGTGTACATACAGTATTTTTAGCAGGGAAATCACCATACATACTGTCATATACGAAGCAGATATACGGTTTCAGCCAACCCTACTAGTATGACTAGGCAGTTGTTGCGGCAGAGGTCAGAGATGGGACTGAAGGTGGGTAATGAAAAATGAATGGAAGCCCAAGACGAAGATAGACAGAGTCGTAGTGTTTATCGGGAAGGGGTGGATTTAAACGATAAATTATATATGTTGCAAGAAAGCTGTTTTGAGTCCTGCGTTTTTTAAGTTTCTGGCTATTGTGCAAGCTTGCTCGATTTAGTAGACGCACTTCCTCAGTGCACGCACTCCTTTCTTTAGTGCACGCACTTCCTCGTCGTACCTACTCCTTTCCCATGCACTCCTTCCCTCAGCACTCCGCTCCTCAGTGTGCGCACCACTTCCTCAGTGCACGCACTCCTTTCTTTAGTGCACGCACTTCCTCATCGTACCTACTCCTTTCCCATGCACTCCTTCCCTAAGCACTCCGCTCCTCAGTGTGCGCACCACTTCCTCAGTGTGTTCACTCCTTTCCTACGCACTCCGCTCCTCAGTGTGCGCACTTCCTCAGTGGGTGCGCTCCTTTCCTACGCACTCCGCTCCTCAGTGCACGCACTTTCTCTGTGTGCGCACTCCTTTCCTACGCACTCTTTTCCTCAGTGTGTGCACCTCCTATGCGTGTGCACTAGCTTTCCTCACTGTACGCTGAATTAACCTAGTTTAGACACTGTGCATGTCCTGCTTCTACGTGCAGTGGCCATCAACTTGTGTGCGGCTCGTCTTCTGCCCTACCTGTTTCTGTGTTGGCTTGTGTCCTCTGACATTCATGCCCGTTTTTACATGTATTGCTGTGCTCTGACGTGCAGCGGCTGTGGCGCTCCATTCGAAGCTCGCGCAAGCCAGTGGGTCTGGTCCTGATGACGCAGGAAATGGTGGCGGGCCTGGGTAATATTTACCGCGCAGAGGTGCTGTTCAAGGTACGTACACCTTAAGTACACCTTAGGTACACTTAGGTACACCTTATGTACACTTACATACAATTAGGTACACCTTAGGTACACTTAGGTACACCTTACGTACACTTACATACAATTAGGTACACCTTACGTACACTTAGGTACACCTTACGTACACTTACGTACACTTAGCTACACCTAGGTACACCTTGGGTACCTATACGTGCTCATGGTACGTGCACCTCGTGTGTAAGGTACGCACACTTCAGTTGCTGTTCAAGGTGTGTGTTCAAGGTACGTTCACCTCATGTGCTGCTCAAAATACGTACACCTTTTCGTTCTGTGGCGGAGCTGTTGTGAATGCTGTCACTGGAGAGCACATGGTGGTTCCAAAGACGCTGCAGTATTTCAAGCTGACAAAGGGCGAAAGCTTTTGTCATGCAAATCAGCGGTTCCAGCCGCTGTTGAACACAGGCTGGTGCACCTTTTGTCATGCTCTAACTAAGGATTCCTGCTGCTTTCAAAACACAGACCGACACATCCTTCGTCATGTACATCAGTAGTTCTTTGCCGCTTATAGGCACAGACAAACACACCCTTCATCATGTAGATCAGTGCTTCCGCTTACAGGCACAGACAGACACACCCTTCATTATGTAGATCAGTGCTTCTTGCCGCTTTAAAAACGCAAACAGATACACCCTTCATCATGTAGATCAGTAATTCCTGCTGCTTATAAGCACAGACACACCCTTTATCATGTAGATCAGTGCTTCTTGCCGCTTTAGAAACGTACAGACACACCCAAATCATGTAGATCAGTGCTTCTTGCCGCTTTAGAAATGCAGACAGACACACCCTTCATCATGTAGATCAGTAATTACTGCTGCTTATAAGCACAGACACACCCTTCATCATGTAGATCAGTGCTTCTTGCTCTTTAGAAATGCAGACAGACACACCCTTCATCATGTAGATCAGTAATTACTGCTGCTTATAAGCACAGACATTACCCTTCATCATGTAGATCAGTGCTTCTTGCTCTTTAGAAATGCACACACACCCTTCATCATGTAGATCAGTAACTCCTGCTGCTTATACGCACAGACACACCCTTCATCATGTAGATCAGTGCTTCTTGCCGCTTTAGAAACGCAAACAGATACACCCTTCATCATGTAGATCAGTAATTTCTGCTGCTTTAGAAACGCAGACAGACACACCCTTCATCATGTAGATCAGTGCTTCCTGCCGCTTTAGAAACGCACAGACACACCCTTCATCATGTAGATCAGTAATTCCTGCTGCTTATAAAGCACAGAGACACCCTTCATCATGTACATCAGTAACTCCTGCCGCTTTAAAAACAGACAGACTCACCCTTCATCATGTACATCAGTAATTCCTGCTGCTTATAAGCACAGACTGACACACCCTTCATCCTGTTCATCAGTACTTCCTGCCGCTTATAGGCACAGACAAACTCACCCTTCGTCATGTACATCAGTAATTCCTGCCGCTTTTAGGCACAGACAGACACACCCTTCATCATGTAGATCAGTGCTTCCTGCTGCTTTAGAAATGCAGACAGACACACCCTTCATCATGTACATCAGTAACTCCTGCCTCTTATAAGCACAGACAGACTCACTTTTTATTCTGTACATCATTATTTCCTGCCGCTTATAAGCCCTGCTGCAACAACACACAGCCTGATGCACACCTCATTATCATAACCAGTGACTTCTACCACTGCAACACACAGGCTGGCGTGCACCCTGAACAGCCTGCCAACACGATCACCCGCCCCGTGTTTGATGAGCTGTGGCGTCACTCTGTCACGCTGCTGCAACGAGGCTTCTCCACAGGCAGCATCGTGACAGTGGACGCTGAAGAGGCTGTGGTGCTTGGCAAGCCATGGACACGCAGGTGAGTGGGTGTGGGTGTGGGTGTGGGTGTGGGTGTAAGTGTGGGTGTGGGTGTGGGTGTGGGTGTGGGTGTGGGTGTGGGTGTAGGTGTGGGTGTGGGTGTGGCTGGATGTTGTGTGAGTAGGTATATGTTAGTTTGGGTATATGTGAAGGTATAAATTTCTGCCAGGTATCGCGCTGGGCTTATAAATTTCCCAAGGCTTGTAAGTGCTTTCCAATGCTTGTCTTTCTGGTTCTCGCCCAGGTACATTTACAACCAGCGTCAGTGTGGCCGCTGCAAGGGTGTGGTGCGCACGTGGGATATGGCTGCTCGTACGGTGTACTGCTGTGAGGCCTGCCAGCCGCTCGTTCTGGTGGGTTTTGAGATCTGCACTCCAAGCTGCATGAGTAGGGTTGGCCAGAACCGTACATAGACACCGTACACTACCGTATATTTGGTGATTTCCCTGCCAAGAATACCGTGTATACACCGTGTATGTATACATGGTTCTGGCTGACCCTGTGCATGAGCATACAAGCACCAGATCATGAGCATACAAGCACCAGATCATGAGCATACAAGCGCCAGATCTGCATGAGCATACAAGCACCAGATCATGAGCATACAAGCACCAGATCTGCATGAGCATACAAGCACCAGATCTGGCGCGTGCCACCACGTTGAGCTGTGGACTGCTGCAACATGTGTAGGGTGGGCCAGAACCATATATTTATACGCATATACGGTGTACATACGGTATTTTAAGCAGGGAAATCACCATACATACAGTCATATACGGTGTGTATATACGGTTCTGGCCAATTCTAAACATGTGTCTGCCAGTCTATTGTGGATTTTGAACCTAACACATACTTTGCATGCCAAGAATTGATGGTCTGATGCTTGACCGCACTATGCTGTGTAATAGTGCTTGGTGAAAAAACTAAATAGGCTTTTGCTCTCGAATGGCACTTTATATAACGGGGAGGCTCATGAGTGAGGGGTGTCCGCATAGAGACTACATTTTGGGGGTAGGGCTTGCCAGCCCCGTGCATGAGCTTTGAAAGCGATGCCTGGTATGCCAATTCAAGCTTTTGAGGCACTCTACCTTCTGTCCAACAGTGAGAGTTAGAGAGTTATCAAGATCCGTGAAGCATTCAACACTCTCTGTCATGGACCAAGGAAACAAAACAGGCTTCCCTACCAACAGAAATAAGAGTGCAACATGCATACTCAAGCTGAAGGTGCAGTACGACTGCCATCAAAATATTCGGTAGAAAAAAGCCGTAAGCACAAAAGCTCTTAGCTCTGTTCTTACATGCCATAATTTCAGATTGTAGGTGCAGCAGCAAACAGTGGATACGCGCAGCACTTGAAGCTTTGTGTGCACATGTGATCTGATTATGTAAGTGAATATGCATAGCACTGTGATTATGTATGTGGATACGCGCAGCACGTGAAGCTTTGTGTGCATGTGATCTGATTGCAGCACCTGTCCCTCTCTTACATGCTACTTTTCCAGACTGTAGCTGTAGGTGCAGCAGCAAACATTGGATACGCACAGCACTTGAATAGGGTTGGCCAGAACCATATATATACGTTGTATATACGGTGTTTTTGGCAGGGGAATCACCAAACATACTGTCATATACGGTGTATATATACGGTTCTGGCCAACCCTACACCTGAAGTGTTGTGATCTGATTGCATCACCTGCCGCTTAACATGTCGTAAATTAGAAATCAGGAATAACTCCACCCAATGACACTGTATTCCTCTGTGCTCCCTCCCACGTTTGCTGGTTCAGGCTGAAGGTGCTGCAGCAGCACCAGCAGCGCCAGCAGCACCAGCTGCCAAGGTAACTGAGACACCCAAAAAGTCTTCCACTTCTACAAAGCGTGGAGGAGGGGCCACAGGATCACCAACCCTGGCCACACCTCCACCCAAGCGTGCGATCATCGATGCAGCGGGCGCGAGCACCAGCACAGGTGTGCTTGCTGGAGTTTGTGTCTCCGTTTGCTGACTTGCTTCTTTTGTATCTGTTGGTATTGCTCTTTGGGCTCTGACCAGATATGGTGCCTGCAGCGCTGTGATGCAAAGCTCACGTAACTCATTGCGCCTTGTTGTGTTTGATTCCTTTGAAAGCACAGCTTTTCGTTCTTGGAAACCCATCCAACCCACTATACTTTGGTACAGGCACTCTTTAGAACAGAATGAATGCAAGTAGGCAGCAGTATGTCAAACACACTGCAATACTCATGTGTTGAGCTGCGCTGCTGCCTTATCTTCTATTTGCAAAAGCATTACCTTTTTCTGTCACTCATACGTTGCCTTTGCAGCACCACCACACCCCAAAAAGAGGAGGCAGCCCGATCAAGCAGCTGCCAGAGGAGCAGCTGCTGGAGTAGGCAAAACAGACAGAGATGAAGCAGCAGAAGCTGATGCTGAGGATGACAGAGCGTCAGCAGATGAGGAAGAAGAGGGGATGGCGACTGTGCCCCACACGGCGGTGGCGGCAGCACCTAACGAAGCAGCAGCGTCCCTCCTGGCACCTGCTCGTCTTGCAGCTATGAAAGCAGCCACACCCGCGCGTGTGTTCCAATCCCACTGGTGCGAGCTTGAGGGTGTGACGGCAACGGGTGTGATGAGTGGCAAATGGTGTGATGTGACGGCAACGGGTGTGATGAGTGGCAAATGGTGTGATGTGACGGCAACTGGTGTGATGTGATGGCATTTGTTGTGATGTGACCGCAACTGGTGTGATGAGAGTGTGTTCAAATCCCACTGATGCGAGCTTGAGGGTGTGATGGCAAATGGTGTGATGAGTGGTAACTGGTGTGATGTGACGGCAGCTGGTGTGATGTGACGGTAATGTGATGAGTGGCAACTGGTGTGATGTGACGGCAACTGGTGTGATGTGTGACGTCAACTGGTGTGATGAAAATGTGTTCCAATCCCACTGATGCGAGCTTGAGGGTGTGATGGCAACTGGTGTGATGAGTGGCAACTGGTGTAATGTGACGGCAACTGGTGTGATGTGACGGCAACTGGTGTGATGTGACGGTAATGTGATGAGTGGCAACTGGTGTGATGTGACGGCAACTGGTGTGATGTGACGGCAACTGGTGTGATGAGTGGCAACTGGTGTGATGTGTGACGTCAACTGGTGTGATGTGTGACGTCAACTGGTGTGATGAGGGTGTGTTTCAATCCCACTGGTGTGAGCTTGAGGGTGTGACGGCAACAACAGCAGCACCAGTGCAACAACAGTGCAGCACCAGTGCAACAAGCTCACGCTACGTCTTTTTGATTCAGGGACAGTCCGTGTCTTTTTTATTAAGGGACAGTCTGTGGTTTTTTGATTCAGGGACACTCCATGCCGGGCATGCTGTACTGCAGTGTCCGTAATGATGCCAAAATGCTGCAAGCAGCGTGAAGCCCTTGGCAGCAGGCACTTCTGCATCTCCCACAGCATTTGCCTGATTTGGATTGACAGCATATTTCGCCTGCTGTGATGCACTTGCCTTGATTGGACTGCACTTGCCTAATTTGGACTGACAGTATGTTTCGCCTGCTGTTATGTACTTATCTTTTTTAGACTGACAGCATATTTCGCCTGCTGTGATGCACTTGCCTTGTTTGGACTGCACTTGCCTAATTTGGACTGACAGTATGTTTCGCCTGCTGTTATGTACTTACCTTTTTTAGACTGACAGCATATTTCGCCTGCTGTGATGTACTTGCCTTGATTGGACTGCACTTGCCTTATTTGGACTGGCAGTTTTATATTTCGCCTGCTATGATGCACTTACCTTTTTTAGACTGACAGTATATTTTGCCTGCTGTTATGTACTTGCCTTGTTTGGACTGCACTTGCCTTTTTTAGACTGACAGCATATTTCGCCTGCTGTGATGTACTTGCCTTGTTTGGACTGACAGTATATTTCGCCTGCTATGATGCACTTACCTTTTTTAGACTGACAGCATGCACTTAGCTTTTTTAGACTGACAGCATATTTTGCCTGCTGTTATGCATTTACCTTTTTTCCTTGTTTAGACTGACAGCATATTTTGCCTGCTATGATGCACTTACCTTTTTTTCCTTGTTTAGACTGACAGCATATTTTGCCTGCTGTAATGCAGTGCGCACGACGACGCGGAGACCCTGCAAGCAAAGCTGGCCCACATGGCAGCAACCACACAGCAGCCAGGCAGTGCAAAGGGAGCGAAGACGAACGAGTCCGGCAAGAAGCAGACGGTGGCACAGCTCAAGGTGACATTGGAAATAGGTACATATGGTTGGCCAGAACTATATATATACGGTGTACATACGGTATTTTTGGCTTGGAAATCACCAAATATACGGTGTATATATACACATATATACGTTTCTGGCCAACCCTAGAAATACGTCTGTCTCTGTAACAGAGAGTCAGGGGATAGCAGAGTGATTTCCTTATGTTGCAGCTGGCGAGAATGTTACCTAGCTCACGAGAGTGTTACCTAGCTCAGCTCAAGTAAAATAATAGCTACGCGCAGGCATTAAAAAAGCACTCCCTACATTAATTACGGAAAAGGAGGAGCTGGTCATAATTAGACGATCGTGAAGTCAAGGTTCAGAGTGACGTAAGCGCAGATCTATAGATTTACGGAGCAACAAAATAAAAGAGTATAGTTGACAATGCAAGCAGACAGGGGCAAAACAGCCGATGTGGTTTTGGTGGGCTAGGGAGAAAATAAAGAGGAAGCGTGGCACACTAGGCAGGAATGGTGGAGGCAGGAATGGTGGAGAACACGAGGCGGGATTGGTGGAGAAAATAAAGAGGAAGCATGGCACTCTAGGCAGGAATGGTGGAGGCGGGAATGGTGGAGAAAATAAAGAGGAAGCATGGCACACTAGGCAGGAAAGGAGGAAAGATGCGCAAACTGGTGTGACTACAGGATGCTCTGATGCACAGCAGCTTGGTTATATCACACCTTGTTTTAGTACCTTTTGGTGCGTTAGATGTGCTTATATGCTTCTTTGGAAATGTGCTAGGCAATGGCTTTGTGACTGCACACACATGCACAACACATACACACACACGCACACAGACACACACGCACATGCACGCACACACACACACACAGGATGTGTTAAGGGCACGTGGTTTGAGTGTGTCTGGAACCAAGCCTGTGCTGGTGAAACGGTTAGCTGCAGCCCAGAACGAGGTCCAGGAGACGGCGGTGGATGATGGTAAGAGATGGTCTGCTATACAGCATGTGTGACAAGCGATGGCTATACAGCATGGGTGACAAGCAATGGCTATATAGCATGGGTGACAAGCAATGGCTATACAGCATGGGTGACCAGCAATGGCTATACGGCATGGGTGACAAGCAATGGCTATATGGCATGTGTGACCAGCAATGGCTATGCAGCATGTGTGACAAGCAATGGCTATACAGCATGGGTGACCAGCAATGGCTATACAGCATGGGTGACAAGCAATGGCTATACAGCATGGGTGACAAGCAATGGCTATAAATAGCATGGGTGACAGTCAATGGCTATACAGCATGGGTGACCAACAATTGATCAGATGCTTACAGAGTTTACAGAGTTTACAGGTAAAGCCAAAAAGTGCGACTGCTAGGTTCGATCAGATGCTTAGGAGATCAGTTATGCTCCCAGGGTACCAACATAATGCTACAAAGCGCTTGCACATTGTTTGCACATGCGCTGCAAAAAAGGGGAGCCTGTACGCTCTTGCAAGTTTTGACCTATGAAACGAGAACATGAAATTCTCCACAAATTGTTTCCGCTTGTCCTCCCTTCCTCCTCTTTGTGGTTTCCTGCACTTCAATACGCTTTCCTTCCTAATTTGCAGTGTGCCTGTATGAATTTAAGGGGAATAAAAGAACCAAGCATGTGAAATGCTCCATAGGTACATTCGTAATTGTTACGTAAACCACTTCTCCCCACACAGGCAAGGATGAAGTGGACCATGCAGAACAAATGCTGGCGACTCAGCTGGGTGTGCCTGGGGACGAGAGGATAAAGGTAATTGTGTGCCTGAGAATAGAGGACAAAGGTAAGGTAATTGTATGCCTGATCTCCCTGTTTTGAGTGAGGGGGGAAGGGGGGCGGTAATGTGAAGCCACTGGATAGAAGCCAGTTAAAAAGGGTTCAAGGCATAAATGGAGTGCTGAGGTGTTTAGAAGCAGACCCATTTCAGAAAATATTGGCATTGCCAACGGTTGACTCTTGATTGCTGGAGTAGAGGAAGATAGGAAATCAAACATTCACAGACATAAATATACTCACGTATACGCACACACATACACATGCTTACACACATGTACACACAAAATCTACAGGTTGAAGAGGAGAAACAACAGGATGGCACTCAAATTCCTACTCTGCACACCGTGGTGCCTGGCACACTAGGGCTCCCCATGGCCAGCGCAGAGGTGCGTTTTTTTATTGGTGGTATTCTTTCATGCCTGCAAAACCATATGATGATTGGGGTGTATGGAAGTCAAGCATTTAGGGGGGTTGTTGGTAGGATGTGGTGCCGAGCACTCATCTGTGTGTGTCGGTACACACACACACACGCACACACACACACACACACACGCACACACACGCACACACACACACAATAACATACCCACAGCCAGCGCAGAAAGGGAGGAGGGATGTTACATCCACTTTTGTTGCTAGACAACCATAGCAGAAGCAATTTGTCTCACCAACGACACAATTGATCATTGGTTCCACGGGCAAGAAATTGAATGAACAGATGGTTTGACTCCATCCTAATGGACTGGTTCCACTTCATTTGTTTGTTAGATTGGACTGATATGAAAGGCGCTTGGGCTGGGCAGATTGGTTGACTGTCAAATCATTCACAGATAGATAGGTCGAAGATTGGAGAGAGTGAGGGTCTAGGGTGTGGGCATGCGCATGGTGTTTGCTTGGGAGAGGGCGG
>Ga0307942_1001244_pt1 | contig 20069 bp, 18 predicted proteins | sample OrgLakmetagen175_FD_201846 | JGI IMG/M metagenome (GOLD analysis project Ga0307942, IMG submission 201846) | Saline water microbial communities from Organic Lake, Antarctica - #175 | ecosystem: Environmental > Aquatic > Non-marine Saline and Alkaline > Saline | place: Antarctica: Organic Lake... | reverse complement strand
CCAGCAGGCAAACATCAGACACAGAGGAAAGGTCCATCTGAGAGCATTCTAAGCACAATCACAGAGCAGTGCCTCTCAGCCTGCACGACCCAGCAGGCAAACATCAGACACAGAGGAAAGGTCCATCTGAGAGCATTCTAAGCACAATCACAGAGCAGTGCCTCTCAGCCTGCACGACCCAGCAGGCAAACATCAGACACAGAGGAAAGGTCCATCTGAGAGCATTCTAAGCACAATCACAGAGCAGTGCCTCTCAGCCTGCACGACCCAGCAGGCAAACATCAGACACAGAGGAAAGGTCCATCGGAGAGCATTCTAAGCACAATCACAGAGCAGTGAGTCTCAGCCTGCATGACCCAGCAGGCAAAAGCGTCAAGCAAGGAGCAGGACAGGGACATAAGGGGATCCCAACACCAATATGCATCAGTGCAGCAGAGTACAAAAAATGGGCTGTCGCAGGGGCTCTGGCTCGTTTGAGACGAGTTTAAAACGAGTTTGATGTCCTTCCTTATTATATTTGCAAGGGCTCTGGCTAGTTTGAAACGAGTTTAAAACGAATTTCGGGTCCTTCTAGAACACCTAGCAACATACAATCCTCACCAGCAGGGCGCGGGTGTTAAATTGTGTGTCGTTACTGCACACTGATCTTCACCAGCAGGGCACAGGTTTTGAATTGTGTGTCGTTACTGCACACTGATCCTTATCAGTAGGGTACGGGTTTTGATTTGTGTCATTACTGCACACTGATCCTAACCTGTAAAGTGTGAGCCAGAAGTGAGTCACGAGTTTTTCCTAACCCCATGCTCATCTCACCAGAGTGGTCCTCCACTCTTTCTGTTTGATGTGATACAAAATGCCGCCCTCCCTGTGCGCTGATCTGACTAAAGTTTTTGTTCACTCTCACTTTTCAACGTGATACAAAATGCCACACTCCCAGTGCGCTGATCTGACTCAAGTATTTGTTCACTCTTACTTTTCAGTCGATACAAAACTGCCTACTCACGTGTCTACTGCCATGAGCCTTGGGCCTGCCAAATGCATGCATGACGTGACGCTTGATCTGGCCCTCCAGGTCACGCACAAAATCCGTGAAGGGGCGGTGAAACAGGACAGTACTGCAGGGATCAATGTGGCTGTGCGTAGGAGGCAGAGATGCTGCCCGAAGGACAGGAATATCTCCTGCATGTAGGGGGTTGAGTGAGAGAATGCTTGAGTACTTGTACAATGTAAATTGGATTTATTTGTATGCGTGGCTGTACGTAGGAGACAGAGGTGCTGCCCGAAGGACAGGAACATCTCCTGCATGTAGGGGGTTGAATGAGAGAATGCTTGAGTACTTGTACAATGTAATTTGGATTTATTTGTATGTGTGGCTGTGCGTAGGAGACAGAGGTGCTGCCCGAAGGACAGGAACATCTCCTGCATGTAGGGGGTTGAATGAGAGAATGCTTGAGTACTTGTACAATGTAATTTGGATGTATTTGTATGTGTGGCTGTGCGTAGGAGATAGAGGTGCTGCCCGAAGGACAGGAACATCTCCTGCATGTAGGGGGTTGAGTGACAGAATGCTTAAATACTTGTACACCTAACATTTGACATTTGCACGCATTGCTGTGCGTGGAGGCAAGGGCGCTGCCTGAGGGGTAGAATCGTTGCCTGCAGTGCTTGAGTGCTTGAGTGCTTGAGTGCTTGAGTGCTTGAGTGTTAAAGTGCTTGAGTGCTTGAGTGTAAAAGTGCTTGAGTGCTTGACGGGGCGAAGTTTATATCATGTTTCTGTCAAACGTGTGCTTTCCTGCCTGACCAGCTCTCATCGTTCTCACCAGACGTTGCAGCAGCAGCGAAAGCGCGCGTGACTTGATGGGGTAGAGCTGAGACCGTGCTTGCTGTCACGAAGGCAGGGTCTTTTAGAAGGTCGTCTAGTTTGGCAATGAATTGGCTGAGCCCGATCCGTGAGATCAGCACATCAAACACCTGAGCATGGATGGGGGAAGGAGGAGTAGGCAAGGGGTACCTTGGTATTACATCCTATTTGATTTGATTTGATCTACGTATTCTACGTTTGCCTCATCAGTTAATCAGCAAAAACAAAAACAGAAACTGATAATGGAGGGGGGCGGGTTGTTTGGAGTGGCAGGGGGCAACTGAGGGAGACTGGGTGCACCTCAGCAGCGCCCCCAGCCATCAGCAGACTTACCTTCTCCAAACAGCACCAACCTAACGATCTTGGCAGACTTATACGTGACATCCACCTCATTGAAATCAAGTGTTGTGAGGACACCAGACCTCAGAACCACCTAAGTGCTGCACAGGAACAGCACAAAGATCTGTGCACCATTCTTCAAGGAGCCTCCACTACCCTGCACATCATCCTTTTGGGAGTAGGTGGTACCATCTACTACAACACTAACAGCATAGATCATAGAACCTCTTAAGGACATAGGTCTTATCAAAGAGTTACGGAACTTGCTTCCAAGCTACATTTGCATTATATATGAGCTATGCTACTAAATTTGTCCATACCAGGCGCGCACTTTCCCGTACCATTATTAACTCTCATCAGGAGCCGGTTTCAAGTAAAGCCAGCAACCTTCTTGACCCCACTGGTTTTTTCTTCTTTTTGTTTTGGTGGAGGAGTTTTACAGTACCTGGAACTGAAGTGGCTCCCGTTCCGATATTATTGTGGTTTTCACTGCCTGCGCAGTTTCCTCTTTTTCTTCTCTTATACCAGAGCTGTAACGGTCCAACAAACAAATGTCCTGTTTCCTCTACTCTGAGTGATGCCAGGTACTGGTTTTTAGTTAAAAGTGAGTTTCCTTCCTGGTGTATGGTGAGAGATTTAATATTCAAAAGCAGACAAAGGGAGTAGGGAGACAAAGGGAGTAGTACATCGGAGTGAGAGGTGAATAGTGGAAGGCGGAAGAAGCAGGAGCAGACAATGATAGTGCTGAGGTGAGAGGGTATTAGTGGAAGGTGGAAACGCGTCGTTGTACCGGGCTAACATAGAGCTCCGGTTTGTACCGACAAAAGAAGAAAGAAATGCACTGCAACTAAGACACAACAGTAGAACATGCACGTGTTGGCCCTGAAGACGACCACACAAATGGTCTTATGCCGCAAATGGCATGAGCTGCTCCTGAACGGAATAATCTGGACTACGCACCATGTCCGAAGGAAGAGCTGTGCTGTGCTGCTGCTGGGGGTGGTGCAGGTGGTGCTGGCTCTCGTTTCCGTACACCAGACATTCTCCCAAGAGGATGGCAGCTAGCCCTGCAAGCGTCAAGGCGAGCAAGTATGATAGGCAATGATCAGGGAACAACGAGAGTTTTAGACTTTGGTGGATCCAGTTGGGCTAGCCTGCAGGCGTCAAGGCGAGTATAAGCATGATAGGCAATGATCAGGGAACAACGAGAGTTTTAGACTTTGGTGGATCCAGTAGGGCTAGCCCTGCAGGCGTCAAGGCGAGTATAAGCATGATAGGCAATGATCAGGGAACAACGGGAGTTTTAGACTTTGGTGGATCCAGTAGGGCATAACTAGGGTTGGCCAGAACCATATTTATACACCATATATGACTGTATGTTTGGTGATTTCCCTGCCAAAAATACCGTATACACCGTAAAATTTAGTTCTGGCCAACCCTGGGAATAACTCTATAATAGTTGCGAGTGGCCTTGAGAATGAGAGACCGCACATATCAGAGGGCGCCGGGGGAAGGATGTCATGTACGCAGTCACCTATTCATCAATCCTGGTCATGACCACATACATGCAAACACGCAAACACACACACACACACCTTGCACGCAATCGTCCTTAGCCCCCTGTCGATCCGTCAGGGCATCGACTATCAGAGGCACAGATCCTGCGTTGCCCACTAAGGCAGCCACAGTTGTGGGGCTGTCATGCAGCCATACCACCAGCATCCTTAGCAGCTGCACTGCAGGGGCTTGCCTCTTCGTTTGGAGGGCAAGGGACAGCAGACGGAAACACCTGGAGGGCGTGGAAGGGTGTAAGTGTTTTAAATTGAAAAAAAAACGTGATAGTCACAGGCGAGTGCAAGGGTATTCCAGCATGGGGAATCAGAGGAATTGAATTAATTGGCCGCTTAACAGAGCACAACTGTTGCGTGGTTTACAGGCTCCTTGGCTTCAGAGGAGATGGCGCAAGGTGTCCGGCTTTGAGCTGGAAGGACGACGTTAATGAGAGCATGAGAAAAAGCCTGAAAAACACGCTGATTTTAAATGATATGCCAGGTGTTCATTCAGCAGCACTTGATGGTTGATGGTACACAGTCCTCCAGTTTTTTTCGTGTAATTAAGCTAGCATAGAAATTAACATTGAATTATGTTTTGGGGTGTTATTTGGAAGCACACAGCTAGTGCGATGACGGAGGAAAGAGAGAAGGTAGGAGCACATTTGTGTGCGTCTTTACACGGGCAGCTGGCACCTTTCTTATTCCCATTGATCTATCAAGACAGCTCCAGATGATTTGAGTTTCCAGGGTAATCCCCAAATATTCACAGAGGGGGCTAACTGAGGCCCAAGACGGGCAATTTCTAATATGCTCTTTGGTTTATGTGCGCCCCAATTGCTTAGCTCCAATCTTTACATAACATCAATGCTGTCTGTGGGTGTAACATTTGGAGCTAAGCGATTGGGGCGCATATACTCAATTTGCTGTGGCGTGCAGGCCAATTTTTATTACGAATTCTTCATACCAGATCACCCACTGCACCAACTAGAACATTTTTGATGGTATAGAATCCTCATTAGAAAAGAATATCATTGCAACAAAAATGAAAGGAAACGGCTGAGTGGTTGGTGTTTTATGAGGATTTGAGCCATTTCCCCATGGAAATCACCACAATAGGGTTTACATGCACCATGTGTGCTTAAAGCAGCAGCACGTTAAGCGACCCACATAAAACTGGGCACATGCTCGGGTAGCTCTCAATGTCAGCTACAATTTGGTACTCAAATGGTGTCGATCGGATGAAGTGGCTGTGAGTTGCTGCCTTCTGAATGCAACAATGCGCAATTTCAGGCATTTCCTCCGTTGGTCCCCTCTGAAATAATCCACTTTGCAAGCATTAAATCTTCCAGAACCCTTCGAACAAGCAAACAAGCATGTCTGCTCATTTATACACTACCTTGTCGCCAAAGCCTTCCAACTGCAAAGCCACAAACCCTCACCGAGCATCGAATCCATCTAATTCAAATTTCAAACCACTCATGCACCTGTGCAAGCAATAAGTTGCAAAACCCTCACCGAGCATCGAATCCATCTAATTCAAATTTCAAACCACTCAAGCACCTGTGCAAGCATCAAGTTGCAAAACCCTCACCGAGGCATCAGGAGTTCAGCAGGGGATCCGGGAAAAGGGGGCTGCTCAATAGGAACGTGCAGAAGGCGCTCCTTGGTGGCGGCATTACCAGCCAGCAAGTGTTGCAGCACAGACGCAGCCCTGCACGCGGGCAGTGTGAGAGAAGACACATAAATCCTGAGGGGAAAATATTTGGTAGTGGCATTGCCGGCAAGCAGGTGTTGCAGCACAGACGCAGCCCTGCACGCAGGCAGTGTGAGAGAAGTGTGCAGTGTGAGAGAACACACATAAACATCTGAGGGGAAAATATTTGGTGGTGGCATTGCCGGCAAGCAGGTGTTGCAGCACAGACGCAGCCCTGCACGCAGGCAGTGTGAGAGAAGTGTGCAGTGTGAGAGAACACACATAAATATCTGAGGGGAAAATCCTTGGTGGTGACATTGCCAGCCAGTAGGTGTTGCAGCACAGACGCAGCCCTGCACGCGGGCAGTGTGAGAGAAGACACACAAATCCTGAGGGGGAAATAATTGGTGGCGGCATTGCCGGCCAGCAGGTGTTTGCAGCATGGATGCTGCCCTGCACAAGGATGATGAGTTGGGACACACATAAATCATGAGGAATGACACATGAATCATGAGGAATGGATTCTTGGTGGCAGCATCGCCAGCCAGAAGGTGCTGCAGCACGGATGCAGACCTGCACACAGGAACTTAATAAGGGGGTTCAGATCCTTGGCAGTAGCAATGCCAGCAAGCGCTGCAGCACAGATACGCACGCAACACACAGAACACAGAATGCACGGCAGAATGCAAACGCATACAGAATGCGCACACAAACAGAATGCACAGAACACAGAATGCACGCGCACACACAATGCACACGCACACAGAATGCGCGCACAAACAGAATGCACACGCACACAGAATGCGCACGCACACAGAATGCACACGCACACGCACAAATGCACACGCACACAGAATGCGCACGCACACGCACAAATGCACGCGCAAATGCACGCGCAACACACAGAACAGCAGCCAGCCATGATCGACTTTAAAAAGAGGCCCTCCTTGATGGTAGCCTTCCTCACACTCAACAACACAAACTCGTGTGATGTAGCACTTGCACACACGTGCAGTGAAGCTTTTGCACAGACACAGACACAGACACAGACACAGACACAGACACACACACACACATACACACACACACAATGTGGCATGCCATGCCATGCTATACCTGCAACTGACTTCTAGAGAGGCACCAGAATTGTCCCCTACGTGCTTTGCCACGTGCAAGGCAGCTGAGATCTCCCCAAATGTCGAAATTCCAGTGGCAGTGTGGCCTTGCAGCGGCACGAGCGTGGATGCCAGTGCTACCTGTAAGAAGAAGGGGGTGTATGGTGCGCATAAGCCGTGTGCACATTTATAGGGCCACAGCATTCTAGCAACAAGGCCTTGCCCATTCTATGGCATCTGTGCCATCTAAAACCAAAAGTGTGTCAAAGATGATGAAACTTGCGCACACATGCACACAGACACACACACACACGCACATACACACACAGGTGTGGCCACAGGCAGAAACACCATGCGCGAGCCCTTGCCCCTGATGACTCTGAACAAGCACAAAACTGCACCATGGGCTAACAAAGTGGATATCTTGTGCTTGTTGCATGCTTCATTAGCTGCATCATGGGCAGCCAAAGACCTTGCGCTTGTTGCATGCTTCAGTAGCTGCATCATGGGCAGCCAAAGACCTTGCGCTTGTTGCATGCTTCAGTAGCTGCATCATGGGCAGCCAAAGACCTTGCGCTTGTTGCATGCTTCAGTAGCTGCATCATGGGCAGCCAAAGACCTTGTGCTTGTTGCATGCTTCAGTAGCTGCCTTTGCCTTTGCTGCTGCCTGTTTCCCTGCCTGCCACACCTGTAGGGTTGGCCAGAACCATGTATATATACGGTGTACCTATATACGATATTTAAAGCAGGGAAATCAATGAACATACGGTCATATACAGTGTATATATACGGTCCTGGCCAACCCTACACATCTGGAAGAACTAATAGAGATGGCCTGACTACTCTAATGATAACTGGTTCACGTTTACTCAGCCACATTGCTGCTCCTAATGCAAGCCTTACCTGCGTCTTTTAGTCCTTCCATTGAAAAAAGGCTGACCCACCTGCCCCCTGGGTCACCACAGCAGCACACCTCTTGGCTGGCTACCTAATATAATAGCATAGTTGCTGCTCCTGATGCAAGCCTTACCTGCGTCTTTAGTCCTTTTCATTGAAAAAAGGCTGACCCACCTGCCCCCTGGGTCGCCACAGCAGTACACCTCTTGGCTGGCTACCTGTTTTAATAGCATAGTTGCTGCTCCTAATGCAAGCGTTGCCTGCATTCAAGACCCTTCATTGCAAAAAGACTGACCCACCTGCCCCTCTGGGTTGCCACAGCAGAAGGCCTCTTGATGGCTACCTGTTTTAGTAGCATGGTTGCTGCTCCTAATGCAAGCGTTGCCTGCATTTAAGACCCCTCATTGCAAAAAGCTTGCCCTACCTGCCCCCCTGGGTTGCCACAGCAGAAGGCCTCTTGATGGCTACCTGTTTTAATAGCATAGTTGCTGCTCCTAATGCAAGCGTTGCCTGCATTCATGACCCCTCATTGCAAAAAGCTTGCCCTACCTGCCCCCCTGGGTTGCCACAGCAGAAGGCCTGTATCACGTGGTCTGCAGCTGCTCGTCTGCTGGGCTGAGCGCTGTGCAGTGCCACATGCAATGCAGCCTGCGCAAAAGAAGAAGTCAGAGCACAGTATTTGTAGAAAAATAAACTGCAAAGTCTGCTGGGCTGAGCGCTGTGCAGTGCCACATGCAATGCAGCCTGCGCAAAAGAAGAAGTCAGAGCACAACACCTGTAGAAAAACAAACTGCAAATTCTGCTGGGCTGAGCGCTGTGCAGTGCCACATGCAATGCAGCCTGCGCAAAAGAAGAAGTCAGAGCACAACACCTGTAGAAAAACAAGTTGCAAAGTCTGCTGGGCTGAGCACCAGACTGCACTCGGCAGTAAACCATACAGCCGACATTGTATCATACAGACGTGTTGGTTTGTCAGAGCAACGACAGCCACTTGCCCCCATGCTCTAGTATATACTGTAGTATGCTCTTTAAGGCTGCGGTCTTGTGGCATCAGATTGCTAGTGAGTAGGGTTGCTTATAACCGTACATGTACTCTGTATACAACCGTACATTTGGTAATTTCCCTGCCAAGAACAATGTATGTACACCGTATATATATATGGCTCTCGCCAACCCTGGTAATGAAGCAAAAGTTTGCAAATTGTTACAGATTGTACATAACGCATATTACACATAACGCAGCGCAAACTGCAAGTCTTAGCTTTTGCGCAATAGAGGCATGCACCTGAAGGGCGATGCCTGGCACGTTTTATGGAAAAGGTGGCAACAGTAAATGCCTAAGGCCTCACTCATACATTGAGCAGGGAAGTATGGCAGATTAGTTACAAACAAACAAGGTTTTCTAGATATCTTAGTGGCTTGGACAGAGTTCAGTGACGTCATACACCTAGCGATATCAGGATGTGTGTGTGTGTGTGTGTGTGTGCGTGCGTGTGTGTGTGTGTGCGTGTGTGACGTCATACACCTAGCGATATGTATCAAGACTCAAGCTGCAGCTGACTTTGCAAACAACATACAATTGTTTAGCTCATGACACAAGTAAAAGCATGTATACACGCACATGCACACCCACACTCACACGTGCACACACACACACACACACACATATACACACACAAATGAACACACACACCTGCAAGGCAGGAACAGGGGCAGCCCCTGCTTTAGGCACAACCGTGCAAGCCCCAAGCTTTTCTTGGCCGGCCTTCAAGCCTAAAACAATGTTGCCTATGGCAGACAACGCCTGGAAGCAATGCAGAGGCACAGCTGTTGAAGGAAACTTGTACAGTATTGCTATGTATGCTATTTATTAATATCATTTAACATTATTGAAATCATTCAACATTATTAATATCAGTTAACAGATAGCCATTATTAGCAGAGGCACAGCTGTTGAAGGAAACATGTACAGTATTAATATTGTTTACATTATTAACAGATAGTCATTATTAGCACAAGCCACAAGCAGAAACATGCTGTTTCTCGGCGTCGTATCTCGCAAGATCAAAATGCCGACTGTGAAACACACACATGCACACACATACACACACGCAAGTACATACACACACACCAATCACCTATGCGCCGACTGCGGTAAATGCAACACACTTACACACATACACACGCAGATATAAAAACACAAAAACATATACACACACCAATCACATTTGTGCTGACTGCATTGGACGCAACACACACATACACAAGCATATACACACAGACATAAAACACACACACACACACCAACCACCTGTGCGCTGACTGCGGTGGATGCAAGACACACACACAAATACAATCATAGATACACAGACATAAGCACACACACACACCAATCACCTGTGCGCTGACTGCGGTGGATTCAACACACACACATACACACATACACACGCAGACATTAACACACACACACCAATCACCTGTGCACTGACTGCGGTGGATGCAACACACACATACACAAGCATACACACACAGACATAAACACACACACCAAAATCACCTGTGCGCTGACTGCGGTGGATGCAACACCACCTCCAGTGAGGCACAAAGACAGGAGAGCCTCGAGCATACCCAGTTTCAGCAACGCAGTGCCGTTGGCATGGCTGTTAGAGAGGTCTGTGGGGCGTGCGCTAGGAGGGTGGGTCTCTGGGGCAGTGGCTACCTGTGACGGTGTGTGTGTGCGTGCGTGTACTTGTCTGTGTTTGATTGTGTGTGTGTGTGTGTGTGTGTGTGTGTGTGTGTGTGAGGATGAGGGGGGGCCCTGTTTGAATGTCACTATTGTTTCTTGAATGTAGACACGTGCGTGCGTGCGTGCGTGCGTATTTTTATAAGAGGCCACGCTCTATAGAGAGGAGGGCCGTATGTTCCAGTTTGCTGGTGTGTGTTGTGAGTTGTCAGTGACAGCGATACATTTGCTAAATTTGCTGTAATATCTTGATGAAAGGGCGCGCAGAGCAAGCCACATCGATGAGTAGACAAAGCAAGTTGCGCTTATGAGTATGCAAAGCACACATGTAATTTCACATGTCCATAAAGTATACGAGTACACAGACTTATGATGCAAGCATAGGAGTGCACACATTTGTGATTATACTAGCAGACAAATGGTTGGGCTTAAGGTTGGGCAGAGCCAGTCACACAAATGAGTTGATGCGCGAAGCATATGATTGAGAACATGAGAATAATAAAAAGAAGGCGTGGCCATTCCCGCTTAGCCGAGCCTTTAAAGCAATGAAGCAAAACCCACCTCCTTTTTTCTTTCAGAAGAATTTACAGGAAACTTCTGGAATAGAGCAACGTAAGTTGCAGCACATGCATGCATATTTACATTATTTAAAAGGGCCACACACTATAGAGAGAGGCCGTATGTTCAAGTTTGCTTGTGTGTGTGTGTGCGTGTGTGTGCGTGTGTGTGCGTGCGTGCGTGTGTGTGTGTGTGTGTGTGTGTGTGTGTGTGTGTGTGTTTGTGTGTGTGTCAACAAAATCAATGCATCTTCTCTCATTGCAGCACGGGCATAGCATAACCTCAAGAATGGGTACCAAGCACACACATTTCAAAGTCTGAGGAACACCAAGGCTTCAACTGTGCCATCACACAAGCGATGTATATGGCGACACGGTAATCAAAATCCCACCCCAATAGTGTCAGAAGTGGTCTTCACTGCCCATGGGCTTGTTGTCCTAACCACAGTTGTGTATGGCAGCAAACAAGCAGGACTGTATCCCTTCTCACCAGAAGCATCACCAAAAGTAGCACCAAATGTCTCGCTAAAAGTATGACGGTCTCCAAGGCACACAGCAAGATGGCGGCTTTCTGCTGCGATATGGGCACCTCAATTTGTATGGCAGCAAACAAACAGGACTGCACCCTTTCTCACCAAAAGCATCACGGTCTCCAAGGCACACAGCAAGATGGCGGCTTTCTGCTGCGATATGGGCACCTCATTTTGTATGGCAGCAAACAAACAGGACTGCACCCTTTCTCACAAAAAGCATCACGGTCTCCAAGGCACACAGCAAGATGGCGGCTTCCTGCTGCGATATGGGCACCTCATTTTGTATGGCAGCAAACAAACAGGACTGCACCCTTTCTCACAAAAAGCATCACGGTCTCCAAGGCACACAGCAAGATGGCGGCTTTCTGCTGCGATATGGGCACCTCATTTTGTATGGCAGCAAACAAACAGGACTGCAACCCTTCTCACCAAAAGCATCACGGTCTCCAAGGCACACAGCAAGATGGCGGCTTTCTGCTGCGATATGGGCACACCACCATCAGCAGCGTCTGCTCCTGCACAAGTGATAACAACAGCTGCGACGTTAATGGCCGAGCACAATGCACTACGTAACCATCAAAAAAGGCTGAAATGCTGTTAGGTAGGCACACACACCGCTTTCAGCAGAGTGCGCTCTTGCGCAGTTGAATCATGACTAGGGTTGGCCAGAACCGTATATATACACCGTATATGACCGTATATTTGATGATTTCCCTGCCAAAAATACCGTATATACACACTATATATATATATATATATATTTCTGGCCAACCCTAATCATGACACGTTATGGAGCCTAGGGTCGATCAAATACATTTTCAAGGTAGGCACACCGCTTTCAGCAGAGTGCGCTCTTGCGCAGTTGAATCATGAATCATGACGCGTTGTGGAGCCTAGGGTCGATCAAATACATTTTCTGTGGTAGGCACACCGCCTTCAGCAGAGTGCGCTCCTGTGCAAACAGCTCATGACATGTCGCGTTGCCTACGAACAATCCAATCAACTTTGCTGAGATTAACACACCACCAGCAGCAGCGTCCGCTCCTGCACAATTCACAGTACATGTTGTGGCGCTAATGATCGAGTCCCAAATGGAAATGCTCACATTATTGGTGTGACATGTCACATCATTAGTACGACATGTCACATTATTACAAGTAATAGTACGACAAGTCACATTATTAAAGTATTAGTACGACATGTCACATTATTAGTACAGCATGTCACATTATTACAAGTATTAGTACGACATGTCACATTATTAGTACGACATGTCACATTTACTAGTACGGTAGGCACTTCCCTGGAGAACAATATGAGTGCAAGTAGGCACTTCCCTCACTTCCCTTGAGAAAAATGAGTGCAGGTAGGCATTTCCCTAGAGAAGGATCACCGCCATCAGCTTGGGTCACCTTGGAGCCCTAGCAGCCCCGCATCCATAGTCAACAATTATAGTAGGGCCAAAACAATCCCTCAGAGCTGCGTGGTTTATGTGTGCACTTCTCTGTGAGCCCCCCTGGCGCTCACACGTACTATACATGGTAGCAGCAGCAAACGCATACTTACCTTACATTATTGATCTACATATATGCCAATGCTGTGCTTGTTTCATTCATGCCCCCCATTCCGCGATGCATCAGCCCTCCCCTTCTGTTCAACTGCGTACCGTGCTCTTTACTCAAGCTGCGTAGGCTGCCCTCTGTGGCTTCATTTCATGGCTCTGTGGGCCCTCTGATCTGCAATGCTTAATCTCTCCCCCCCCTTCTGCCGCATCTATTGATTAATGGCTTCATTATGCCCTCTGATCTGCCATGCATGGCCCCTCCCCCTTTTTCTGCCGCTCACCATGCTCCATGTTGAAATTGTGCAGGCTGCCCTCTATAGAGAGGCCCTGGCTTGCAGCAGCAGGCACCGCAGAGGAGAACAGATGAGTCAGCTGGCTAAAGTAGCCCATCTCTCGGAACAGGCGCTGATTTGCCTGCGGGACATATATATAGGGTTGGCCAGAACAGTGTACACACACTGTATATGATCGTATGTATGTATGGTGATTTCTCTGCAAAAATTACTGCATATACATTGTATATACGTATATATGTATGTTTCTGGCCAACCCCCCTTGACATACAGCTAGAAGTCATATCTATTGGGCAAAGAACAGCTGAGTCAGCTGGCTAAAGTAGCCCACCTCTTGGAAGAGGCGCTGGTTTGCCTGCATGATATATGGCCAGAAGTCTTATCTTTTGGGAAGAGAGCAGCTGAGTCAAGCAGAAGAAGTATCTCTGGGAACAGGCGCTGGTTTGCCTGCGTGACATTTGACATATAGCTAGAGGTCTCTGTACTGAAAGGAGAACAGTCCAGTCGGCAGGTTGCGGTAGTGTTATCTCTTACAACTAGGGTTGGCTAAACCATATATACTTATGGTGTATATACGGTCTTTTTGGCAGGGAAATCACCAAACATACGGTCAGATACGGTGTATATATACAGTTCTTGCCCACCAAATTTATAATAAGAAGCTCCACTGCCCGTGACACATGAGGACATGTCAAGTCTTGATAAAGTCATAGTCTAAGTCAAAGTCTTGACACAAAAAAAACTACGCAGGCAGTGAAAACCACCCCCCACATTAAATAAGGAAAGGGAGCCACTTTGGTACCGGGTACCGAACCACCTCCATGAAAAAGAAAAGGAGGGGGGAGGGTCGCAGGCTTGTTTTTCCAAAACAAGAGCATTGGTTGCCTGCATTAACCTTGAGTGCGTGTCTGGCAGCAGGCTTCTTGGTGGTTATGCAGTCCTGTTTTTGAAGGAGAAACGCCGGGAATAGGGTAGAATCCCCAAGCTTAGTACAAATACAATAAGGATTGTATAATGTGCAAAGAATGCAAATTGAAGTTCACCGTCACTACAAGAACAATAAAGATTGTATAATGTGTAAAGAATGCGTAATTTAGTTCACCGTCACTACAAGAACAATAAAGATTGTATAATGTGCAAAGAATGCGCATTTATGTTCACCGTCACGACAAGAACAATAAAGATTGTATAATGTGCAAAGAATGCGTATTTATGTTCACCGTCACTACAAGAACAATAAAGATTGTATAATGTGCACAGAATGCGTATTTAAGTTCACCGTCACTACAAGAGCACGAGCATACTGCAGACATATTTAGCGCATGCAGAAGTGCGCCACATGCTACGCACCATATTGGCACGCAGGAGGTTGTTGAGCAGCTCTAGACAGTCTTGAACGACCACACCTCCCTCTGACCCCCCCTCCTCCTTCATAATGTGAAATACCCTGTACATCGAAGGCACAGGAGGCAAGCAAGGAACGGGGTCAGCTGGTGGCGGCGTAAAGGAAACCATATTGGACGCATGTGCTTACTAGCTGAGTACAACGCATACTAGCTGAGTGCGAGTACACATGCTTGGTTACAATCTATATAAGGAAACCAGATTGGACGCATATGCTTACTAGCTGAGTACAACGCATACTAGCTGAGTGCTAGTACAAATGCTTGGTTACAATCTATATGGTATTGAGAATGGCTATATATAGGGTTTGCCAGAACCATATGTACACGGTGTGTATACGGTATTTTTGGCGGGGCAATAACAAAATATACGGTCATATACGGTGTATATAATCGGTTCTGGCCAACCCTAGCTATTTATGCTGTTAAGTCAATTTAACGCCTCCACCTTGCCTAGATACGGGGCAAGGGCAAATGCTTGTTTACGACCTGTATAGTATCTAGAAGGGCTAAATATGCTGATACGTCAACCTAGCGCATCCACCGTGCCTAGATATGGGGCAAGGGCAAATGCTTGATTAATATCTGTAAGTATCTAGAAGGGCCAAATATGCTGTTACGTCAACCTAGTGCACCCACCGTGCCTAGATACGGGGCAAGGACAAATGCTTGGTTAAGATCTGTACAGTGTCTAGAAGGGCTATATATGCTGTTACGTCAACCTAGCGCATCCACCTTGCCTAGATACGGGGCAAGGACAAATGCTTGGTGACGATCTGCATGGTGTCTAGAAGGGCTGTATATGCTATTACAGTAACTTGCCGCATCCACCTTGCATAAAAATTGAATCAATCCTAGCTGTGAAGCGGTCCCCTGTGCCCACTCTTTGCTGAGTGTAATTTGCTGAGTGTAATGTATGCCCATGTAGCATGCGCAAGACCTGCGCGCCATAAAATCGGTGCCACTGATATATCACGAATGCCTTCCATTATCTTACCAATACTGCTTTGAACAAGACAACATTTTTCTTTGATAGACTGTGTGTTGGAAGTTTGCATCAACAATCGCTGCGAGGGGATTTAAAACCCTTGTCACGTGCACGCACTCTTACACACAACGTGCCTGTCAAAAGTACAGCTATGTTTTTGAGTTCTTTGTTTGCGTGAAAGTAAGAGTGCCACCATAAACTCAATTTCAAGGACCAACTTCTGATGCCTGTACCCTCCCTAAATGAAAACACAAACACACCTGACAAATACCCCCTCAAACGCCACTATCTTCTGAACCTCCTCGCCATAACTCCCACATGCACACACGCACAAACATACACACCTACCTGTCAAACGCCCCCTCAAACGCCACTATCTTCTGAACCTCCTCGCCATAACTCCCAGATGCACACACGCACAAACATACACACCTACCTGTCAAACGCCCCCTCAAACGCCACTATCTTCTGAACCTCCTCGCCATAGCTCCCAATTGCACACACACACACACACACCTACCTGTCAAACGCCCCCTCGAACGCCACCATCTTCTGAACCTCCTCGCCATAACTCCCAGATGCACATACACACACCTACCTGTCAAACGCCCCCTCGAACGCCGCTATCTTCTGGACCTCCTCGTTTGAATGCGTGAGGGCCACGAGCAGCACCAGCGCCTCATTTCGGATGACCTCACGCTCCGCGAGCATGTCCATCAAACGCACCACGCCCCGTGAAGACAGGATAGCATCTTGCAGCTTGTACGCGCATGCCTGAGATTTTTGGCCAGAAAGGATTGCAGCTATGCATGAGCGCGTGCCTGAGATTGGCCAAAACAGAACATAGCTATGCATGCGCCTACCTACAATATGTGTTACAGGTATGTGTACACAAAACATGGCAGAAAACACTGTGCTCAAAGCTGTTCAGTTGTAAGCGTCACAGGTGCGCCAAAAGCAAGCACCAGCACCAACAGAAAGCAATCAAGCAAACAGTGCGTACGGCAAGCAGCTGCACTGTGTAGCCACTTGCTGAGAAGCCAATTATGACCTAGTATATAAGCATACATACGTACGTACAAAGCAGGAAACACAGCGGGAGCTAGCTAGCATGTTGAGCAGCTGGACTGAGCAGCTAGAACCTCACCAAAACCTATGACTTCTCAGGACATAGAACGTGTGCATAATACTTTGTACAAAGCTGTGTACGCACCTGGAGCATCAGAACATAGAACGTGTGCATAATACTTGTACAAAGCTGTGTACGCACCTGGAGCAGCACAGTGAGCAGCTGCACCGTAAAGTACCTCACGTAAAAGTCGTTGATGCCTACCTGCAAAGAGAGCAAGGAGCGTGTGCAGCGTGTCAAGAAAAGAGCGTAGTGGTGTAGCATTTGAGGAAACGCCGCAGCGTGTCAAGAAAAGAGCATAGTGGTGTAGCATTTGTGGAAACGCCGCAGCGTGTCAAGAAAAGAGCGTAGTGGTGTAGCATTTGTGGAAACGCCGCAGCGTGTCAAGAAAAGAGCGTAGTGGTGTAGCATTTGAGGAAACGCCGCAGCGTGTCAAGAAAAGAGCGTAGTGGTGTAGCATTTTAGGAAACGCCGCAGCTTGTGAAGAAAAGAGCGCTGTGGTGTAGCATGTGTGGAAACGCCGCAGCGTGTCAAGAGAAGAGCGTAGTGGTGTAGCATTTGAGGAAACGCCGCAGCGTGTCAAGAAAAGAGCGTAGTGGTGCAGCATTTGAGGAAACACAAGGGTGTTGTGGAGATGCATAAATGATACTGAGGTGGAGAAGGTGATGGACATGCACAGCAGCAACCTAGGAATGGAAAATCAAGATGAACCCCTTCGGGCACACAGACATACACAGCAGTTGGCAATATGAGGATACGCACATATCCGTGCATGTTCACGCACCGGCTCATCCTCTAGCAACGCCAGCAAGAGTAAAACGTTGTCTGGCCGCCGTACAAAGAGCTCTGCATTGATCGCTGCTGCCTGTGTACCGGTGTGTGAGTGTGAGTGTGTGTGTGAGTGTGTGTGTGAGTGTGTAAGTGTGTGTGCATGTGTGTGAGCGCAAATGCTGCTGCAAAGGATGTGGGTGAGAAATGGCATGCGCAAGAGCATGAAGAGAGAGAACAACAAGGAAAAGGCGGCACTAGGGTTACGAGTGCTTACTGATGTTCTGCACGCATCTACGCACACACACACACACATACACACACACACACACACACACACACACACACACACACACACACACACACACACACACACACACACACACAAGTAATTTAGTAATTTTGATGACGGCTGCTCAGGAATTTGACCTGAACCTAATATGTAGCTCAAATCGTTAGAATTGGCCAGGACCGTATGTATACACCGTACATGACCTTATATTTGGCGATTTCCCTGCAAGAAATACCGTATATGGTTATAACCAACCCTACAAAGCGTCGTACAAGGGACGGTACCCTCATGACCAGCATAGCTCACGAGCACCTTTTGTGCAAAGCAAATATGTGCACAAAGACATGGAGACACACCAGCTCTCGTGATCTGAGTGTTGACGTAATGATAATACACACGCACACACACACATGATCATAAACACACACATGATCACACATATAAATACATAAACACATACATGCAACCGGTGAAGCGAGAATGCACTGGAACATACCAAGTGTACGCATGCTCTAACACATGCTTGCTCACACACGCAAAGCTCACAAAACATAAAACACATGAGCACATGCATGCACCTGCACTTCAAGCGGCACACACGCAAAGCTCACAAAACATAACACATGAACACATGCATGCACCTGCAATTCAAGCGGCTGAGAGGGGGGTTCTCCAGAAAAGCGAGGTGCCACCAGGTGCTGGTAAGGGTGTTGCTGCTCCGCCTGTGGCTGCTGCTGCTGCTGCTGCTGCTGATGATGATGGCTTCCACCCCACGGAAAGGGGAAGGGTGAGTGATGGGGTGAAGCTAGCATTTGGGTGGGGGCTGGAAGAGGTGTGCTGCAAAAAGTAGGAGGGAGGGGCAAGTCTAGGATAACGCTGGAGGCTATTAGAGTTTAGCTAGCTGAGACGTATAAAGGGCACGCAGGTACGTTTGTAGTGAGTCTAGCTAGCTGGAATGTGAAAAGGACACGCAGGGGCAGTCTGATCGTGAGGTGTGACAAGCAGCCGTGCAACAGGGACACGGGAAGTTGCAGCTTTTAGGGGAAAGCACAAAAGGGCTGTCGATCTTTAAGACCTCATGGCGTGACACTGCAGGGGTTTCAGTGATGGGTGGAAGTTTGGGTCGGCCAAAACCACCAACAGCAGCCACTCTAGAGGGTTCATTAGTACAGATCTGGTGCCGGAAAGGCTTTTTGCTATCTTGCAGCAGTAGATTAGGCGTAAAAAGTCACACTTAACAAAAAACGACGTGGACGCATGTGGCGATTATGAGACACTCCAGAGCACCCCGCATCGGACCCACATCCTCACATTTTTCTTGTAGCACAAATCCCCGCACTTGCACACACACCCGCACCCGCACACACACACACACATACACACACACACACATATACACACACAAATACACCCACACGTACACATTTTGCACCTAGTAACTACGCACCTGCTTTGGCGCATGGCATTAACGAGGCACTCCAGGGCACCCTGCATCAGAGCCACGTCCTCACGCTCTTCTTGCAGCACAGACACAAACAGAGGGACACCCCCCATGCTGCCAAATGCGAGTTGTGCCTGCAGTTTAAGTTGGAAGCATGGAAACATGTGAGAAAGAGAGAGAGAGAGAGAGAGAGAGAGAGAGAGAGAGAGAGAGAGAGAGAGAGTGAGAGAGAGAGAGAGTGTTTGTGTCTGTGCATGTGTGTGCATGTGTGTGTCTGTGTGTATGCGTGTGGGCGTCTGTATGCGTCTGTGTGTGTACAGTTTTACGCTCTCTAACCTACAGACAAATGCACTGAAATCCTCAGTCCTCGATCTCCTGTCAGCCACCTTTCAATTCTCTGCAAGGAAATCCTTAAGTCACGCCGCTGCACCTCGTGGAACACACCCACAAACCCAGGCTTGATCTTGACATGTCCTACAACCTGTCCTCCACCGCCCACCTTAGGGTTCTCAACCAACAGGTCCTTGAGCAGCACCACCGCTTCTCTCCTATACTCTGGGTGCACGGATGCACCAGACAAGCGCTGCAACAAACCCTCCACCTGGTTCTCTGTCTCATCTGCCTCTACATTATGTTGGGATATGTGTGTGTATGTGCTTGTGCGTGTGTATGTGTGTTCTACAAGTATGCGAGAGGCTATTTTTTTGCATGTTATGTGTGCATATGTGCGTTTAAAGTGTGTGTGTGTGTGTGTGTCTGTGTGCACGTGTGTGTGTGTGTGTGTGTGTGTGTGTGTGTGTGTGTGTGTGTGTGTGTGTGTGTGTATGTGTGTGTGTGTGTGCGTGAGTGTGTTTGTGTGTGTGTGTGTGTGTGTGTGTGAGTGAGTGTGTGTGTGTGTGT
>Ga0307942_1001243_pt1 | contig 20075 bp, 19 predicted proteins | sample OrgLakmetagen175_FD_201846 | JGI IMG/M metagenome (GOLD analysis project Ga0307942, IMG submission 201846) | Saline water microbial communities from Organic Lake, Antarctica - #175 | ecosystem: Environmental > Aquatic > Non-marine Saline and Alkaline > Saline | place: Antarctica: Organic Lake... | reverse complement strand
TGTCATGTGTGTGTGTGTGCTACTGCCATTGTCAGGGTATGCAGGAGGGGAGTGCAGCTTGAAAATAATTGGTCACATGAAATGTGACCAGGTGTCATGTGTGTGTGTGTGTGCTACTGCCATTGTCAGGGTATGCAGGAGGGGAGTGCAGCTTGAAAATAATTGGTCACATGAAATGTGACCAGGTGTCATGTGTGTGTGTGTGTGCTACTGCCATTGTCATTGTATGCAGGAGGGGAGTGCAGCTGGAAAATAGTTGGTCACATTAAATGTGACCAGGTGGCATGTGTGTGTGTGTGCTACTACCATTGTCAGGGTATGCAGGAGGGGAGTGCAGCTTGAAAATAATTGGTCACATTAAATGTGACCAGGTGTCATGTGTGTGTGTGTGTGTGCTACTGCCATTGTCAGGGTATGCAGGAGGGGAGTGCAGCTGGAAAATAGTTGGTCACATTAAATGTGACCAGGTGGCATGTGTGTGTGTGTGTGCTACTACCATTGTCAGGGTATGCAGGAGGGGAGTGCAGCTTGAAAATAATTGGTCACATTAAATGTGACCAGGTGTCATTGTGTGTGCTACTGCCATTGTCAGGGTATGCAAGAGGGGAGTGCAGCTGGAAAATAATTGTTCTATTTTGCTTGCATCGTGAGATGCATAGGGCTCTGTCATTAGTACCAAGGAGAACACAACAACTCAGAGAAACCGGAGAAACGGGAGAAAACTAAGGACTAAAACATAGAAAAGAGGTGAGGGAGGGAGGAAGTATGCTAAAGAGAGAGTCGTGTTCTCCAAGGAATAAAAAGAATGGAGAAAAGAAGCAGAAACCGGAGAAAACCAGAAAGTGAGGACGTCTCACTTTATGCTACACTACAAGAACCTGAGTTCAGGTGCTTCACACTGAACTCATAAGATCACATAAACTGTGACCAGGTGTCGCGCGCGCGCGTGTGTGTGTGTGTGTGTGTGTGTGTGTGTCTGTGTGTGTGTGTGTGTGTGCTACTACCACTGTCAGGGTATGCAGGAGACGAGTGCAGCTTGAAAATAGTTGATCACATTAAATGTGACCAGGTGTCATGTTTGTGTGCTACTACCATTCGGACACTAAAGTGCTGATAATTGCGTGCTTATGCTAATAGACGTGCGCTAATGACTGTGTGCAGCTCTGCTAGCTAAAACAACCCCACGCAAGCTAAGAAACAACCCCCCACAAGCTTGAAAACGACCCCACGCAAGCTAGAAACGACCCCACGCAAGCTAAAAAGCAACCCACGCAAGCTATACAGCAACCCCACGCAAGCTTAAAAACAACCCCACGCAAGCTAAAAAACAACCCCCCACCCATCTTAAAAAACAACCCCACGCAAGCTAGAAACAACCCCGCGCAAGCCAAAAGCAACCCTGCGCAAGCTTAAAAAAAAAACACGCAAGCCAAAAGCAACCCCGAGCAAGCTATGAAACAACCCCATGCAAGCTAAAAAGCAACCCATGCAAGCTATAAAGCAACCCCACGCAAGCTAAAAAACAACCCCACACAAGCTAAAAAACAAACCACGCAAGCTAAAAAACAAACCTGCGCAAGCTAAAAACAACCCCACACAAGCTAAAAAACAACCCACGCAAGCTAAAAAACAAACCTGCGCAAGCTAAAAACAACCCCACGCAAGCTAAAAAGGCCCCACGCAAGCTAAAAAAGAACCCACGTAAGCTAAAAAAAGACCCCATGCAAGCTAAAAACAGCCCCAGGAGGAGGAGCAGTGTGTGTGCACATGTGTGTGCATGTGTGTGTGTTTGCCCTACCGGCAGGCGCCTGATGAGGTGGCCGAGGAGGAGGAGCAGTGTGGCGTCCTGATAGACCACGGTTGCTAAATGGGGAGGGCGACCTGCTTGCACATTTGAGCATGTGTGCTCACACGTGTGTGTGTGTGTGTGTGTGTGTGTGTGTGTGTGTGTGTGTGTGTGTGTGTGTGTGTGTGTGTGTGTGTGTGTGTGTGTGTGTGTGTGTGTGTGCAGACATCTGTGGAATGCACGTGCGTCATGTGTGCACATACACAATGTCATGTGTGCACATGTACGTACTGATAACATGCATGTTGCTGTGTATGTGTGTATGTGTGTCAGCATGTGCGTGAGCATGTGTGTATTAAATGTACTAAATTGGAGCGTGTGGATACTAAATGTACTTAACTGGAGCGGTGCTCGTGGAACTCGTATGTACTATGTTATCACGTGTAAGCATGTGAGCATGTGCGTCATGCTGTGTGTAAGCATGTGCGTGAGCATGTGTAACTGGAGCGGTGCTCGTGGAATTCGTATGTATTATGTTATCACGTGTAAGCATGTAAGCATGTGTATGAGCATGAGCAAGTGTGCACTACGAAATTACAAGTCTTGCTCTGTGTGTGTGTGCGCTATAGGGTTACAAGTTATGCTCTGTATGTAATTATGTGCATGAGCATGTGTGTGAGCATGTGCGTAAGCATGTGCGTCATGCTATGTGTAAGCATGTGCGTGAGCATGTGTGCACCAAGGGGTAACAAGCCATGCTCTGCGTGTGTGTGTGTGTGTGCATGCTCAAGCACACACACACACAGATACAAAACTCACAGCACTTCAGACTGCCACACCTTGCCACAGGCAGGTGCTCAGGGTCGTCCAAGGCCATGAGAGTACGCACACACACACACACACGCAAACACACACACGCGCATATACACAAAAATAAACTCTCAAAACAAACACACAAACACACGCACTCCAATCTGCCGCACGCACCTTGCACCAGGCAGGTGCTCGGGGTCGTCTAGGGCCATGAGAGGCATCTCTTCTACATCCGCTCCTAGCCCTACTCCTGCCCCTGAACGAGCCTGCACAGAAAGTGTGTGTGGTGCAAGGGCACACAACTGGAGCTTGCACAGAAAGTGTGTGTGGTGCAAGGACACACAACTGGAGCCTGCACAGAAAGTGTGTGTGTGTGTGTGTGTGGTGTATATTCAAATAACCGCACTCACATTTTGATACCCGCACCTTGCAAAATCCTTGCAAATATTCACATACACGCACACATGCACACGCACACGCACACGCATACACGTGCGCACGCACGCACACACAGATACAAACATACAGGGTTATTTAGGAAGATGATGTAGCGCTATTGTCTCACACACCTGCTGCAAATATGGAGGGCTGCGTGCGTGCTGGTCGCCACTCATCATCTGAACATCAGCTTGATGCCAAGATGTCTGGTGGTGGTGGTGGTGGTGGTAGTGGTGGTGTGAGGGAGAGAACGTGGACGGCCGAGGAGAAGTGCCTGGCTGTGCTGCGCTGATGGGGAGGCCTGTGCACATGTGTGTGTGTTGTGTGAAACAGGGTGTGCATGCATGTGTGTGAAGGTGCACTTTTCTGTGCCTTTCTGTTTGTGTGTGTATGTGCGTGCGTGTGTGTGTGTGTGTGTGTGTGTGTGTGTGTGTGTGTGTGTGTCTGTCTTACCTGCGTTTACAGAAGGCTGTGGAGGGAGGGTGGGACCTGAATGGGGCGCAGGGTGTAAAGGGTCAGAGGTAGGGCCGTTGGAGTGACTTTGGGGGTAGCGTGTTGGCGCTGGTGCAGGCGGGCCTGCAGAGGGCATTGTGTTTGTGTGTGTAAGTGTGCGTGTGTGTGTGTGCGTGTGTGTGCGTGTGTGTGTGTGTGTGTGTGTGTGTGTGTGTGTGTGTGTGAATGAGAGAGAGAGAGAGAGAGAGTGGGAGAGAAAGAAAGAGATATTATGTGTGTGTGCATGTTAATCGTGTGTGTGTGCGCGTGTGTGTGTTTGTGTGTGCGTGTACAACTGCGTGGGAACATTGGGTTTGTGGCCATCCTGATCTAAAAGAGCAGCAGTATTTCAAAAATTGCGCAGGGAAAGTTACACGATAAAATTGCAGTGTGTGCGCAGAAAATTGTTGTGGCATACTCCAATTCCTTCTGGCAGAGCGCTGCAATACAAAAAAAAGAGCACACTCAAGACCGCAAATACACTAGCTCTTGATCATAGCCCTGTACTCATCTTCTCTTTTTACAATCCCAGCAATCCTGCAGTGTTTTTGCAATCCCTGCAATCTCCAAACAATTCCAGCCTGCCATTTCATATCAAACTCCCCAAATAAATCTCCATCTGACCTGTTACTTACCTCCCAATTCGTCTTTCCTGCCACACCTGCCACAGCACAGATAACAGATCTCAAAAAGCCTGTCCTCCCCCGCACATCGCAGCACAGATCATAGAGCCCAAAATTTATGTCCCACCTATCGCAGCGCAGATCTCAGATCCCATATTGCCTGTCCTCCACCACCCATTGCAACATCGCCTCTCCTCTCCTTTCCTACCCTCTAATCTTTTACAGTCATAGCACCTTATCCATTTTAATAACCTGTGCTGACCTTGCCTTTCTCTAATTTCTTTCAGTCACCGCACCTCATCCATTTTTATATCCTGTGCTGATCTTGCCTACCCTCCCCACCCCAAGAGTGCCTCTCAATTACCTCCAAGGTACAAAGCCTTCTTAGGGATTTATGCTATACATAAATATTTTCATCTAAAGCTTTTTACCTGCTGCCTAATATTCACTCTGCTCGCCCCCCCCTTCCCAACGCAACCTTGCCTCTCATTTCCTCCCGTTTTCAAGGACCAACCTACATCCCGCTTCGAGGACCAACCACACAATTCCCGTTTCAAAAATGTCAAGAGCCAACCACACAATATCCTGTATCAAGGGTATTAAGGACCAACCACACAATTTCCTGTATCAACGGCTTCAAGGACCAACCACACAGTTTCCCGTTTCAACGGTTTCAAGGACCAACCACACAATTTCCCGTTTCAATGATTTCAAGGACCAACCATATAATATCCTGTATCAAGGGTATTAAGGACCAACCACACGTTCCCTGTATCAACAGTTTCAAAGACCAACCACACAATTTCCTGTATCAACGGCTCCGTGGACCAACCACACAATATCCTGTATCAACGGCTTCGAGGACCAACCACACAATCTCCCGCTTTAACAATTTCAAGGACCAACCACACAATTTCCCGTTTCAACGATTTCAAGAACCAACCACACAATATCCTGTATCAACGGCTTCGAGGACCAACCACACAACTTCCCGTTTCAACAATTTCAGGGACCAACCATACAATATCCTGTATGAAGGGTTTCAAGGACCAACCATACAATATCCTGTATTAAGGGTATTAAGGACCAACCACACGTTTCCCATTTCAACGATTTCAAGGACCAACCACACAATATCCTGTATCAACAGTTTCAAGGACCAACCACACAATTTCCCGTTTCAACGATTTCAAGGACCAACCACACAATATCCTGTATCAACAATTTCAAAGACCAACCACACAATTTCCTGTATCAACGGCTTCGTGAACCAACCACACAATTTTCTGTACCAACGGCTTCCTATCTGCTCCCCAGCTCTCACCTTGTCTGCCTTCCCCCATAACAACATCGGAGCCCCTCCCTCCTCCCCTCTCTTGCCCCTCATCATCAGGTCTCTTTCCTGGGTGACTGGCTCGGCCCCAGACGCCTCCATTCTGCATCCCACCTGCAGCTTGCTGCTGATCTCCAGGCATGCGTCTCTGCGTGGACATACGAGGGAGCGCACATTTCTAGGGTTGGCCAGAATATGTGTATATATATACATATATATATATATATTATATACGGTGTACATACAGTATTCTTGGCAGGGAAATTACCAAATATACGGCGTGTATATACGGCGTGTATATACGGTACTGGCCAACCCTACACATTTCCTTAATAAATACATTTCCATCCTGCATTGCAACTACGGCGTGCTGCTGTTCTCCAGGCCTGCGTCCCTGTGCAGACGTATCAGGGTGCACTCATTCAGCGAAACTGATACCTCCTGCTGCTGCTCTCCAGGCCAGCGTTCCTGTGCAGACACATCAGGGTGCGCTCATTCGGCAAAACTGAGACATCTGCTGCTGCTCTCCAGGCCTGCGTTCCTGTGCAGACGTATCAGGGTGCGCTCATTCGGCAAAACTGATAACTCCCCCTGCTGCTCTCCAGGCCAGCGTTTCTGTGCAGACACGCATCAGGGTGCGCTCATTCGGCAAAACTGAGACATCCGCTGCTGCTCTCCAGGCCTGCGTTTCTGTGCAGACACGCATCAGGGTGCGCTCATTCGGCAAAACTAATACATCCGCTGCTGCTCTCCAGGCCAGCGTTCCTGTGCAGACGCACCAGGGTGCACTCATTCGGCAAAACTGATACCTCAACCTGCTGCTCTCCAGGCCAGCGTTCTTGTGCAGACACGCATCAGGGTGCACTCATTCGGCAAAACTGATACATCCGCTGCTGCTCTCCAGGCCTGCGTTTCTGTGCAGACACGCATCAGGGTGCGCTTATTCGGCAACTGATGCCTTTCCCTGCTCTCACCACTTTTATAATACCGTACAGACTTGGGTTCAGTCCGCAGCCCCCAAAAAATATTTTAGTTTCACACTCACGCATCAACCCTGCACCCTGGAAATATTTAATTTACACCAACCCCGCACAGGGATTGTGCCAGACAGGCTCCAAAATACGCCAAAAATCCCCGTTTTTCAATCCCGCACCCCCAAAATAAATAGATATTTTTGGTGCGCGCAGTCACCCCGCAGGGCAAAAGTTTTTTTTTTTGCGTGTTGATATAAAGTCTGTACGGTAGGGAGAGTGGATGTAAGATGCTGCCTGCGTAAAGGCTGAGCACGTTTGGCACACACACCTTTCAATCAGCATCTTCCCCTGGCTCTCTGAACAGCAGCAGATTTGCATGCGGGATGCTGCCTGCACGACAGCTGAGCACTTTAGGTACACACACACACACACTTGCCAATCAGCACCTCCCCCTGCTCTCGCCACACTAGCAAGTGTGCATGCAGCATACCGCCTGCACGACAGCTGAACGCTTTTGGCACACACTTTTCAATCAGCACCACACTCTGCTCCCACCACAGTAGCAGTGCGCATGCAGAATACTGCCTGCACGACAGCTGAACACATACTGAAAAAATTCACTGGCGTCAATGGACTGTTGCTGGTGTTAGAGCAAAAATACAGAGGTAGGAATTATTCCAAAGTTTGCATTTTGATCCTTGTCCATGTAACCTATCCATTATCCATGCATTTCCATCCTTGTCCATGTAACATATCCATTATCCCAAAGGTTTGCCACTCGTGCATTTTGATCCTTGTCCATGTAACATATCCACTATCCATGCATTTCCATCCTTGTCCATGTAACTTATCCATGCATTTGCATGTAACAAATCCATGCATTTTGATCCTTGTCCATGTCACATATCCAGTAACCCAAAGGTTTACCACTCGTGCACTTTGATCCTTGTCCATGTCACATAGTACACCTGCAGCTCTATCCACTGCCGGCTCTACCCATGTGGAATTTAAATTTGTCGGCTGGTCTGGATGCCCATCAGCTGCTGGCTCAGCCCAATTGCCATACTACATACCTGCGGCTGGTCTGGATGCCCATCAGCTGCTGGCTCAGCCCAATTTCCATACTACATACCTGCGGCTGGTCTGGATGCCCATCAACTGCTGGCTCAGCCCAATTGCCATACTACATACCTGCAACTGGTCTGGATGCCCATCAACTGCTGGTTCAGCCCAATTGCCATACTACAACCTGCGGCTGGTCTGGATGCCCAACAAATGCTGGCTCAGCCCAATTGCCATACTACATACCTGCGGCTGGTCTGGATGTCCATCAACTGCTGATTCAGCCCAATCGCCATACTACATACCTGCGGCTGGTCTGGATGCCCATCAACTGCTGACTCAGCCCAATTGCCATGCTACGTACCTGCGGCTGGTCTGGATGCCCATCAACTGCTGGCTCAGCCCAATTGCCATACTACATACCTGCGGCTGGTCTGGATGCCCATCAACTGCTGGCTCAGCCCAATTGCCATACTGCATACCTGCGGCTGGTCTGGATGCCCATCAATTGCTGGCTCGGCCCAATTGCCAAACTACATACCTGCGGCTGGTCTGGATGCCCATCAACTGCTGGCTCAGCCCAATTGCCAAACTACATACCTGCGGCTGGTCTAGATGCCCATCAACTGCTGGCTCAGCCCAATTGCCATACTACATACCTGCGGCTGGTCTGGATGCCCATCAACTGCTGGCTCAGCCCAATTGCCATACTGCATACCTGCGGCTGGTCTGGATGCCCATCAATTGCTGGCTCGGCCCAATTGCCAAACTACATACCTGCGGCTGGTCTGGATGCCCATCAACTGCTGGCTCAGCCCAATTGCCAAACTACATACCTGCGGCTGGTCTGGATGCCCATCAACTGCTGGCTCAGCCCAATTGCCATACTAAATACCTGCGGCTGGTCTGGATGCCCATCAGCTGCTGACTCAGCCCAATTGCCATACTACATACCTGCGGCTGGTCTGGATGCCCATCAACTGCTGGCTCAGCCCAATTGCCATACTACATACCTGCGGCTGGTCTAGATGCCCATCAGCGGCAATCACCCAAAATGCCATACTGCCATACTACATACCTGCGGCTGGTCTGGATGCCCATCAGCGGCAATCACCCAAAATGCCATACTGCCATACTACATACCTGCGGCTGGTCTGGATGCCCATCAGCGGCAATCACCCAAAATGCCATACTGCCATACTACATACCTGCGGCTGGTCTGGATGCCCATCAGCGGCAGGCTCGACCCAGGGCTGCATCCCTGCTTCCTGCATCACCAGCTCCTCCTCCGCTTCCTCCCCTTCGAACCCTGCCTGCTCATCAGCAGCAGCAACACCTGCACCGGCAACACAGGGAGGGTAGACATGGCAGCAGTGCTGCGAATCGAATTGTAACGCAATAAATTACATCAACAGCTCCTCCTCCGCTTCCTCCCCTTCGAACCCTACCTGCTCATCAGCAGCAGCAGCACCTGCACCGGCAACACAGGGAGGTTAGACATGGCGGCAGTGCTGCGAATCGAATAGTAACGCAATAAATTACATCACCAGTTCCTCCTCTGTTTCCTCCCCTTCGAACCCTGCCTGCTCATCCGCAGCAGCAGCACCTGCACCGGCAACACAGGGAGGGTAGACATGGCGGCAGTGCTGCGAATCGAATTGTAACGCAATAAATTACATCACCGGCTCCTCCTCTGTTTCCTCCCCTTCGAACCCTGCCTGCTCGTCAGCAGCAGCGCTTACAACTGCAACAAAGGGAGACATGGCGGCAGTGCTACAAATTAAACTGTAAGGCACTTAGGTACAGTGCAGCGCAAACGTGGGAGTGGGTAGCAGAAGAAGCATGTACTTCCTACACCACCAGCTCCTCTAATTCTACGCCCGCAAACCCTGCCTGCCTACCTGCCTGCTCGTCATCATCACCATCATTAAAAGCATCACCATCATTGAGAGCATCATCATCATTAAGAGCATCGTTAAGAGCATCAAAATCATTAAGAGCAGCGATACCTGCAGAAAAGCAATGCCAGGTTTCACCCCTCAAGCTTGATCATCATAAGCACCAACCACACAGCATAAGTGTGGGAAAAAGACAAAAAAGGCAACGTTACTGCCGCACCGAGTTTGGTGGTTAATGCCTGCAGCCAGCCCTAAATTTCCACTGCAATATTCCCCAATTTGCCCTGCAGATTACAATCTTTCACATACTTCACAACTGCAGGCTTCACATTGTCCACTTACTTCACACCCACAGTCTTCATAACTCGGCCTATCTACAAATAAACGTGTACATATTTCCCTAACCCTTCGCACCTTCTGTGTACACGACTTGTGATCCCAACGTGCCTTTACACCCCAGCATTGACACACACACAATCACACTCACAAACACACACACACACGCACACGCAGGAATACACAGAACACTACCTTGGTTGTTAAAGCGTACGATGCCTTGGTCAAGGGGAGGAGCGCGTTGCTGCTGCTGCTGCTGCTGATTATTATTTTGTTGCTGGCCCCCTGCGAATAGGATGGGCACATGGTGATGACTTTAATGTGCTGTACGCTGTAATCATTCAAAAGTCGTGATGGCAGGGTATGGCTGGAGACCGCATGTAGTGCCCTCTAAGCGCATAGATTGGTTTGTAAAGCAAAGGTTCCGACACCTCCCTGCAGTTCCCTGCACAAGACCCTGCAGTTCCCTGCACAAGACCCTGCAGTTCCCTGCACAAGACCCTGCAGTTCCCTGCATAAGACCCTGCAGCTCCCTGCACAAGACCCTGCAGTTCCTTGCACAAAACCCTGCGGTTCCCTGCACACGACCCTGCAGCTCCCTGCACAAGATTCTGCAGTTCCTTGCACAAAACCCTGCGGTTCCCTGCACACGACCCTGCAGCTCCCTGCACAAGATTCTGCAGTTCCTTGCACAAAAACCTGCAGTTCCCTGCACAAGACCCTACAGTTCCCTGCACAAGACCCTGCAGCTCCCTGCACAAGACTATGCGGTTCCCTGCACAAGACCCTGCAGTTCCCTGCACAAGACCCTGCAGTTCCCTGCACAGGACCCTACAGTTCCATGCACAAGCCCCTGCGGTTCCCTGCACAAGACCCTGCTGCATCGCAGCACCCGTATGCATGACCTCTTAGCAAAAGCGCATCGAAGGGCCGAGTATACTAACGAGAGATTTAGATAACGTGTGTTGTCACGCCCAATTGTTGGCAGTGACGATTCGTGTGATTTGGTTAGTTGGCTTTTCAGTTGAGGTCATTTTGCCTAGTTTCGTTCAATAAGCTGGGGAAGCCAGTTTGTTAATTGTTGTGCTGAATCTATTACTTAGCAGTGACAGTGATTTGCCACGACAGTGTAAACGATCTGACGGGCCCTACCTTTGAGGTCAGGCTGATATTGGATGAGCTCCTGAGGTGCGGGCATTTCTGCCCCGATCTGAGACTCCACAAGCGTCGCCAAGATTAGCTCAGCACTGTTTGTTGGGTGGTGTTTGCATGCATGGGTGAATGTAAATATGTGTGAGTGTGCATGCTTTTTAAGATGTGGGCATTCTGCCCCGATCTGAGACTCCACCAGCGTCGCCAAGATTAGCTCAGCACTGTTTGTTGGGTGGTGTTTGCATGCATGGGTGAATGTAAATGTGTGTGAGTGTGCATGCTTTTTAAGATGTGGGCAATTCTGCCCCGATCTGAGACTCCACCAGCGTTGCCAAGATTAGCTCAGCACTGTCTGTTGGGTGGTGTTTGCATGCATGGGTGAATGTAAATGTGTGAGAGTGTGCATGCTTTTTAAGATGTGGGCATTTCTGCCCCGATCTGAGACTCCACAAGCGTTGCCAAGATTAGCTCAGCACTGTTTGTTGGGTGGTGTTTGCATGCATGGGTGAATGTAAATGTGTGTGAGTGTTCATGCTTTTTAAGATGTGGGCATTTCTGCCCTGATCTGAGACTCCACCAGCGTTGCCAAGATTAGCTCAGCACTGTTTGTTGGGTGGTGTTTGCATGCATGGGTGAATGTAAATGTGTGTGAGTGTGCATGCTTTTTAAGATGTGGGCATTTCTGCCCCGATCTGAGACTCCACCAGCGTTGCCAAGACTAGCTCAGCACTGTCAGATGGCGTTTGCACGTGTGTGTGAGTGTAAATGTGCGTGTGTGAGTGTGAGTGTGAGTATGTTTAAGTATGAGAGCTTGGCACTAGTGGCAAACGTATGCTTATGTAAATATTTTTAATACATTGTGGAATGTGGCATTTCTTAAATGGTATACACGCGGTCTTGGCCAGCCTCTGTAGTACAAATGTGGCATTTCTTGCAAGTTATGCACACAAGTTTGGGCAACCTTTGTAGTATAAACGTGGCATTCTTTGCAAGTTATGCACACAAGTTTGGCTAACCTTTGTAACAAGATAGCGGCACGGTTTTCGCCAACCTCTGAAGTATAAACGTAGCATTCCTTGCAAGTTATGCACACAAGTTTGGGCAACCTCTGTAACAAGATCGCAGCAATGACTACGCAGCAAACGTGGAGGTGCATACAATGTTGCTTCTGTCGCCAGTTTCTTGCGAGGCCAAGGCCAAATATCGGACAGAAACAGAGCAAAAGTAAGGTGTATGCCTGCATACCTGCATGCATACTTTTGTCTGATGATCCTTTTTCGAATGAAAGAAAGTCATTTGCTGCACCCTCCTGTATCCAGGGTTCTGTCATTTGCTGCACCCACCTGTATCCAGGGTTCTCAACTTCATTAAAGTGAGGCTCTACTAAGATTGGCACCCCGCAGCGCTCAAACCTGAGTATGAGGAACGTGGTGAGCATGCCATTCGTAATGAGTTGCAAAGCACCTTGCATTAATCGTGCTTGCATTGGAGTGAGTATGGGAGGTAATTTCAAAGAGTAAGTGACGCAGTACTAATTGTACTCTTTTGTTTTGCGAGCTTCAAAACAAGGCGGCCCCCTGCAGCGTAGAATGGGAAGCGTGGTTGAGAGAGGGAACTAAATACATAGAAAGATAAATATATAGATTAGAGGGATATATTAAGATAGAGAGAGAGAGAGAGAGAGAGAGAGAGAGAGAGAGAGAGAGAGAGAGAGAGAGAAAGAGAGAGAGAGAGAGAGAGAGAGAGAGAAAGAGAAAGAGAGAGAGAGAGCCTGCTAGCACCCAGGGACTCCTCACTGCCAAACTTACGCCTTTACTGCAAGTTTGAACCTATTATCCCTCCCCCAAAGTCTGAAGTACCTGATAGTCACTTCGGCTTGCATGTGCTCACAAAGTGTGACCATGGCTCTGAGATCACGCAAATTGAACGTCACGTCACACTTGCCCTCTGCGCGGTGGGAGTAGTGTCTGAACACAGAGTGCGCGTCCACTGTCATGGATGTGTTCAAGGAGTTGCCGCTGCGAGCTGCGCGTAGCATGTGATGGAAAGCAGCGTGCAGCATGTGAGCGCAACGTGTCGCATGTGAATGCAACGTGTAGCATGTGATGGAAAGCAGCAAGCAGCATGTGAGCGCAGCGTGCAGCATGCGAATGCAGCGTGCAGCATGTGAACGCAGCGTGTAGCATGTGAACGCAGCGTGCAGCATGTGAGCGCGGCGTGTAGCATGTGATGGAAAGCAGCGTGCAGCATGTGAGCGCAGAGTGTAGCATGTGAGCGCAGCGTGTAGCATGTGAATGCAGCGTGTAGGATGCGAATGCAACGTGTAGCATTTGAACGCAGCGTGCAGCATGTGAGCGCAGCGTGTTGCATGTGAACTCAGAGTGCAGCATGTGAATGCAGCGTGCAGCATGTGAACGCAGCGTGCAGCATGTGAGCGCAACGTGTAGCATGTGAATGCAACGTGCAGCTTGTGAATGCAGCGCGCAGCATGTGAGCGCAACGTGTAGCATGTGAATGCAACGTGTAGCATGTGAATGCAGCGTGTAGCATGTGAACGCAGAGTGTCTCATGTGAACGCAGAGTGCAGCATTTGAACGCAGCGTGTCGCATGTGAACGCAGAGTGCAGCATTTGAACGCAGCGTGTCTCATGTGAGCGCAGCGTGTAGCATGTGAATGCAGCGTGTAGCACGTGAACGCAGCGTGCAGCATGTAAGCGCAACGTGTCGCATGTGAACGCAGCGTGTAACATGTGAGCACAGCGTGTCGCATGTGAACGCAGCGTGTAATATGTGAGCACAGCGTGTCGCATGTGAACGCAGAGTGCAGCATGTAAGCGCAACGTGTAGCATGTGAATGCAGAGTGTAGCATGTGAACGCAGAGTGTAGCATGTGAACGCAGAGTGTTGCATGTGAACTCAGAGTGCAGCGTGCGATGACACGTAAAAATAGGGGAAGTCGTGTGTAGGTATAACGGTAAGGTGGTCAAGCCATTGAGGTTATAGAGTTGCTGCTTGAGCAACGTGTAGCATAGATGTAAAGGCAATGGAGCGTATATTTAAAAAGCTAAACACACATTCGGATGCATAGCAAGGAACTAAGGGGCCTCAATAATTGCTGTTGCAAGTTGCAGCACACAAAAGTGGCTGGGAGGTGGTCAAAGTGGACGAGAGTGGGATTAGTTGTGATTTTGCAGGACGGGGTGCTCAACGTGAAAAATGTATGCATGAAGGAGGAAAAAAACAATAAAGAGCCGAGGCTTGTTTTTTTTTACGATGTCTGTATATGACATATGACATATTATGTATTCAAATAGTTTCAGAGGGTGACTAAACTGTTTTTTTACAATGTCTGTATTGACAAATTACGTATTTAAACAATTTCAAGGGGTGACTAAACTTGCGATTAGCTAGGTGAAAATGGAGTCGAGCATTAAGCTGTTCACATGCGTTTTGCCTGAAATCCATGCATTTATTTCTTCAGTGCATTGCGAATGTGCAGAAAACAGTTCCTGCTACTTCCATGAGGGAATGTTGCTGTCAAGGCCTAGATTGTGGTCTAAACAGTGTTCACAGTGTACGGTTGGTTTTTGGGGGGGGAGCGTGCTTTTCAATTTTGCTCACCTTTTTTGGGGTCAAATTAAAGCAATATATTGGGCAGGCGTGGTTGCAGGGGCCTATGTGGTCTGGTGTGTCAGGCTTTACAATGAATGCGTGTGACCTCCTTCCTCACCTTTTTTGGGGTCAAACTAAAGCATTGAATTGGGCAGGCGTGGTTGCAGGGGCCTATGTGGTCTGGTGTGTCAGGCTTTACAATTTACAATGAATGCCCGTGACCTCCTTCCTCACCTTTTTTGGGGTCCATAAAGCTCTGAAGCTGACAGGCGTGGTTCCATGGGCCTGTATGCTCTGGTGTGTCTGGGTTTGCAATGAGCGTGATCTCCTCCTGGCTGTGCTGGAAAGTGGACAGCAGTCTGCGGGGAGGCCAAGGAATGAGCAAGATGACTGTGCAAGGCATAAACACAGTGGTTTCGGCAAAATCTTTGAAAGAGAGATTATTTTTGCTCACGACAAAGAGTCCACAGAACGGAGGAGTAAATAGTATGTCCTTTTATATGTCCTTTTGCTTGCACAATACACACCAAAAAGGCGCTGCACAGGCATCAAACACACACCACACAGGCGTTCTAAAAGCACGTCTAATTTTCAACAATGCTTGCTTACAAAGGGGACAGCACGTTACATTAAAACAGCATGTACATCAGCGTGCGCTGCAGGCACACAAAACACTATAATTGCAGAAAGGTCAATGCGTGTAGGAGTTTTATATAAAAAACTGCACAGTCACTGCGCATTCATACTTTTGTAAATGAGTACAACAGCATTACAGCACCTGGTGCCAAAGTGGCCCTTTGACCTACATAGATGGGGGGAGTGGTGCTCAACGCCTGCGTACTTGTGTCCATTTTTTGCCTACCTTCCCAGGCCATCAGCCTCTGCCACCACGGTGACGGGAAAAGCCTCTCTGTCCAAATTGGCATCCAAGATGTCTGACTGCATGCTCTCCAGGCGGTAGCGCTTAACGAGGCCTGAGCAAATGATAAGGGTTGGCCAGAACCATATATATATACGGTGTATATACGGTGTATATACGGTATTTTTACGGTATTTCCATATTTCCACGGCCGTATTTCCACGGTATTTTCACGGTATTTCCACGGTATTTCCACGGCCGTATTTCCACGGTATTTCCACGGTATTTCCATATATATACGGTGTATATACGGTATTTCTTGCAGGGAAATCACCACATATACGATCACATACGGTGTATATATACGGTTCTGGCCAACCCTACAAATGATGCATTAGGGGAGAGCGATGGGAATCTCTGTTGGAGCTCTCTGACTGGGTCTTATTCGTCTGCTGGTAGAGAACTTCTACGTTACTCAGTACCAAAGTGGCTTTTTTTCCTTAATATAAGTGGGCTATATTTTCCTTAATATATGTGGGGTGGTTTTTACTGCCTACGTAGTTTTCCAATGGGATCTCAAAGCTAGACAGCGTCGTTGTCCGAATATCATCCATCACATCATGGCAACCTTAGACTACACACACCCCTCCAGGCGATTATGATTAATATGGCCTGACTGTATTACAGCGGTGGTAAAGTTGAAAGATGTATCAAGTAACAAGTACCCATTATGCAAAATCGCAATTAGCATCCAAGACGTAAACGTGCATGCTCCCCAGCCGCAGGGCTGCTGCAGGAAATGCAAAAGGCTTTTGCCTTGATACGTCTGATGTTTAGACGCCAGGCTTCAGCAGCGGCGTCAGGCAGGCGCATTTAAGATATGCCGTTGTGCCTTGGCACCATGCATCTGACATATTCCTATTACTCTATGGGTTTCTTCGGACTGCATTCAAAACAAAGTACTCTTCGGGCTGCATTCGATACGAAGCATGCATGCATTCGATACAAAGCATGCATGCATTCAATACAAAGTATTGGGCTGCATTTGATACAAATTGTGAACCCTTAGAACATGGGAGGGTAGCATGATGCCACCAACACTTTTGCACATGTTTAGGGTTGGCCAGGACCATATATACACGGTGTATGGTGTATGTAGGGCAATTTTGGCAGGGAAATCACCAAATATACGGTCATATACAGTGAATATACTCGGTATTTTTGGCAGGGAAATCACCAAATATACGGTCATATACAGTGAATATACTCGGTATTTTTGGCAGGGAAATCACCAAATATACGGTCACATACAGTGAATATAGACGGTTCTGGCCAACTCTGCACAAGTTACACCAGAGGTATTTTGCTGCTGAGTCTCATCGTCATACGTAGCCACAATCGTGCCTCCTGCTACTGCTGCAAGTCTACTTGGCCATACAGCTTTATGACCGTAAAACACACTGACCGCTTTGCAAGAACAGACTCCGCAGCGTACACGTACTTGCAACTGTAAGAGTTTAGCTTGCTTACAATGAACAACTCACCACAAAGAACATGCAAGCAAGGCTTAATCAAGGATGGCTCCCACCAAACATGTTCCTCTAGAACCTTTCATGGATAGCGTGTGCGTCACTGCATGCGACCTGCTTGTTGGCATCCCTATCATCGCACACTCTGACACCCACCACTTTGGCTCTCTAGACAGATGACGATCTGGCACGTCTCTGGATCGACGTCCATCTGCACCCTGGTCACTTTGGAGGTTTTGACCGCTGCCAAGACGTGCTGCAAACGGTGAGGTTTTTGTATGCAGGAAATTTCTGTACCTGTGAAATGTGGCTAAAGGGGTTCTTCTTCCCGTAGCTTAATTTCTTGTATAGATAGCCCTGGAACACAAAAAATACATCATGGCTCATGGCAGAGCACTGAAATTTTGAAGACGATGATGTGAAGAGTTCTCTGTAATGGGCAACAAGCAAGTAAGGCCACCTGACCTGTCCAAGTTACAAGTGCTACGTTACTTAGATTATTAGCAGGTCATTGGACACAAGTCGGCACTTGCTTACCTTGAGAAGCACTCCTGATTGAATGACCTCCGCCCCGTTGGTGGTGAAGCTCTCGAAGAAGGAGGGATTGAACGTGATGGCAAAGAAGGCGGACTTGCTGCTGTTGATGGCCTGCAGCTTGAGCTGTGAGCACAGGTGGAGACAGGCCGGGGCTGTTCAGTCTTGGGGCAGCGCGTTCTTTGTGTACTTTTCAAGACTGTGTATGCAAGCTCGGCCGTATAAAACACGACTAGGACAAGCACTGATCCCTGACCTTTGTGGGTGTTGCCTCCATCAGCAACTCCGTCCCTGTGAACGCGAGAGAGAGAAGAAGCATGCTGTGCGCTACGCTTTCTTTTGCCACTTTTCACATACATACATACACCACAGAAACAACCCTCACCAATCTTGCTCAAGCATTGCAGCACTGTCTTGAAGTGCTTGAGCTGCGGCCCGGCCAGCATCATGCTCAGGCTCATACTGGTACCGGCTGGGAGGGAACAGGAACAGAAAGGTATTCCTCTACTAAGAGCAGAAAAAAATGTCACATCTGTCACTTTTTCGGTTTGTTAGCGGGTTAACGTGCAATTTGTTTTTATTTTTCGATTAGTAATTAGATCAAACAATTGCATCAAAACTCAACATGGAAACGAAAGACGAGAAGGCAGCCAAAATGGAGGAGCACCAAGCCAACCTGCGTCGAGAGATCGTAAAGATAATGATGGATACATCGTTGAGCGAGGAGGAAAAGTCCCGCAGGCGCCAAGCCCTCATGACGGGGGGAGCCTCTCAGAAGAAAAAGGAAGAGGAAGGGGGGCCGTCCGCGGGGAAGAAGCAGAAACCAAAGAAAAAGGGTCAGTGTGGGGTCAGTGTGGGGTCTGGATGAAGGAGGAGGAGGGAGGAGGGGAAGAGGCTTAGCTGTCAGTTTAGAGCTCTGGTGTGCAAGCCGCGTTTCTCTTCGCAAAGCGCACCTCTGCTCTCGCTAACATCTTGCACAACCCCTTGATTGCAGGTGCCGCTAAGCAAGAGGACTCAGAGCAGGAGGAGGAGGAGGAGGAGGAGGAGCCCACAGCGGAGGAGGAGAAGGAGACTTTTTTGGACGACACGCTGAAGTGCGCGATGTGCATGGAACTGTGTGAGCGACCAGTCACTGTGAGTTATGGCTTGCTATCCTTTGATAGGTAAGGATATGACAAAAGGGGGCTAGGGTGAGGAAATGGTGGTGTGCCGTACTCTTGACTGTAACCGCAGTAGCGGTTACTGATGCTCACTTCCCCCTCATTATTTCGCGCCCCCTTCCCTCCATTTATTGCCCATTTTGCGGATTCACGTATTCCGATTAACTTGGGGAAATCAGATGGAAGAACCGCCCTGCTTCAGCAGAAGGATGCTTGCCGTTCATTTCAGCTGGCCCTTATTTTTACGCACTATTTGCTCTTCACCAATGCCTCCACCAATGCCTTCGGACCTTTAATCTCTTCCCCACTGGGTCTTGCACCATTTTAGATACACATGTTTGTTTGCTCAAATTTTCATTCTGGGTCACGGCTCTCTTCTCTACTCAAATCAGCATGTCGAATATGCACTGGAGGCATACACAAGAAATAGGATGATAGACCTATGCAGAGTGGACTTTGCTCTTAACATGATTTCTACTTTGCAACCAATGCCAGCATTACCCGTTGGTGAAGAAATTGGTGTCACAGACTCCTGTATCCCACACGCTGGCCCCACAGCAAGCCCGACTTTTGCCTGGTGTGCTAAAATACGTGGCAGGCACAGGCACCAGATGCGCATTTGCAGGTGTCTCAGGGTTTACAGATAAAGCCATCAGTCAAAACGTGCGACTGCTAGGCTGCGTATGTAAAACGTGTAAAAACTGTGATAATTGTTGTTGTAGCATCAGACTTGTAGCACCTACAAAAAAAACCTGCGCATTTGCAAGTGTTTCATACTAACCTGCCTGATACTGCATTTGATGATTTCTCATGCAGGCCCCCTGCCAGCACAACTTTTGCCTGGTGTGCTTCAACAAGTGGCGGGCACAGGCCAAGTACAAGTGCCCCACCTGCCGCCAAGATTTCCCTAAGCAGTTTGCGCAGAACCCCAGGTGCGTGATTAAATTGCAATGGAGTGACGGAAATTGCGTAATTGAGTCATTGTACAGAGCATAAGGAGGGCAATTTGGCTTTAGCAAGTTTATACAATGTGCATACGTTCCGAGCTTGGAGCGTGGAATCCCTGGTGTGTAAGTGTAATTTAGTCGCGGCATATAGCCTTAGGTGGGCAGTGTGAACACCAGGCTAAAACAGGTTGTTCACAGCTTGATGCACAAACAAAACAGAGCACTTTGCGTAGGAGCGTGTGGATGTAAGCAGCCACACAATTGATGACAGGTAGAAAGTCTCATCGGAGTTTTCTGCCAGCCGGAGTTTCTATGCGTGTTCGTTAGCCACCTTGCATTGACCCTTCTTTCCTTCTTCTGGCAGGCTCTTGCCTAGCAAAGTTGCAGGAGCAGATCTGAATTCTGGCTTGAATGCGAAAGCAAAGTTTCATTATAGAAGCTTGTCATATGCCTGGTATCGTTGTCGGCTGTCATTTACTTTGCTTAGGCTCTTGCCTAGCAAGGGGGGTTGTGCTACAACTCTTTGT
>Ga0307942_1001239_pt1 | contig 20106 bp, 14 predicted proteins | sample OrgLakmetagen175_FD_201846 | JGI IMG/M metagenome (GOLD analysis project Ga0307942, IMG submission 201846) | Saline water microbial communities from Organic Lake, Antarctica - #175 | ecosystem: Environmental > Aquatic > Non-marine Saline and Alkaline > Saline | place: Antarctica: Organic Lake... | reverse complement strand
CACAGCCTGCGTTCCAGATGCACAGAGACTTGAATGCGGCATGGAACCTATGGAATGTTTTGGCTGCGGAGTATGCTAGGCTACCTAGGCCAGCATATTTGACACAGCCTCCAGCTGCATAGCTGCCAGTAGCACGCTGCTACGAATAGACAAGCCACGCTGTAGTTCCTGACTATAGTGTAAGGTAACGGGAGGTGATTCTCTTGCTACTCGGTTTCTTAGGATACCCGTGCATGGACAAGCCATTCATGTTGCTGAACATCTTTGATGTAGCTCATATGTACAATCCATATTTTAAGCTGGTACCATCATTTGTCGTGACAGGTCACAGGTCACAGGTCCGGCAGGTGTGCATTCTCCTCTTTCCTTTTTTGATTCTGTCAAGGCTGCGTCCAAGAAGCCTTGGTCCTACTCTTGCCCGGTTATTACAGTAAAAAAAGCTCTGCCACAATCTTTCTTCAATGCACCCGCAATGACTCATCTAATCAATCCTGTATTACAAAAACGGAGCTGTAAATATAGAGCAGAGATCAATATTTAACCACTCTGATCTGCAAATGTGTACTTTTTCCTTTGTCCAGTTGCGAGGTGACTATCTAGAATGCCACCAATCCTCAGACTCAATCCATGAATTGACTTGTACCAGAGCAGAAAACACGGTCTGCAAGGGTGGGGGTACCACTCAATAAAATTACAGGGAGAAACAACTCGGGCCCCTAAAAGATTAGTGTTGGAGTACAGACAATGCTCCATTTAGGCAAAGTAGCTGGTTTCCGAGCGGTTTATGGGAGTTAATTTTGCCAGGCAAATATTCCTGTATCATAATCTCTTATTTTAGTGGATTTAATTCATGATGTTAGCCATCCACCACACTACCACACACACCACATCCACTGCCAGCCATCCACCAACAGAAAGCCTCCTAATCAATATTATATGATCAATTATTTTACCACGTGTAATGGGACTCTTTGAAAAGGTCCCGCTTGCTAAAACAGAATCCAGCTACGGCTTGGACCTCGCCTACAGCGCGCCAACAGGGAAACAGTGGATGTGAGAAACAGTGAATTAGACCAGGAAAGCAGTTGTGACAATTGCAAGTCTGATCTGCTCAAGTTTGATTTAATCCTAGATACAAGCACTAAAAAACCCCTAGACGTAAAAGAAACGCCAAGACGGTTTTTGGAAATCAGCAATGAAAGCACCTCTGAGTACCAGCATCCTTGGATACCCAGTATATTATCAACACAAACAATATCTCCCACATACCACATAAAACAGGGAAGCCAATGGCTCCACGTTGCATCGGTGCTGGGCAGCCTGCAGGGGCTTGACCACCCACTGCTGCAGCCAATCCAGATCTTTCCGTACATGACCCTCGTTCCTGTGTAGAGGTACAAAAAGACAGCAGCACTTAATTTAAGTAAGAGTGTTCAGCAGCAGGCTGAGGATGGTGAAACAGGAATATGCCCTACAACTAGGCGCCGTGCCCAGAGGTCAGGCACTATAGTCCAAACGCGCGTTTCTTCCTTCCACAAAAGCAAGCTCAATAGTTGACCAACAGAATGAATGAGACACGAGAGCAAAGTGGAACAAAATTTAATTCTTACTGTGGATCTAGAAGGGGAGCGGTCTCAGACAACAGCTGCTGCAGATCAAGAACGATGTCCATCAGCTCGTCCTCATCATCTCCAATAAAGCCTACAGCAGCACAAGAGTTGGAAATAGTGAGTATACGTGGTTGAAGCTGCCTGTCTTTGGCCTCAAACTTGCAGCACCCTCAAGCAATTTGACTCGCCATGCTCCGCCTACAAATTTCCACGCCTCTGTAATGCACCTGCGCATGCACCCGCACCTGCACCTGCGTTGCTTGCGTTATTAACTGGTTTGGGCCCGCGCCTTTCTGCCAATGGTGGGCTGCTCTCATACTGGCTGCCGCCATTGTCAACGCTGCTGGTACTGCCATCGCTACCACGCTGCTGGTGCTGCTTGACCTCAGCAACAAAACCCGCCGCTGCAGGTCCCATGAGTAGATGCTTGCTCCTGTGCAGCAGTGTCTGCGTTTCCAAAACCCACACCTGCAGGCAAGGATGCAATGCAATGCTGAGCCGATATACTGCTACTTTTAATCCAGGCATTGCGCGGCACAAACGCACACACATGATCACACACAGACACGTCCAATCATTCTTAAACCATTGTGCACACAGCACACCATCGTGCACACAGCACATAATGACCCACGTACCTGAAGATCGCACACCTCATTGATGAAAGTGAGCACGTACTGGGTGCCCTCCACACCTGGCAGGCAGACACCTTGGTTTGCCAGTCGTGCAGCAATTACAAGGGGCAAGCCACCTTGCTCGGCAAACACCCACCTGATATAGTGCAAGAGGGTATGTGTGTGTACGTGAGCAAGAGAGAGAGAGAGAGAGAGAGAGAGAGAGAGAGATAGAGAGAGATAGAGAGAGAGAGATAGAGAGATAGAGAGAGATAGAGAGAGATAGAGAGAGATGGAGAGAGATAGAGAGAGTTAGAGAGAGATAGAGAGAGTTAGAGAGAGATAGAGAGAGACAGAGAGAGACAGAGAGAGACAGAGAGAGATAGAGAGAGATAGAGAGGGATAGAGAGAGAGAGAGAGAGAGAGAGATAGAGGGATAGAGAGAGAGATAGAGAGATAGAGAGAGAGAGAGAGATAGAGAGAGAGAGAGATAGATAGAGAGAGAGATAGATAGATAGATAGAGAGAGAGAGAGAGAGAGAGAGAGAGAGAGAGAGAGAGAGAGAGAGAGAGAGAGAGAGCGAGCGAGCGAGCACAGCCTTGTGTTGTTGAAATAATTACACAATATCGATCCTTTTGTGCTTGAAAAAACAAGTGTGCCCTCACCTTTGTTATTTGATTTATTGCTAAATGCTCTCTTCTAAGTTAACACTTTAAATTCATGAATTGACCAGCAGAACCAGTATCTTGTATATACTGGCTTGTCATGAAGTATACTGGGCTTGGGATGAGGCAAACAGTGATCACCGCAAGAAAGGTGCATAAAAATCTGCAGGCAGCTGTTCAAATGAGATGAAGGCTTTTTGGATTACTTACCAGCCAGCACGCTGGTATTGCTGGAGCTGCGTCAGTCCGTTTCCAGCTGCCAATGACGCACGCGCCCGCCACGCTTGCAGCCGTTCAGCGATGCGAGGCTTCCTTAGCTGCTGGTGCATTTGTTCTTGTAGCCGGATAGCATACTGTGGCATTAAAATGTTTATGCATGTGTATGTATGGTCATATGGTCATGTGTGTATGCATGTGTGTGTAGTCATGTGTCATGTGTATAGTCATGTGTGTTTTATGCGTGCGTGCGCACGCGTGTGTGTCAATTATAAACTAATGTTGGATGCGTTTTTCCCAAAGAGAAGTGCTACAAGGTGTATACCTGAGTTGCCTCCTCAGCATGCTCTCCGATAACAGCCCCCTCCTCTCCCTCTCCCTCTGCGTCTCCCTCTCCTTCTTCCTCTGCCACACCCTCTCCCTCCCCCTCTTCCTCCCCGTCTCCCTCTCCTTTGCCCTCCTCTTCTTGTTCCTGCCGTTCCTCCTTGTTCTTTTTCTCCTCAGCACCCCCCATTTCCTTCTCACCCCCATCTCCAGCCCCATCCAGCCCCCTGCCCTCTTTTTTCCCTCTACCAAGCACTTCATCCAAGCAGAAAACGACTTGCCCCCCAGATATGTTCTGTTGGTGCTGCCTAGCTGCTGCTGATGTTCCAGGTGCGCCCATGACTGCTGGCCTTCCAGAAGGACCCAAAGCTGCTGTGGCTGCTGTGGCTGCTGCTGTGGCTGCTGCTGTGGCTGCTGTTGCTGATGCTGTTGCTATGCCTGCCCCCTGCTGATAGCCGACCACGTTGAAGGACCGAAGACGCAAAGCCCAAGGAAAGGAAATGCGGGTGTCGGGGCGCCGCAAAACGATCAGTTCATCTTGGAGAGAGGCAACCAAGGAGGGCAGCTCTTGGCCTAAGCGTGGTCCAGCCTCAGAACCTTTAGTTGAAATGCAGCATTGGTAAAAGTGATTAATTTGTTAGGTAAGGATCACTTGTCTTGGTGCACACATGCTTGCTCTGCAAGTTTGATTCTGACAAATTGCTACGTGTGCTTTACGTTGGAAGGAATGGCCTTGATTTGAGAAGCAAAGCTGGCCTATGGTCAAACATTCAGATGTAGGCCGCTTGATGTTTTTGAGAGAAATAGGCTGCACCTCACAAGGCCGTCGACAACTCAATGTACTTGGCACAGCACTCACGAATGCTGCGGCTTGCAATATGCCTGACCAAGACCTGAAGCCGCAGCGGAAGAGGGACCTGCTGTAGGGCCTCTGCTACCTGACCCAGGCACCTTTCCAGCTTGTTTGGGCCCCGACAGAGTGCCTACATAGAACGTAAGTGATTGTCAGTGCCTGCACAGGCAGCGTGCTTACGCCAAACAGAATTAAGACAGTTGCGGTAATGATATGCACCTTTTAAAAGTGTGTGAGCCTGTCTAGATGAGACAGTTTACTTTGACTATTTCCAATCAGACTGTCTCCATCAGAGCAGTTCCAATGAATCACCTTGCGGCAGTTCACAACCACGACCTTAACATCTCACACCTTGTACTTGCTATTCAGAATAACACACATTAGCAATTTCCTCTGACTGGTTCCAATCACCTTGCGGCAGTTCACAACCATGACCTTGACATCTCATACCTTGTACTTGCCATTCAAAATGACACACATTGACATTTTCCTCTGACTAGTTCCAAAGTTCCAATCACCTTGCGGCAGTTCACAACCATGACCAGGAGCAGGACTGCTGAGCGGGTGTGAATTGCCTTCATCAGTGTTTGCTGCGTAGCTCTGTCTCTTGCATCTGGGACCGTTTGTGTCAGCCTGTGGAATACAGAAACACAAGCTTTGGCAGACTGGTGACATTTGAAGCACATTCGACAAAGACAGTGCGTTTCACAGTGTCCCTTCATCCATTAGCTTACCAGTCCTCCAGCTTGCGGGCGTTTTGGCAGAAGTCCAGCAAAACCTGTGTGTGAAAAAGAAGAAGGAAAGAAGAAGGAAGGCATCTATTTTTCATCACAGTACGGAGTAAACCAACAACTTGCTTCTGTTGCCGACTTACCTCGCCGGCCTCCATCAGCACTCGCTGCTGCTCAATTCGCCCTGCTTGTGGGATGCGGCTTTGAAGGATTGTAGACAGCTGTGATGTAGGCCCCCTTAAAGCCAGGGAAGACGCCAAAGACAAGGGAACCACAAAGTAATGCAGCTCAGTGGCTAAAGCCATTGCAACTGCAAATACGTTTTAGGAAATTGTGTTAAGATTTTTCTCACAGGAAGAAAGTATAATACTGATAATACAAACCATAGGAGCAGCACGTTAGAAATAAAACAGCTTACATCAGAAGTGTTTACGGGTAAGTATCCTCTTTTCCCTATTATTCTCTGTGGTTTAGGAAAAATTGAATTGAAACATTACTTTTTTCCCTTGACCGGTGCAAATTTGTCTCCACTGCCTACTTTTCCTTGCTTTTATTTTTGTCCCACAATCATCTGCTGGGGCAAAATGCCAGGGAACTAAGATGCACCCTGACAGCAGTACTGCAAAGATCAAGGATGCTCTGCCCGCACCGCTTGCGTTGCGCTCAAGGATCGTCAAGAGTGTGAAGGGTGACATCATCTCTCCCTTGTACACATCAACCTCTCCTGTGGTAGTGCACGTGGAAGTGTGCATGTGTGTGTTGACGTATGGGTAGTGGAGTAATTTTGCAGCAGAGTGAGCAGGCATCGGCAACCAACCTGGCTGGCGAGCACTCATCACGGTGCGCACTGCTTGCCAGTAGATCTTGGATGCGGCCCTGTATTTGAAATCAGTAGAAGCAATTGAGGGTCTTATCATACTGTCAATGAGCAACTTTCAATTTACTTACATCAATCGTTGATGCAGCACCTGAGAGCGTAATATGTGGCAAAAGAAGCCAGCGTAGCTTCTTTGGCAACATTGCGGGCCTGCTGTTGGGATGTCAACGTGAGGAATCCTTTCATGGTTGACAGACGGAGCATTACCCACTGCCAGGGCGAAATTTGGTGTTGATAAACCAAATTATCTGTAAGCATTATCAAAGGGGGAAAATTATTATTTTTTCAAACTGACGGTTCTGCTGCTGAGCCTCACGTGTCCAGTGCAACAAAATTCTATACGTGCTTCGTTCTTACGGCTTTTTGGGGACTCTAAAAGACAGCCAGCAGAGCTTGAAGGGCCAGTGATCTACCGCAAAGATCTACCGCAAAATGTTGCGGGAAAATTGTCTAGCAGCCATTATGTAAGGAGGAAACTTAATGAAGGCAACATCCTGCTCTTTAGTTGCCCAAGCAAGGATGCGTTCTAGCTTTGGAGGAGTCGAGGAGATAGAAAGTTTTCCTGCAAAGAGGACGCAAACACTCACCTGGAAGCCTGGTGAACTCGTGTGGGATGAAATCATAGGGCAGAATGTCCTGCGAAAAATTGTGTGGGGTTCTTGTTTTGCAAACAAAAATGTGATCAGCCTCCAGATTTTAGTTTCAAGCCCAACGCCAGGAAGCGCAGCAGATAATAAATTTTTACCAAGGTGATAGATGTTTATCATTTAGTTAGCAGAAAGGAGAAACGCTTGGGCTGTCGTGTCACACCAGGCTTTGATGAGACACAGCAAAAATGACCATACCAGGGTGCATCAAAGTTTCGTTCCTTTTTTTTAACATGCAACTCTGTGCTTTTATTGCAGCAAGCCAAGCGCTGGCTAGAGCGATACACCATCAGTGTCGACAGAACCCTTTGTTTCTTGGCAGCTAACCACCTGCAGAAGGAGCAGCCTTCCCAGGGTCTCATAGCTTAATGTGGGGTGGAGAAGAGGTTGTATCATTAGACCATCTGGAGCCCTGCGAGGCTGGCTCCACATCCGAAGCTTGGAGGGAACTGGGCTGATGATGTTGCGCAGGTTGCCAATAAAATCCTGGTGAAGTGTGAAGGTACCTTTTGTAAAGGTTTGCCTTGAATTGGTTGCACTATTATGGATGAAGTTTGGTCGTGCAGTTGAGACAGAGACAGAGAAACAGGCAGGAGCCACAACTATGTAAGGGGTTCAGAGAGACGCTAGCAAACATGCAACTCCATTATCCCTGCAATGCTCTCCTTGCAATGCTGGCCTGGTCCTAAGGGGCGTATAAAAAGTACCTGCAACCTTTCAAGGGTCCAGGTTAGGGGTGTATAAAAAGGTCAACAACTTTTGACAAGCATCCGAGAATTCGCCACCCTAGTGCCCAGTACCTCCATTGCAGCAAGAATAGCTGGGCGCTCACACTCCTCAACAATGCTGCTTGCTGTAGGCAGGGCCTGCAGGTGCAGCAACAGCAGTAGCAGTGAGTAATTTGAGCCAAAGGATTAGACAGCAGCAGCAGCAGCAGCAGCAGCAGCAGCATAAGCAAAGACAGCAACAGCCAAAGCTCTAAGAAGCTGCATATCACAACTCAGGCTGCACTTCATATCTCGCCTGAAACAGGCGAGGTGTAAGGGCAGAGTAGAGTGCCTCGACCATCGTCCTGCTTTGCCTGTACAGCCGCTGGTAGTCTGGAGTCCCAGGCGTCTGTACAGAGAACAGACAAAAGTTGTTTTTGCTGGGAGCGTGGATCCGTCTTTTCATACGCCACCTACTCCTACTGTGCATCATGAATCCAGTACAGATCCTTTTTTGGTCTGGAAGCGTGCAGTGTGGATGCGGAGTGAGTTACCTGGTACGTCTGCAGGTGCTGGCACACAGGCAGGTACACAGGCAGGTACAGGTACTGGTACTGGTACAGAGTGAGTTACCTGGTACGTCTGCAGGTGCTGGTACGCCCCCTGCAAGGCAAGGAGAAGGGAGCAGCACGCCTTCAAGCTGCTCGATCCGTTGTCGAATTTTTGCTCTCCCTTTTCATCCCTCTTTGAAGGGGCCAGAAGTGCATCCCTCATGCTGCTGAAGTGAGAGGCATCTGGATTCAGGCCGGGTGGAGAAGCATCCTGGATACAGAAAGGTCACCGTTGCAGATGTGAAACAAGAAAGAATGCTGTGGCCATTCCCAGGAGGACGACGGAGCAAGCATCCCAAAATATTTCATCCTTGTTGCACACTGACACAGCATTGCATTTTACATTAGGAGGCCACTGGCAAAGCTTTGGCTGAAATGGACAAAACGAGTGCGTGTTTGGCCCAAAATGCACTTGCATTGGGCCACCATGCCCCAATCAGAACTCCTTTGAACCTCCAAATACCAACATTACATTAGCTTTATATTATAGGACAACAGTGGATGTTGGAATTATGTTAAAAGGGGGTCAGCATCGGCACTCCTTACGCTGATTTTCTGAAAGCAAATGGCTAAAACTTTATCTCACTGTTTCCTGGAATTTACACTGTTATTTTTGCTTTGGTCAAAATGATAACACAATCGCTGGTTGACTAATCTTTTTTTGGGCAACCATAAAATGATTCAATCATATCATTTGTCACATCAGCTTGCGGATGCTTTAGATGTTAATACGGGCTGTTTAGAAATCATTCTCTTAATCACAAAAGACACAATTGAATTGAATCGTAATGGTGTTTGATCAATGATATTTGTTCACCACAGCTTATCACCCCCAAAAACACAGAGTTTTGTGCTTTGAATCTTCAGATTCTGTAATCTGGTGCTTGAAAAGCGGGTTCATGCCACCGCCACATTACACGCTTCCCTTGACTTGGACTTTTTAAGCTCGACTGCTTGGAAGCTATTTACTAATAAGAGTGTTGAACTTGGATTGAAAGTCCAGGGACCCACACTTTAGGAAGATCAAGAAGCTGATGCCCAATTTGGGCCTCCGTTGATCCCTCTGGGACATTCTGCATGTCTGGACTAGGGTATGTAAGCCAGCAAAATGGAACAAGGCTGTTGGGCCATAGAAGACAAGCCTTGATGCCAGCAGCAACGTGAAAGTCAAGTATTTAACGGCAACGCTTATTCTAAAACAACAGCTCTGAACTCTCTTGTACGCACCAGGACTCTCCTGAGGCTTGGAATGCTGGGCTGCAAAGGTGCCAGGGCTTTGATGCCTACGTCTCTGAGGTTGGTATACATCTTCTTAACCAGACCATTGAGGTGGCTGCCGATGCAGAAGAGATAGAAGGAAGAGGATTGTCAGTGCAAGTAAGGAGAGCAAACCAATTACTTGGCAGGCATATCAATTGCGTTTCAGTCAATGAAAAGCTACAAAGAGGTGCCACGTCATTCTTGTGACATTGTAGAGAGTAGAGCTGGTTTGTTATGCTTGCATGCAAACCTGGAAGCACCCTGTCCAAACTCGCGCAGCGAGATCTCCATCCCTCCTCCACACTTTTTGGCAGTCAATGTCACCGGCAACCACGATGGAGATGAGACGTCAAGCTGCACTTTGTATGGCTCCTGCACAGCAAGGCAGGAAGTTCTTGTAGAGTGAGATGAATAACTGCTGCGCAGATGAAGCCTTTTCTTTTAGGACCAGGGAAAATGCATATGGAAGTCTTGGACACATAGTGTGTGCACGCACCAATGTGTGCATGGTTGCCAGAGGGAGACACCTCAAGTGATTTGCCCACAGGTGATTTGCAACCAGCATGTGGTTCATCAATAATGCTGCATTTGGGGACCTTGAATCACCCACTAAGGATTTAAAATCCTTAGTGGGTCAGGCTATACCTCAATGCCAGGTTTAAGATGACGAGGTTCTTGGCACGTGTGCTAGCACGTGCACCTCTCTCATAAGAGGAGTCGTCCACCTTGAACAAACCACACAAATCAAGTAAATCAAGTTACCTGAGGGTTGCGTGTGCCAGCAAAGTACATAAGGCATGTCTCTAGCAACCCATGCTGCCTGCGATCGAGCAAGTCCTGACCGGTTCGGCCGACATTTGAGCAACTTCGTGCACACTCTTCCAACACCTGCATGTGTATTGAGATAACCATGTGTTATCAACACCTGCATGTGTATTGAGATAACCATGTGTTTGTGCACAATCTTCCAACACCTGCATGTGTATTGAGATAACCATGTGTTATCAACACCTGCATGTGTATTGAGATAACCATGTGTTTGTGCACAATCTTCCAACACCTGCACGTGTATTGAGATAATGGGACAAGCACATCTAATGTTATTTCTGCTGGATTGCAGGCATAAAGGGCAGCACTCAAATCCTCAGCACAAGTAGGAACAGGCAAGCAGAGGCTTACTCTAGAACTGAATGCCTCCATGTGCGTAGCAAAGCATCCTGCCAAAAATTGGTTCAGAGCTCCTACCCTTCTCAAGCTGTCCCACTGCTGCAAAAGTGTTAGTACTGCATGAGCAAGGTCCTCCTGGACAGATGCAGGGTTACTTGTGGCTGCTGCTGCGCTTCTGGAGGTTGCAGGCTTTTGCGAGGTGTAAGTCATGCCTGTCCCAGTGGTATTGGATGCCTCCACCAAATCCCTGTGCAGTTGCCATCCACACGTATTGTAATTGCATATAAATGTCTCTACACTGATAGAGAAGGGAGATGACATATGTATATGTAGAGAGAGTATGTACAAACTGCAGAAAAGGGAGGCAGGCAAATTTGAGGCAGGCGTTTTTTAGAAAGTTCAACCTATAAGAATTTGAACTCTGTATAAAAACATGCTGCACTCCTATAAATGACTTATGCTCACAACGAGCAGCTGATCTACTGCAAACTTGTTCCCTAGCAACCCCCATGCTTGCTATTTGTTTCACAAACAAATCTAAATTCAATTTCACTTTGCACGCACACACACACGCACACACACAGAGCACTCACTTGCAAGCGCGCATTGCTTCATCCCATGCGGCACGCCCAAGCAGCAGACGCACGTAGCCAGCGTAAGGTGTTGCAGCCCCAGCAGAGGAGGTCAGCTCCTTACCCAGCTCTGCATAGGTCTGCAGGGTGGGTGCGACGTCTGCCAAACCGTCCCTTTTTGCTGCCTTGGCCGATCCCAAGTAAAAGCTGCAGTTGTTGTTATGTTGTTGTTGATGTTGATGTTGTAATGCTCTTGTAGGAGAGGACAGCTCACGCTGCTGTTTGCTTCCTTCATGATGCAGAATTTCAGATATTTGCCTGTTGCTTGCTGCATCACAAAAGAAATGTCATCAGCGCTACACAAATTGCCATCTTTACCTGCACCACAGCAGCCCCGCTTTCAACACCTTCGCTTCTGTGTGTGTGTGTGTGTGTGTGTGTGTGTGTGTGTGTGTGTGTGTGAATGTGTGTGTGTGTGTGTTTTAAATGCTCTCCCATTATCACCCAACTTGGGTACAAGCTCTTATGTCGTCAACCACCATCACCCAATATGGGGCTTAGCACACCAATTCCCAACCTCCAAACAACCAATTATTGGCATTTAACTCAATTTCTTTTCCGTTGTCTACATACATGCAGGTTTGTCTTTCTGCCTTTCTTTTAGCTTCACTTAAACCTTCTGGACCATTAGTTTTACCCTAGTGTGGGCTTTGTCAAGTGACGCGTCAGCTTGTCGACAGTGCATAAGTCCTCCGCTATAAATGGTAACAAAGTAAGGTGGGTTGTTTAAGATTGAAATGCACTTACCTACAATCAGCAGCTGTGCGTAGTTGCTGTCACTCTTTTTGACCTGCATTGTGTCTTCTGCCTGCACATTCTCAAAAGAGTGAAGAGCTGCCAGTTGCCGCTCCACCTCCCCCAACAGCTCCTCCACTGATATGACCTGCAGATGAATTAATGTAAACACGCTTTTTCCATTGTGTTTTGTGACAATTGTTTTCTTGTCAAATTTAGTTATAGAATATTTGAGGTCAGCAGTTGGAGCTTTTCAAACGAAGTGCTTGAGACCTGCCCAATTTCTATGTGACGGCCTTCTGCATAAATGCCTTGGTCACGATAATGGCGTCACACCTTGGTTCGACCCAAGTTGCATAGCTCTGAACAATCCACTGTGCTTGGTTGTTCCCTCTTAGGCCTACTTTCCTTTTCCCCCCTCTTCCCTTCTCAGCTTATTTCGTAATTATTTCGGCTTTCTCTCCTCTTGGTCGATTGCCCCTTTCACCGATATAATTCCTCCTGCCTACTGAACGAGCCGTAACAGAACAGAGCGGGAGTGCACCAGTTGCATCCAACAAGTTGGTCACAGAGAACTTTAAAGACGCACGAGAGTACAAAATATGAGGCTCCAAAAATTGGGTACTAGGCATTGATGCCGAGCTGGATTGTGCCTTTGCGCTTGTACTTGATTTTGGGTATTCAATTGCACCTTGATCGTCTGTCTATACAACAAGAGTAATGCAACCAACCTTAAGTTGCAGAGGCCACCCACTGCCAGCTGTGCCGCTTGCAGTCCTCTCCCACCTGTGGAGTCAGAACACAGGACCATTGACAATTGAGCGGAGTCAAAACACAGGAAAGCACAATAAAAATAAGGTCATCTTCAGACAAACTTGTGCTCAAGGGAGTCAGAATATAAAGCACGCGGAAGACCTAGGCCTTACATGGCTTTCGAGCGCAGTAGGCGGAGCAGAAGCTGCAGCGCACGCGTGTGTCCTTGCCTCCCTCCTGCCACAGAATACTGGCTAGCCGCACCCCTTACATCTGCGATTCACGTACTCAATGAGATCCAGTGTGTGCTTGGTTTGGGCTGAGACGTTCACAGATTTCGTGCAAATGTTCCAACATTTTGTAAGGTTGAGCAAATTGCTTGAACTGACATCATGCTCTGTGCAAAGTACCTTCCAAGACTGAAGGAGCTCACATACCTCCAAGCCTCTCCAAGAGCTCAGCCGCCCTCTCAAACTGCTGTGCTTCTTGCTCCAGCACCAAGAGGGGCCCCCACATCTCGTACCTACACGGGCAAAGCAAATATGTCAAGCCACTTTCTGCTCCCAGTCCACTTCCAGAGGTGCACACGCTTACACGCACAGTAACCAGGTAAAACAACTAGTGTGACCCTGGACGTGTTACAGGAGGAAAATTGCCTCAGATGATCAATCCCCTAAGATGCCACTCACACTTGCACAATTTTGCAGCAGACTACCTACCTGGTGAGGAACCTTCTTTGCACCTCTGTGTCCATGCAGCGCACATACTTCAGCATCTGAGCATTCAGCCTGCTGTGATCCTCCTCGGGCATGCTTACAGCAATCTAGCAAAGAGAGAGGCAAAAGAGAGGAACAAGTGGTCATGCTAACTTTGCGATGTAACCAAGATTGAAAGTGATATTGTAAAGAATGTCTGCATAAGAAATATTAGGCTGTCAATGTCTTTAAACTTTTCTACTCTTCAACAGATTGATGACCAACCTTGCGCACTAAACGCTCCAAGAAGTGCTGCTTAGCCTTGGCTGTTTCTTCAGCGTGGAGGTTGGGCCTGAGGTACTGCATATGCAAAGAAAAATATTGAGGAGATCAGTACCTGAATAGTATGGCTGCACTCCTTCCTGATCCTTGTCCTTTTCTCTTCTCTTCTCTAGTTGTACAGCATGCTATATCCAGACAGACTTCAGGAAGCAGTGTGGACTTGTGCATGCGTTTAAGGTAACATTGATGTCACCTTGCAAAGCAGAGCTGACACAAAAGACTGTCAGCAATTTGAAATTGCTCAGTTGTATTTGCTCTATTGTTCACTCACTTGCTCGATTATCTCAAGGCCCAACTCAGCCATTTGCTGAATGCAAGCATTGCTAGGGGGGCTTGCGGCCTGAGTTTGCTGTGCCCGGCCTCTGTGCTTCAGGGGCGCAGTGGCTGGGACAGACACAATCCCCTGAAAAATAGCAATCACACAAGGAGAAACGCACTTTCTCATTTTTGTATAATGAACTGAATTCCAGCAGAAGCATCAGAGGTAAATCACAAGGAGGCCTACCTGATTTAAGCAACATATATATTACACTATAAGACCAAGGCCTAAAGTAGTACAGGGCTGAAAAATGCATTACACCATGATCAGATTAATAACCACCGTATGACTGTACCGTACCTTATGATCGTACACTGTACCGTACCTTATGATCATACACTGTACCGTACCTTATGATCGTACACTGTACCGTACCTTATGATCATACACTGTACCGTACCTCATGATCATACACTGTACCGTACCTTATGATCATACACTGTACTGTACCTTATGATCATACACTGTACCGTACACCGTACTGGCACAACACTGATCATAATTGCATCATCACTGCATGGAGCAGGGCATGCACATGCTGCAAGAGGTAAGGTGGACATACCACATGCTTAGGGTTGGCCAGAATTGTATGTATACACCGTATATGACCGTATATTTGGTGAGGTCCCTGCCAAAAATACTGCATATAAACCGTATATATATATATATATATATGGTTTTGGCCGACCCTACACATGCTGTAAAAGGACCCTGCCAGAAATACCATATATACACCGTATATATACATATGTGTAAATAGACACCGTGTATACATAAACACCGTATATAAAGGGTTGGCCAGAACCATATATCTGCACCGTATATGACCGTATGTATGGTGATTTCCCTGCTAAAAATACCGTATGTGCACCGTATATACCTATAAATGTATGATTCTGGCCAACCCTAACCATATCCCTATTTCCAGCAACCCCTGACCTTGATCGACGCATTGAGGGCATCTCTGACGAGTCCAGCACGAGCAAAGGAGAGTGCAACGTCTGGCCAGGGCACGGGATTTTCCCGCAGAAAGCACTCTGCGGCCTTGATGTGATTGCCAAGTTTCACGTACAGCTTAGCAGCTTGAGCAAAGTCACCCGCAAAGCACTGCATAACACAGGGTGTAAGTTTGCAAGGGTTTTCCCTGTTGCCTAGCAAGTTGTCATCTGTTGTCATCTGCCGGTGATAATGCTGATTTTTTCAACGCCTTCAATTGGAAGAGGAGTCCTTCATTAAGTTGGAATAGAAGTCCTTCATTGGAAGAGGAGTCCTTCATTAAGTTGGTACATTGGCAGATCATAAAGTACTGAAAGTAAGGCTTTGAAGGCAGGCAACTGAGCAACAATATCAACATTTCAATCAGCCCATCAAAAACGCACCAGATCTGATGCAGCTTGCTCTTTCATTCCGAGGTGGAGGAACAAGCTTGCAGCTGTCTGTGCCTCCTTCTTGCTGCGGCTTCTGCTTTCGCGTTCTAGCTTTTTTGACGCTGTTCTATGAACCATGGCCTGCATCGTTAACAAGCAGGTGGTGATATAACACTAAACACACCACAGAATGGACATACACCGCTCAAAACGCCCTCGCAACACACAAAAAAAATGCAAATTAGGGTTCACAAGGTCGCCTCGCGTGTGTGGAAGCGTTTGGTAATTTTTTGGTTAGTATGCTTCCATCCTGGCTGTTTGGCTTGGCTGCATGAGGAACTTTGTCGCTGGTAGTACTGTAACGGTGGGGGAGCCCAGGCTGAGCAGGGACCGACTCACTTGTGATCTTTGAGCGTTGAACGAATCGTTGGCACGTTCAAAACAGGCGGCAGCATCCTCAAAGTGCTTGCTGTTGAACATTGCTACTGCAGTCTCGGCCCACTGCTCTGGGGAATTGTTGTGTGTTAACATGTCCATGATCTGCAAAAGGCAGGTCGTGGAGTTGCTTTTATGAATTAGCAAAAAGTGGCACACGGCTTTATAGCATTCACGCATAAAATGTTTTTAGCTAAAAAAGTGAAAAGCGTACAGGATCAAATGTTCTGATTATTTTTTACTGCCAGCTAAAGGTTCCGTACATTTTAGACCCTTGCGATGTACCTTAATAGTGGGACTGTAGAACACAACAACAACAGCACCTCAGTCAGACTCACAATTACACTACCCACCTTCTGGCCCATAGACAGGCACTGCACAACTCCTGTTGCCATCCACATGTCCAGCATTGGCTTGGCAGCAGCATGGTTGCTCTCGAAAAATATGACGTGTGCCTTGGCTCGAGTTGTCAGCACATACAGTTGCTTAAGTTCTGAGCACAGGAGGGAGTGTTCCTGCAGGTAATATTGGAGTTGTAAGGCGTGAGTAAGCTAGTAGCAATAACTTTGGGGCTGTGGGATTTTAAAATGGACTCACAACTGCTAAATGACCTTCACAACTTGCTCTAAGACAATAAAAGGAAAAGAAACGAGCAAAGGAAAAGAATAATCCAGCTCATTTTCTGATAATAGCAAGCCGTGAGGAGCAAGGATATGAAAAGGTGGAGAAACAACAGAGGGGTCCTTTTTGATGTTTCAGGGGCAACAAAAAGCTCCAAAATGTACTCAGTCTAGCTTTTAACTAAGGCTGAAATTACAGGCTGCCAGAATACTGTGCTCAGATCCATGTAAGTCGCTCTAAGTCGCTCTGCGCACATATCTACAAGACAAAGCGCACATATGGGGCACCTTTACCCTAGATGATTTCCATGGGAAGCAGCATATTCATTTGCTTATCTCGCTTACCACCTTGGTTTGTTCACTTTATTTCTTTTGCAACAATCTTTATTTATTGTCAGGACTCTGAAATTTAAAGTAAGAATGAACCTGGTGACAAACTGTAATAAAATACAACAGCAAAAATGGGGCTCACGCGGCAGCCAATCAAGCATGTTTACCCCAATTGGAAGGGTTCAGACAAAAGTACTTAAAAAAATCCTGTAAAACGCTTTACGTTCTGATGCACAAACAGTTGCTATGAAAATACCCAGGGAGCTTACATAAAACATTCCATTTTGGGCCTCAGTCCACCCCCTCTAGAGAAACAACGGAGAACACAGGTAGAAAGCAAGAGTGAAAAAGTGGCACATCACTTTTGCTGCACTACAAGAAGTGGAGTTCACGTGTTTCACACTGAAACCAGCTTTTTACTGCTTGGTGCGCTTGAATGGTACGGTCACACCATACATATGCGAGGTCAGCACTGGACGGTTCAGGTCTGTTTTGAAGCTTCACACAAGCGTACTTTGCAAGCACAGCTCTCATGACTGCATGGATGGGAAAAGGTGCTGCCTCAGATGCCTCATTAAACACAACGTGCCTGTGGGTTAAAGCTTGGGTAGGCATAAGCACTGGATGACTTTTGAGCTTGGGTGAGCAGCCCCTTGTCGTCCATGTAGCCGTAGATGAGACGCCATTTGGTCAAGAGGGGCGAAGTCGAGAAAAAACGGTAAAGTAGCACCACCTGCGTGGTTGACCATGTATGTGTGCGTGCACGTGCATGCGTGTGTGTGTTTGTATGTATGTGTGTATGTGCTTGTGTATTTGCAAAAAAATTCACAAAATGTGAGTCGAGGGCAATGTACAGGAAAGGTCACACAAACAGGCACCATCAAACTGAAGAATTAGAGCCAGCGATGCAGCTCTACCTTGAACTCTAAACCCTTGCACTCGTGGATGGTCAAGATGATGATGCCATTAGCAGCACGTTTGCCATAGCGCTCCTTCAGCGTCTTCTTGAGCTGCGCCTTTTCGGCGTCGTCTCTGACCAGCACAGCCTGGGCAAGGTTTGTCAAAAAACAGCTTAGTTAACATTGAGTACAACTTGTACATCATGATTGGGGTGCAGCAATTTCCTTTGGCAAAGGCAATTTTGAACAGTCTTTTTCAAATTTGCCTTTTCACCGGAGTGCTCTCACTCTGCAATGCTATACTAGGCAGCACTACAACAAGCAACCGCTTGTTCTTGCTCCATCATTAAAACACGCTTCAAAGCGTTGGAGATCCTCTCTTTTTGACTGCACCTGATCAGCTCCAAAATTGAGGCCACCCCCCCCTGCAGGTGCCTGCCTATGGTCAGTTCCCTTGTTTTCCCCCTCCTCTGTGCTGGGAGCTGACTGGCTACCCTCTGCTGAACGAGACAGGAGCGCCTCCAATGGATCACCAGTCAGGATGAATATGGGCTTTTCTCCTGCAGCAATACACAGGAAGGAGTCATGACAGCTGTTTACTAGCTGCGCCAGCTGGGCTCTGAGATCTGGTCCAGTAAAATTTCAAGCATGCGATAATTTTCTAGCCATGGAGTAAAGTGCCGCATCTTAAACTAAAAGCCACTCACAACGCAAACGAAAAAAAACTTGAGCAGACTTGCCTTCATCCTTGGCTTCTTCATCCTTAAGCTTGTCCAAGCTGTGAGGAAACCAATTCTCCAAGAGCTTGATCAGGCTGGACGCAAGGCGAACAATGCTGCCAGTGGTCCTATAGGGATAGAAATGATCAGTCTGTCAGCTGCCAAAGAAGGGCTGTCAGGGTGTCGTTCAAACTAGATAGAAATACATCAAAATGATAGCTGCAAAAACAGTTATTTTGTTGGCATAGCAGGACAGTGTACCTGAAGTTGAATGTAAGCTGGAACATTTTTGGCTTGAACGCGCCAAGGCTCTCTGCTTGCTGTTTTCTGTCACGGCCATTGTTTCCCTGAAATTCCAGGTAGTATTGCTCCTTGAGCGCTTGAAACCGAAAATTCACGCCTGTATGTGTATGTGTTGTGTGTGTGTATGTGTGTGTGTGTGTGTGCACGCGTATATGTGTGTATAGTAGGGGCCTATTAACAAGGTGCTCATATGTCTACAGTTGCGTACCTACTCTAGGGTAAGAATGACATTACCAAACAACATACCTCTGGCAATTGTCTGAGCAGAATCTCCAGCCTGTATGTGTGTGTATTTGTGTACGTGTGAGTGTGCGTGTGCTTGTATGTATGCTTGTGTGCGTGTGAGCTTGCATGTATGCTTGTGTGTGCGCTTTTTTTGTGTATGTGTGTGTACACTCACAAAGACAAAACCTCGTCCCGATGTCTCGCGCGTCATGGCAGAGATGTAGCGCAAAAGAGCGATGGTGCTCTGGGTCAGGTCCTGGACCTGTGAGACAGTGCAGTGAAGACAGTGCAATGAGACAGTGCAGTGATTAGGTGGCTTTGGCTAGTCTGAACCCTTCAGAAACAGCAAAGGGCAAAGAAAATTTTGGCGTGGTGCTCCTCCAGACGAGATGCCTTATAGATTGAAATAAACACTCAAACAAAAAGGAACTGTGCTCTTAAAGATTGAAATAAACACTCAAACAATAAGGAACTGTGCTAACCTCGTCGATGTAGATTTCTTGGAATTTGGCCAGTGCAGGGAAAGTCCAGCGTTGGCGATCTGGCTTCAAAATCCACTCTGAGACCACACGACTGGGAAGCACACGAATAGAGTGTTACAAGGGGAAAAATTTAGCCATGTAATCCTATCTTAAGGATTCAGACAGCTGGCAACAAAAACCAGGATGCAAGACCAGAACCCTAGACATACCTATGGATGTGAGATGTGAAATCGCCCAAGTCCCAGTCACCCACGGCATTCTTAGCACGCTCGTATTGCTTGAAGAGTTTCAGGATGGCCTCACGCTGTGGTGGGCTATAGCCTGCCTCAGATCGACTGAAAAATGATGCAGGTGAAGTAAGAAGAATGCACATTTACGAGAGAGGGCCATGGTGTTACACTTTTTGAGGTGCCATAGACAGAAGTTAGCTGTAATGCGATCAATATGAAGCTCACATGTTCTTGCTTTTTTGGTTATAAACCCTCACCCAAAGGAGGCGTCAAAAAATAAAATTCCTGACAGTCATTTGTATATTTTGGGCCTCCGGTCAAAAATGCCCCCCCCACCAACCCCCCCTTGCTGACCACCACACTAATGAAAAGGGTGTAAAACTGATCAGAATTTAGGCAGCTATCTGTCTGCACACTTATCTTGCCGGATGATTTTACACCTGAAGAGCTATAGGGCAAAAACTGACATGCGCACGCTCTTGCGCTGACCACCTGTTTAGTGCACAAATCCAGCCAAAACCTTTGCCAAAACACTTTTTACTTCATTCAAGCAACTTGTGTATAACCCAATATGCAGACTGCAAGTTTGGAATCAATTGCTGGTAATTTACCTACCTACACGCATACCAGCGGCCTACTTGGGAGCATTCCAGGGTTAGGGTTTAGGGTTTAGGGGCCACTTTGATATTTTGTGAAAGTGGCCCAGTAAAATTCTGGAGCACCCCCCTAAAATTCTCC
>Ga0307942_1001238_pt1 | contig 20115 bp, 23 predicted proteins | sample OrgLakmetagen175_FD_201846 | JGI IMG/M metagenome (GOLD analysis project Ga0307942, IMG submission 201846) | Saline water microbial communities from Organic Lake, Antarctica - #175 | ecosystem: Environmental > Aquatic > Non-marine Saline and Alkaline > Saline | place: Antarctica: Organic Lake... | reverse complement strand
TGTGTGTTTGCGGGTGTGTACGCAAGCATTTGCATACAAGACAAGTGCTGCCGATGCTCAGCAACAGCCATGTTCCAGGACTGAATGTTATCACCACCAATAAGGATATATGTAAGTTGGCTGGGATCGCATGTATTGCACCGTGTATGACTATACATCTGGGGATTTCCCTGTCAAAAATCCTGTATATACACCGCATAATTTATCTACTATATGTGGTTCTGGCCAACCCTAGATACATGGTTCACGATGCAGCAAAGCACGCGTGTGGAAAAAGGCGCGTCATCAGTGCCACAGGGCCTTCGGAGTAGCTGTAATAGGGCTAGGAAGTGCGCACATAGACAAAGACACGTCAAGTTGCAAGGGTCGAACGGCTTCCACATTCCTTTTCATGATGTGACTGCATCTGTCCTATTTGTAGGGTTGTCCAGAACCACAGGCAAACATATACCGCATATATATATGTACTGTACTTATACGGTCGTATCTTACATTTATAATTTATTGCAGCAAGTTCTACGGTTTACAATTTTATACCGTATACGGTACACGGCATATACATATTTTATATGTTTTATAAGTCGTACATATATACGTATACAGATATCCCACATACAGTCCTGGGCAACCCTACCTATCAGCAACGCACTTCTTTATTTACCTGCAGGCGGGAAGCAATGCGCTGCATCCCCTGCCAAGAAAATGCGAGGCTCAACTGGCTTGGGCGTTGCTGTGGCGCTGCCCAGGGGAGGGTGCAAATACCTATGGGGTGCAGATGGTAAGGAAGCTAGAAATGCGTGGCAAATGTATTGAAAGGTTTATGTTAGTGATGTGGTGAGGGTGCACGGATCTACGGACACGGATGCTAAAAAAGGAGGTGTAATAGTCCCCTATTTGTGTTCGGTGAAGTGAGTGTGGGAGGACCTAAGGGTGTAAGAATAGGCGATATGTGTATCATGGGTGAAACTCAACGAAACTGAAAACCATTGCAGCCCTAAAGAAGGGGTAACACGCCAGTTACATTGTTTATGTAATAGTGAGAATGGGAGGACCTGAGGGTGCTAAGGGCAAAACAAAGAGGGTTGGCGGCTGCATGCTGATGAGGACGTGAAGGTTAACAAATGATTGTGGAGTGTTCTTTGGATGCTGTACACGGGCGCAAAAGAGGGGAAAAGTACACCATGCGTAGAGAGGTGGTAAGCAAAGGCACTTAGTGGAGGACTTTTACAGTACCTGGTACCAAAGTGGCTCCTTTTCCTTAATGTGGGGAGTGGTTTTGCACTGCCTGCTCGTTTTTTCTTTAAACAAAGGCACAACATGCTCACTTAATTCAGCACAAGCAGCTCTGAGTGCGCTGGGACTTTTGCCGATGCGTGCACTAGCTTGATTATTGAAGCCTCATTTTCTCACATCCTCATGTTTATCCTAAGTTCAGGGCGCTTTAAAAAGAAGAGGGAAAGCATTGCGTACCTGTCAGCTACTAAGGAAGACATGGACCAGGGCCTGGCCTGGGTGTGCCGTGTGTGAAGAGGGTAAAAAATGTGAAAGATGCGTGGTGAGTAAATCAAGGTAATACAAAAATGCGTGACGAGTAATTGTGAACACAATTCATCGCAAGTAAATGAGTTAAGGAAATGTGAGAGAGAGGGCGAGGGATAAGGTGGTCCCCATGCCAAAGTTCCCCCAAATCGTGCCCATAAGCTTTTGATCCAGTCCGAAGCCCCTTCTGCCTCATCTGAATGTTGGTTTTAACATTTAGGTCATTGACTTTTGCCAGTAATCTGGCGTTCTGGGGAGCTGTGTGGGGCTCGGTGCCTATTTTGCACCCACTTTGGCAGGGAGAAGGTTCATGAACATGCACCAATCAACCTGTGCTTCAGGATATAAGCAATATAGGTGAATGGCATATTATAAAATTACAACGTCCAATCTGGGCAAGGTTACAGGGAAGGCCTGCGAGCGTGAGGCACTCACACGCACAAGGGACACAGGGGAAAAGGACAACTTTGTTGCTCCATACCTGCTGTGAGTTTCAGCCCAGTTTCTGTCCCCAGGGATGTGGGGTAAAGTCAAGCTTATTACAACGTATGAATGAAGCCAGCAGTGGTCCCATTGAGTACTGGTTAAATTTTTTGAAGCGTTACATGCAGCACGCTTCCAAAATGCAAGACACCCAATTGGTATTTTTTGCCTGCTTTTTTTGCAGGCATGTAAAGAAAACATGTAATTACCCAACACAACTTTCCCATTGTCCCATAACGGTGAAGTGGTTGGGGAGATGTGAATTAGGCTTGTTGGCTGGCGCTGTTTGGCCAATTTGGCCGGGCCGGGAAGGGAAGGGGGGTTATTTGTATGTGGACAACCATGTAAGAATGTGTCAGCGCAAGAGGAGGGGAAATGTAAGAAAAAGGGTAAGGACATGACAAATGTGTGATTGCTGAAAAGGAATGAAATGAGATAATATGAGGGTGCTAAATAGATCAAGAGGGACAGCAACTTTTAACTGTGCATCTGAAAAGAAAACAGACTTGGTAAAGTTACAGAGGAGGGGAGCATAAGGCAAAGGAAAGGCAGCTGAAAGGTGATTCTCAGTGCCCAAGGACAAAGACACCTTCAGAACACAAGTTGCAATAGAGGAAAAAAAGGAGTAAGAGCTACAGCCAATAGATACTGGAGGACACGTATGCACGAGACGGAATAGCTATTGAAGTACACATATGCAGGAACACACACACGGACACACACACACGCACGCACGTGGACACACACACATACAGACACATGCGAAAACGCGCACATACGAGCGTGTGCGAGTGCACCCCTTCAGTGTTTTGGCTGTGTGTCAAGTGTCATGCCGGCACAGGACCACCTCCTTTAGATTTCACGCCAGATTGGAGAAAGTCAGCAAGAAATAACGCAAACATACAATTATACCTGAAGCACTTTGAGATCAGAAATCTGGCTGTGTGTCATGCCGGCTGCTGCCTGGACTATCTCAGCACACACGTGAGGGGGGAAATCTCGCTGAGGAGATTGCAGGGGAGGAAAGAAGGGCACCTGGACAGAAAGAGGTTTTAGTGGAACTGTGTGTTGCGTGTAAGTATGTGTGTGTGTTGCGTGTAAGTATGTGTGTTTTGCGTGTGAGTATGTGTGTGTGTATGACACTTTGCACCTTATTGGACTCGTGCTCTTCCTTGCGTGAACAGGAGGCGCACAAAGAGCCGCTGATGTATGAATCACGTGCACACATGCACATACAACTGCGTACAATCAGTTGTTCAGCTAGGAAACATGAGCATGAGGCGTACACGAGCGTGCATACACACATTTACACACCTGAGCCACAAACTCGCCACGCTGCAGGTCATGGGCCACAATTACTGCGACCACGGATTTGTTGAACACAAAGTACAGCATTGCAGCTCGCTCCCCTGGCAAGCCACTCTTGCTGTTCTGCTCCTGGGTCACTCCTGCAATCTGCGTGTTGTAGATATGAGCAGCTAATGAGTCATCCCGCAGCTTGTGCAATGATAACCAGAGCTGCTGGTGACAGCCACAAAACTGTGAAGCCCACTTCCCCATTGCCCCCTCCCTATACCCCTGTCATTCTGTTTCTGGTGTAAAAACTTATCCTGCAGCTGCACGTTAGGAACAAAAACGGTTGTCATCAATCGCTCAGCTACTAAGCTCGCCACCCCCATTCATCCACTCCTGCAGATCTTCTGAGTTGCTCCAGCACACAGTGCACACAGTTTCAGAGGTGCGCCACACGACCGCATCACTACACAGACATGCACATGCACGTGAATTAATTTACACACGATTCACTTCGGCATGCACACATGTCTGATTGCAGAAACGACACCTCTGCAGTCAGAATTAGGCTGCTTCCTCTGGGGCCTACGATGGTCTGTCCAGGAAGCTGGCTGTACTTTTTCTTACTGCTTTTTACTTTATGCTTTCAGTCTGATGCTAGGTTTTTTTCTAGTTTCAAACATGTTATATGTACAGAGTGCACCAGAGGTGGCACTGTGCTGCTGTACGTCTTAGGCATGTACAACACAGGTGCACACATAGCACAGGTGCACGCACAGCACAGGTGCACGCACAGCACAGGTGCACGCACAGCACAGGTGCACGCACAGCGCAGGTGCACGCACAGCACAGGTGCACGCACAGCACAGGTGCACGCACAGCACAGGTGCACGTACAGCACAGGTGCACGCACAGCACAGGTGCAAGCACAGCACAGGTGCACGCACAGCACAGGTGCAAGCACAGCACAGGTGCACGCACAACACAGGTGCAAGCACAGCACAGGTGCACGCATAGCACAGGTGCACGCGCAGCACAGGTGCAAGCACAGCACAGGTGCACGCACAGCACAGGTGCACGCACAGCACAGGTGCACGCACAGCACAGGTGCACGCACAGCACAGGTGCACGCACAGCACAGGTGCACGCACAGCACAGGTGCACGCACAGCACAGGTGCACACAATACAAATTGAATGACTCGCCAGTCTCGAGAGGGCTTGTGAGGTGCATCAGATGCTGGTGAGGTGCTGCTGAATATGATGGGGTTCGTAAGGCCAACACAATGAACGACTTGCCTCACTGCTTCTCTGTCCGAGAAGCGCCCTGCTAAGGACTTGTGAGGTGAAGTGGATGTTGATGAGGTGCTGGATGGCGAGGCTGCCTTGCATGGGGATGCCCAAGGACTGCCTGCATTCATTTTCAAAGGAGCAGGAATATTTTACAAAAGGATACAGAGGTGAAGCGTATGCATGGTAGGTTGCTGGATGGGCGGGCTGTCTTGCATGGGGATGCCCAAGGACTGCCTGCACATTATATAGACACGCAAAGAAAGCAGCATGAGAAAAGCTCCCCAAGACTGGGCTTGCAAACTGCATATTGCATGACAGAGAAGATGATAATTGTGTTGCATGCCTACGCAGCAAGAAGCAGCAAGGTACAGAGCAGGTAAAATGTAATATTGTTTATTCACTGAGACACATACGCAAACTCACGCCCAGACAACCTGTTGGCTCGCACAGAAGAAGAAGCACAGATACCCCCAGCTTGGTACTTATATGCTATGATAGTTATTATTATGCCATATTTCCCCTCTGCTGCAATTATGTAGCCGCCCCACTCTGAGACAAATCCTTGTTTCCTTCACACACGAACACAAACTCTCTCACACACAAACAATCTCCCTAACTTACACATACAGACACACATATATATCCAGATCCCTCACCTTATCATGCTGTGCGCCCCGTCTGCAGCCACCATGCAGCTGCCTTCAAAGCGCACCTCCTGTCCCCCCTGCCCTTCCAAAATAGCCTCAACCCCCCCCCCATCAGGCAGCAGCGCCACGCTCTTTATGCGGTGGCCAAACAGCACTTGTGCCTGTTAAATGTGAAATCATTTGATGTGCGGTACTAGCAGTGAGACAAGGTTTATTAATCAATGTGGAGATTGATTTCCACTACCTGCATAGTCTTACTATTACCTCGCTTGTTGCTTATGCTAACTTTGGGCCAGAGACCCTTTCTTTGTGTTTCTTTTCTCCTTTGTTTGACTTGGTGGGATGCTGTATGACTCAACCCATAACAGTGTTCTTTCGTAATCCATGCCGGAAGCGCTTACACCATCGCGTTATTTTACTATTTTTACTTTTTACTAATATCACATATTTTCCCGTATCCCTGCCACAGGCCCAGCAGCATTGTTGCTGGGTGCGGAAATGGCAGCTTCTAAATTGTCAGGAGCAGCTTTCTGGTATATATGTAAGATAGACCATTCACACTTTGGGTAAGTAAATGGTAAAAAACATGCACAAAGTGTCATTGCGGTCCAGCAGTCAGGACAAGATTACACACTAGAAATCCTGTCATGCATGTGAAATGACGTGCCCCATGTAGAGATACAGTAACTTGCGATCTGGATGAAATTGCGCAATTGTGCGTCAACTGACCAGATCTTCCTGATCTCTATGATCCAGCGCATAATAGCCGACTATCCTAGGCTACTCGCCAGCAGCACACACACAGTGCCCATACATACACATATACACACACAAGCACACCCTCTCACTCACTGGTCTATGCAGGCGGAGCAATTTAAAACGCACTTAATACACACGCAAGCACACTCACACACCCTCTCACTTACTTGCCTGCGCGGCGAATCAATTGAAAATGCTTCCATGAACGCTCACTGGTTTAGCAAACAAAACATACAACCTGAAATACATAGCAATCGCTTATCACAGCGATCTAACATACACACACAAAACGCACACAGCACCTGCACTTACAGGGTTAACACCCTCCAAACTGGTTCTGGCATAGGACTCACCAGGCTGCCACGTGTGTGTGTGTGTGTGTGTGTGCGGGTGTTTGTGTGTATGTGTCAGCAGCATGGGCAATGCCTCAATAAGGTCTGTGTCTTACAACACCCAATAACATAGTACTACCAGACTGCCACGCATGCGTGCCAACAGTAAGGGTAAATGCTTTTTAGCTCATTCTTGTGGTTTACTGCTTACAGAAGTCTACCACGTGTGCGTGCCAGCAGCATGATCTGGTACAGTTACCACTTTATCACCCACCAGGCAACAACATGTGTGTGTGTGTGCCAACAGGAAGGGTGTGACCATTAATAATTGTACGGCTATACCTTCCAATATAATTCAAAACTTACCAGACTGCCACATGCGCGTGCCAGCAGCATGTTCCAATATACTCTCTTTCGCATTACCAGGCTGCCACAAATGCTTTTACCAGTAGCATCGAAAGAGTCTTGAAATTTTGTCGAGTATGTTCCTTACCAGGCTGACAAGTATACTGTCAGCAGCATGGGCTAAGGCGAATGGGCCTCAGACTCAGGAAAGAGGTATCCCTCTTATAAAATGTAAATTGTACTAGTAGTATGTTGCTTACCAGGCTGCCACGTGTGCGTGCCAGAAGCATTGGCAGGAGGCGGTGCTGGGGCAAATGGGCCACAGGCTCAGGGGAGAGGGAGGGGGTGTGGGGCGTGTGCTGACCTGGCAGATGGAAGGGGGTGTGTGCATTTGTCGGCATGTGTGTAGTTGTGATCTCATGCGTATGCTGGGGGCATGGGGTGTGTGCTGACCTGGCAGATGGCAGATGGCAGATGGAAGGGGGTGTGAGCGTATGTTGACACATGTGTAGTTGTGATTTGATGCGTTTGCTGGTGGGCATGCGGGATCCAGGGATCCAGGGAGAAGGAAGAGGTGTGGGGTTTGTATAGAGTTGGCCAGAACCATATATACACAGGGTATATACGGTATTTTTTATTTTTGGCAGGGAAATTACCAGATCTACGGTCACATACGGTGAAAATATACGGTTCTAGCCAACCCTAGGTGTGTGTTCATTTTAGAGGTTGAGAGGGGGGGAGGGGCGGGCTGAAATAAACATGCCATACGTGCCCATGTGTGTGTAGTGCTGGCTACTGGCTACAGGTTGGGTGCACATACACTTGAGAGCCCCTATGTTTTGAGTGCTATGCGGGGATTGGATTGGTAGGATGAAGTCACATAGTGATACATAAACATACACACACACACCTCTGCTCAAGATAGTGAAGGGTGCCGTTCCTGAACGCGTGTCTCCCTCTGTCCATCACAATTTTGCCAGTACAACTCTTATATTACCGAAGTAGTAGGACCCACCCCACCTTGAAATGGTCCACCTCCCCCAGCACCTCCACCACCACGTCGCCTGATGTCTAGTATTGCATTCAATCTCAGGTTATTTGATCATGGCCCACCCACCTTTGAAATGGTCTACCTCTCCCAGTACCTCCCCCACCATGCTGTGGCAGTACACAAACTTGCGCCACTCGTTCAGAGGGGGCGTGGCAGAAGTCACCTCAGCTGCTAGGCTGACCTTACCGGTGCCTCCGTCCTCAGTCTCACAACCACCACCAATGGCGCGGAACACCTGTGTGTATGTGTTTGTTTGCACGCTTGCGAGGGTGTGTGGGTGGATGTGCACATGGTTACACACGTGCTTACTTTTGCCCTTAAACCCACGCCAACAATCGCTTGCCAATTTGGACAGGGCGGCTTGTGTAACGCACAGCAGTGTACCACGCACCTCCATGGTCCTGTTATTGATGTAGTGTGCCTGAGGATGGTTGGTCAGGGCCTTACTCTGCTCCACCACCAGACTAGGGACGCCTGCATTTGAAATCAGACAGGCATGCCGACAAGATCGCACGCAGGACACACGCATGTGTAACACACACACACACACACATACAAAAAACATGTGTTACACGCTCAAATCCACGCCCTCTCCCACACTTACACCCATCCACCCACTCACGTACACCGTCACACCCAGCCACACACACACACACACACAAACACACACAAAACACCCATATGCACACACATGCGCACACACGCGCGCATACACACACGCACACACACACTCGCACACACATACACACACAATAACAATACACATACACGCACGCACTAGGCACAGGACTGACATGGACGCCTGTCTTCTCCGTGCTACACGTTGCTCAGCGTACCATAGCGTGAGAGCAGCAGCGCCAGTGTGAGACCAGAGGGACCAGCTCCAGAAATCAGGACTGGGGCAGTATGCTCTTCTGCTCTTGTATGCACGGAGGAGGCAGCCAGGCGTTGTGGCTGCACGGTTGCCAGGCAAGTACTTGCAAGCGCGGGCTCGCTTTTCCGCCTTGCGTCCTGGCAGCATCTGGCAACAACGGAGCACCTTCCTAGCCTCCACAAAAATCCCCTCAGCATTTGGCCTTCATAGGCAACAAGTCAGATGGAGAAGACGAGTCTAAAAACTCTCGTTCCAGGAAATGTTACAAAAAAACAAATACCTCTTAATGCATTTATTTGAATCAATTAAGAAAGCATTTATCTAAAGTTTATAACGTCTCAAATATGTTCCCGCACAGCTAACATTTCCCCCGTTCCTCTGGGCAGTCCCCTGAGGTAGTCCTAGCATCAGATGCATCAGAATACCCCTGGAGCCATCTAGAGCAACATAGACCGAGGCCTGAGTCTCATACGCTCATTTGAGATGAACTTCACGGGACTGCACCCCCCATGTGCAAGTTGTCAGACAGCAGCTCAAGCCAGGCAGCAATCTAACAAGCGCAGGATCAGCCAAGGCTACAGCAGGCCCCAGCGTTCCGTGTGCCCAGCCAGCTCTACAGAGAGCATGCCTAGCACGAGCGGTGGGTTTGTGGTGCCATGAAGGGTCATCAAACAAACACACAAAGACATTTGCGCACACACGCGCTCACACGTACATACACGCGCTCGCACGCACACGCACTTACCAGTACGCACACATACACATACAAACTCACACACACACACACACACACACACACACAAACACACACACATACACACACAAATACACACACATACACACTCACACACATACACACACAAATACACAAGCACACACACATGCACACGCACACACACATGTACACGCGCATACACATACGTAAACACACACACATACACACACAGGAAGATCAACATCGTCAGCTCCCTCCCCACTCATCTACATCCCCTCCCAAAAAATGCATAGCCTGCATCCCCAAGGCATTGAGGTCATCAGTAACATGGGAGGATGGGCAGAGCAGAACCTCCTGCGGTATTTGAAGCCCGCACATAGCAATTGGCAGCCCCAGGACCTTCTCCCACAGCCCTCCTCTCCTGACTTTTATGATGAGGTGTGTGTATATGTGTGTGTATTTTAGTATGTGACGTGTGTGGTAGCGAAGGTCTTTAGAACATCTTAGGCCTATTTACCTTGAAAACCTGGGGTTGTCAGTACACTTGCTCATAAATGTTAAACATTATCTACCTCGCACTCTGGTCTTAGATGACACACCCATACATATAAGTCACGATGTCCAGCCCCTTGGCAATTACACACTGCGCACTGCTTCTCGCTGATGCCCCTCCTCCTGATTTCCTCCGAACAAATAGATCAAATAAGCTCTGCGTCTGTAAAGAAAGCAGCTACCGTCTGCTTTTACATTCATAGCTTAAACCCTTCAATCTACATCCATAGCAGCCTTCTGCTTTTCATATCCACAGCTGTCTCCTGCTCTTAACATTTACAGCTACCTGCGAACACACATCCACGTCCACAGCTACCTCATACGGCCACAGCTGCCTTCTGCTTTTCCTTCATCCACTGCTACCTTTTGCCATACATCCACTACCATCCGCTATTTTCTGCACAACACCTACAGCTGCCTTGTACTGTTCCTTCATTTCCTACTACCCTTTGCTATACATCCGCTACCATCCGCTATTTTCTGCACAAATCTATAGCTGCCTTCTGAATTTCACATTCACAGCTGCCCTCTATTTTTCTGCATCCACACCCAACTTCTGCCACTAATTTAATAGCTGCCTTTTTTTCTGCTCTGTGTCCACAGGTGCTTGAGTTGAGACGAGGGGCCCAGCAGTTGCCCAATGACTACTTAGTGGTGCTGGTAGGAGACATGGTCACCGAAGAGGCTCTGCCCTCCTACATGAACATGCTCAACACGCTAGACTGTACCAAGGTGTGTGAGTTATGTGTTATGTGTGACACTCTGCGTTGAAGTGATCGTGTGCTGGCACGCCTGCATGGACATGCTGAACATGCTAGACTGTACCAAGGTGCGTGAGTTATGTGTGGCACTCTGCGTTGAAGTGAACGAGTGAGTTGTGTGCCACCCATACCATAATTAAGTGCCTGTGTTGCTGTCACTCCTACATTGTGTGCTCAATACCCGGGCACCAGGGTGTATGTGCGTGCGCGTGCGTGCGTGCGTGTGTATGTATGTATGTGTGCACGCATGCTCGTGTGTGCGTGTGAGTGTGTGTGAGTGTGAGTGTGTGTATCACTCTACACAATATTTGATGAAGCAGAATTGTAGGAAACCGTAATCGCAGAAACACGTTTGATGTGGGCTTGCTAGTCCCTGAACGTCAGTGGGGTGGAAGAAAAGCGTCTCTTTGTTTTTATCTTGCGAGGATTTTTGGGAGCAGCTCATGGGCCTCTTGCTCTGCCTCTGCCTCTGCCTCTCACAACAGGTCACACGCTCTGTCACCGATGAGAGTTATAGGCTTTTGTTACAGTTTGTCACATAGCCCCCCCCTAGTTTGCCTCTTACGGCTGGTCACACACCGTCACACAATGCGGTTTAAAACTGCGGTCACAATGTACATTGCAAAGCAATACCCTGTCACCACTTGCTCTTATCGTTAGTCACAGCCTCATCAGAAGATGACTGCTTTCCTTTGTGACTTCATGAATGGTTGAAGGAAGGAAAGGAATGGGTGTGCAAAGTTTTGGCACGAGTGAGCTTATGTTTGAGTGCTCCAGCTTGTGGAACAAATTCACAAATTCACTCTGATTTACAAACTTTGGGTATCCATGCATCGTGCATCGTGTCCGGCACACAGGACAAAGCCGGGGCTTGCCTGATCATGGTTGTGCCGTAGCTCTTCTCTTTTGCATGTTAATAAATAAGGTTGGCCAGAACCATATATATACGGTGTATATATGGTATTCTTGGCAGGGAAATCACCAAATATACGGTCATATACGGTGTATAGTGTATAGTGTATATATATATGGTTCTGGCCAGCCCTAAAAATAATCTAATTGGTGCTATGCACAGGATGAAACGGGGGCCAGCACCGACCCTTGGTCAACGTGGACGAGAAGATGGACAGCTGAAGAGAACCGGCATGGGGATGTGCTTAACAAGTACTTGTATCTGTCTGGCAGGTGTGTGTGCATGTAGAGGGGGAGGGGGAGCGTGTTTGTGGACTTTTATGCTAGCTTGCGTAGGTGTGAAGATGCATGTGGGTGTGGGCATATGCAGAAGGCTGGCGTGGGATTAGCTCACAACAGATTTACTGCAGAACAATGTTTATTTGTCTGGAGGTGTGGTGTTACTGACCAGTTATACCTGTCTTGTCTGTGAGTGCAGAGAATGTTCTCTAGGTATCTGCGCAGGCATGGAAACGGTCACTGGCATAGGCTAAGCTCAACGTATAGGTAGTGCCTAACATGTCTATCTTTGTGAAATGTGTGGAACCTGACTTGCAGTATTTTAGGGTTGGCAAGAAATGCTTAGTATGTATATACACACCCCTACATACACACAAACACACACAATACACACAACTCTACACACATACGTAACTCTGAACATACACACATCTACAAGGCATAGCACACGTATGAAGAACGTGTGGGCAGAGTTGTACCTGGAAAGTGTTGTGTTTTGTGCTGAGTAGCTGTACCGTACTCATGGGGGGTACGTGGTATCCTTGAGGAGGGTTTTGAGATGTGTTGTATGGTGCGTTGAGTGATCCACACACAGGGAGATCACGCTGAGAGATTCACACACAGGGACATTACGCTAGTTTACGCTGAGTGATTCTCACACAGGGAGACTGCGCTGAGTGATTGCACAGAGGAACGCTGAAGGTGTATTGTGTCTGGGGAAAATGCACGCGCTGGAAAACGCATGTGCTCAAAGCAGCATATGCTGAAAAATGCATGTGCTGAGTGGCTGTGCCGTAGCCATCAGAGAAATGCGTGAAGAGAATGCCTGTGCCTCAGCGTGTTATAAAGACGTGTCGTGTGTTGAGCTAACTTAAAGCAATTAAGGGGAAGCACAACGTCTTGCGCTTGCCTAGAAAGTCAAGTCTCATTGAATCACCTTAATTATGAGCATTCCAATCTTTTGTTCGTCGCCACGGTGTGCAGTGTGGACACGCACTCCGCAGAGAGCACCACCACCCACATGCAGTGCGGCAACTGTGAAGTTCCTCTTGCACCAGCACTGATTCCAACCTTTTGTTTGTTGCCATGGTGTGCAGTGTGGACATGCATTCCGTAGAGAGCACCATCCAGAGATTAATATCAAGTGGCCTGGACCCCAAGCTCGAGAACAACCCGTACTTGTGCTTTGTTTACACCTCATTTCAGGTGAGGCAGATCCCATTGGCTGGCTATAACATGCGTAGCGTTGGCCAGAGTTGTATATACGGTATATGTATATACCGTACCTTACCGTACTCACCCCGGTGCCCAAATTTCAGAAATAATAAAGGTAACCGCGGGTAACCCCAAACCCTGTAGATAAATATTTTAGCCTTCCCTGCACCAACCCCGGTGGGCATTCAGCCCAGCCAGTGCCTGTACAAGTGTGAATGTATGCGTGCACATGCGTGTTTGTGCGTGTGCATGTGTGTTTCTGTTTCACGCTTGTTGTGCGTGTGCGTGTGCGTGTGCGCGTGCTTGTGCATGTGTGCTTCTGCTTCACGCTGAGCCCGCTCCTCTTTTGCCTGCTGCAGCCTGGCTAGGTCAGCTTTCTGCTGCTCCTCCTTTTGCTGCTGCAATGCTGCTTTTTTCTCTGCTGTAGCTGCCGACTTGACAAAAATGCTTTTAAACGTCCGCTGGAACAACCTTTGGGCGCAACCGGTGCTGCTGACGCTGGGGCTGGTGTTGGTGCTGGGGCTGGGGCGGGGCCTGGGAGGGGAGCGGGGGGGCCTTCTCTGCTTATTGCTGTTCAGCCACTCACCAACTTTATTTTTGCCAAACCCCGGAAACCCTGGAGCCTCTGAATAAATATATATTTTACGATACCGATATCACGCCGGAGGGCAAAAAACGTTATTTACCCGGGGTGAATATGGCAAGGTACGGTATATATCTACCTTTATTGTAGAGTTGAATGTATAGGTATATAGGTACATGTTTTTTGGACATGCCTTTGGCAAGGACGCTTCCCAACCTACGCTCGTATGTGTATATACGGTTCTGGCTTATCCATATCATTGGGCCATTTTGCCCAACTTGAAGCATGCCACTGCCGCCATAGTTCCCTTGTGCTTTGTCTTCACATAATTTCAGGTGAGGCAGCTCCCACTTCCTAATCATTGTGTATGCAGGGCCGGCCTAACCATTGTGTACGTAGGGATGTCCTTGTTTGAGTGTACCATGTGTGGTTCTGGCCAAATCTACACACATTCAATTATAAGCATTCCTTTGCAGTTAGGCATTACTCAATATCAGAGTCAACTTCACTACCCAGTGTATTGCTTGCACAGTTGCCCTTACGTGGTAAGGCACACCCCAACTTCTAAATTTATGGCAAACTACATTTTTGAACAGCCTTCGTGATTTCCGAATTTGTTGCATGATAATTACAGCCTAGTTGCATAATAATTACAGCCTGTTGCATGATAATTACAGCCTAGTTGCATGATAATTACAGCCTAGTTGCATGATAATTACAGCCTGTTGCATGATAATTACAGCCTAGTTGCATGATAATTACAGCCTAGTTGCATGATAGTTACAGCCTAGTTGCATGATAGTTACAGCCTAGTTGCATGATAATTACAGCCTGTTGCATGATAATTACAGCCCAGTTGCATGATAATTACAGCCCAGTTGCATGATAGTTACAGCCTAGTTGCATGATAGTTACAGCCTAGTTGCATGATAATTACAGCCTGTTGCATGATAATTACAGCCCAGTTGCATGATAATTACAGCCTAGTTGCATGATAATTACAGCCTAGTTGCATGATAATTACAGCCTAGTTGCATGATAGTTACAGCCTAGTTGCATGATAATTACAGCCTGTTGCATGATAATTACAGCCTAGTTGCATGATAATTACAGCCCAGTTGCATGATAATTACAGCCTGTTGCATGATAATTACAGCCTGTTGCATGATAATTACAGCATGTTGCATAATAACTACAGCCTAGTTGCATGATAATTTCAGCATGTTGCATGATAACTACAGCCTAGTTGCATGATAATTACAGCCTAGTTGCATGATAATTACAGCATGTTGCGATAACTACAGCCTAGTTGCATGATAATTACAGCCTAGTTGCATGATAATTACAGCATGTTGCATGACAATTACAGCCTAGTTGCATGATAATTACAGCCTAGTTGCATGATAATTACAGCCCTCATCCGCCTCATTATTCGTCATTCCTCCCATGAGGGTCAGCTTTTTTGGCAAAGCCCCCTCGTGCGGGCCTTAAGTCCCTAGCGTTGATGGCTTCCCACCAAACTTCACAAAAGGCTCCCCAGGCCCACCCAGGGCGCCCCACGGGCTGAAACTCGACATAGGCTCCTAACCAAGGTTTCTACCGTATTAGAAATGTTTGGGGGCCCTGGGGTGCGGTGTTTAAAGTTCTAGAGCAACATTGATATTCGGGCTGTTTAGACCTCCTCCCCAGGCCCACCCACGGCACCTCCCAGGCTGAGACTCATTATAGGCTCCTAAACATAACGGGTACCGTGCCAGAAAAGTTTGTGGCCCTTGGGTGCCGTGTGTAAAATTTTAGAGCAGTATTTTATGTTTTGAAGCTCCAGGAAGCTGCCCAGGGTTCCTCAGTCAGGCCCCCGAACCAATTACCTCTGGTGCAGTATCCATCAGCATACTTCCCTGGCTGCGTTAGCTGAGTCAAGAGCGCTTGCTTGTGGTACGGCTACAAATTTCTTGGTTGACCATGCACGCAGAACCAAGTACTATTACTTGCGATGCGCTATACAATTTTAGTCACATGTTCATGACGCGCGGAATTTTGCTTGGACGGGACTTTTTAGAAATGCGGTCCATGTTAACTTAAAGTGCTCGTGGGGCGTGCAATTAAAGGCATGGAGCACATGGTGCAGGTGCCTACTGCGCACTGTGTTGAAGCACTGTGGCCAGCCCAGGCACAATGCTCGCACACATGCGCGCACGCACACGCACACACACACACACATACACGCATGCGCACGCACACGCACACACACACATACAAACACAATCATGCGCGCAAATATACATAGGCACGCACGCATGCACGTACACTCTCTCTCTCTCACATACATACATACTCGCACACATGCAGGAGAGGGCCACCAAAATCAGCCACAGCAACACAGCACGATTAGCTGGGTATCATGGGGACCCTGTGCTGGCCAAGATATGCGGGTTCATAGCAGGTGATGAGGCGCGGCATGAAGCAGCGTACACCAGCATAGTGGACCAACTGTTTATCAGGTGTGTTCCTGAATGTGTGTGTGTTGGGTGTGGTGCAATGTGCCTGCCACCATCGCTGAATTGCAGCAAACAGCATGTCATAGAGGTAGAAGAGGATGAAGGTAAACTAAGCAACCCGATGCAAGGACCCTGGAGGAGTTGTCTGTGCATTCCATGATGGTGCTCATGCACGATGCAACATTATGCATGATGCAATAGAAATATAATGCATAATGCAGGGACCCCGAGGGAGCCGTCCTAGCGTTTTATGACATGATGAAGAAGGGTATCCTCATGCCGGCCCACTTGCTTGACGACGGCACACACGCTGCGAACAACGGAGGTGCCAACCTGTTCATAGACTACGCCACTGTGGCGGACAGCACCGGCGTGTACACGACATCCGACTACGCCAACATCGTTGAACACCTGGTGGGTGGCGTTGCTGTTTGTGAGTGTGTGTGTGTGTGTCCTGACCTGCCGGCCAGGGCACAAGGGATTTCTTTGTGTACGTGGCAATGAAACATGTACAACAAACCCTTCTTCCCGCACACACCATCGTCACTCAATAAAAAGCCCCTACGTGCACCCTGGGCCACGTTTGCAGCCTCTGTCGTGGCTGTTTCTTGATTTGGCATGCAGGTCTTTGTTTATCAGCTATCCACAACTTGCACCTGGTGGCTCGATAGCGTGTTGCTGGCCTTGATGATTCTCAGCTCTAACTGTCCTTTTACAAATTAACCTCTACGACTACATAATTCCTTCCAGCTGCAGTTGGCTTGGTGGGAATGGCCTTCATAAATTTCTTGTTTTGACAGTCCTACGATTCAGCCTCCACCTCACTCCTTCATCTTTCCAGCTGCAAATGGCTCGGCACTGATCCTGCTAAATTCTCAAGCTTTAAAGTCTAAAAACTCAAACCCCTCCTAATTTTCATGTAGGTGGATCGGTGGCGTGTCGTTGACCTTCGATTTTCAGGGGGACCAGCAGCAGAGGCTCAGCAGTACCTCTGCCTGCACGCTGACCGAGTGCGACGCTTAGCGAACATCCAGGCAAGTTGAGGAGGGTTAGTATCTTGGCCTGCACGCTGCCTGAGTGCGACGCTTTGCAAACATCCAGGCAGGTTGAAGAGGGTTAGAATCTCGGCCTGCACGCTGACCGAGTGCGATGCTTAGCAAATATCCAGGCAAGTTGAGGAGGAATTATATTTGCCTGCACGCTGTCTGAGTGCGACGCTTTGCAAACATCCAGGCAAATTGAGGAGGGTTATTATCTTGGCCTTCACGCTGTCTGAATGCGACGCTTAGCACACGTCCAGGCAAGTTGAGGAGGGATTGTAGTTTGCCTGCACGGTGTCTGAGTGCGTTGCTTAGCAAATATCCAGGCAAGTTTAGGAGGGTTGATGTCTTGGCCTGCACGCTGACCGAGTGCGACGCTTAGCAAACATCCAGGCAGCTTGCACACGGGAGTGGGCACGCCTGATTGGTCAGCTCATACAAAGTCAGGCAAGCTACGCCAGTGATGTTACATGCCTGTTCAGTCAGGACTGCCTGATTGGTCAGCTCACACACACACAGGCAAATTGTGTGCAAGAAAATGAACACACCGCGTCGGTCTGTACATACACAGTGGGTTTACGGCTTGTCTTTCTGCAATTTTTGCCTTTCCTCTTATTTTTCTCTTTTATTTTTGGTCCTCTCACCGACCTGCTGTGGATGGTCCTACAAGTTCTATAATTCTGGGCCACTCAAACACGATCTGTTTTACTGCCAGTTTCCAGTGGATGTCAAGTTTAGGGAGTCAGAGGTCCTTGTTTGTGTGTCAGTTTTTTCGTTTTTTCGTTTTGTCAACTGCAGGCTGAGCGACGGCTGCGAGACCGGAAGCGAGGCAAGGCTCGCACTGCTAGTTTTGGATGGGTAAACGGGCGGCAGGTTCCTTTGTGAGCTTACTTTTGGGCGATGTTTTTGGAATTCTGCTATGTTGCAAATTTGTCATTGTTGAAGGAGTGGTAGTGTTTAAAGTCCTAGGGGAGAGAGTTAAGATGAGAGAGGAGAGGAGAACGGAGTATATATGAATGGAAGAAAATTTATTACAGCTGCCTCCTGAGACCCCAACACAAGAAACTGAGCTCAATTAACTTACCCAACGTTCCCCTGTATTTGCATCCATCTCATAAGCGAGCTTTTAAACCTAACTTCTGTAAATGTTGTATGTTATGCGGACGGAGAAGAGCGACGGTGTTTTATACGGATAAATTTGCTACAATTCTAGATTATTATGGGAACATTTTGGCTTGTCATACTTTAAAGTACACATCATCGATTCCAGAGGTGGTCGACAGAGCAAAATTTTTGAAAATGTACCTTTTTTGATGCAAATCGTGTTTAAATAACATAACTAGATGTTTCTTGAAGTTTGAGGTCAAATGGACTACCCCAGTGGTCTGGGTAGAAATCCAGTTCAAATTTTGGCACTGAATGTTTACGTATTGAGCCACCACACTCTACCCAGGGCCTCTTTTCACCTCAAAACACGACAGGAGTACTTCTCTTATGATCAAAAATCGTTTGACATGCTGAAAACCGGATTTGGTGGAACTGGGTTTTCCACTTTTTTTGGCACCCCTGATGCTGATTTTCTGAAAGGGAAATGGGCCAAAATGGGGTACCTGGCCAACTACTGCTCCATTTCGCCCCATTTTTATTGCAATGGTATTCTTTATTGAAATGTAGACTACTCATATAAAAATGACACAAATCGGGTCGGTTGGTGGTGAGATATAGCAGATTGGTGGTGAAAAGTGGGGTTCACGCCGCGGGCAATTAGACACGTGCACCCCTATTACCAGCTTTCAAGCTTGGGTGTTATCAGCAGCTACATCTGGGTGCTAAGCTTAGAAACTGCCAGCTGGGGTGCGCATACTTGGGAACATTTCAAAAACACCCCATTTTCAGTCCTCCGTCGACCACCTGTAATACTCTTTTTTTTAATTTTTAAATGGGTCTTTGCTGCGCCAATTAATCCTTTTACGGCGCATTTCTTACGACCCCGCAGGACCTCGCAGAACGCTCTGCTCGGAGACTCGCTTCCCATTCACCCTCATCAGGCAGAAACTTGTCAAATGTTTGATTTGTCAAGCTCTCGGTCAAAGAACAAAAAGTAGACTCTAAGTCCGAGTTTATGAATGTAATGCAAATGTTGGGCTCTTCGAAGACGCACACGTATACGGGTTCATATTATGTAATTACACTGACATAAAAACATGCAAGAGGCGAGACTTACGGCGCGTTTACAACGGCGGGTTAATGGTTAAGGTTAATGAATATTGGAAATACTTAACCCGAATGTGTGTTTACAACGCGCGGTTAAATGTCAGGTTAAGGAAATTCAATCGGGTTAAATAAATTATTTTTTCCTCCCCCCCCCTGGGAGAAAAGAAAAATAAAAAGGTTAAGGGCTAAAAAAATTCCAGGAAGGCCAGGATGCAATTGAAATGAGATATTAAAACAAAGGAAAGCATGCCGACAGGTCAAAATGGCCAGGAGACCCGAGTTTTGCCTCTGGTCAAAGATGAACAAAGTTCATGTTCTGCATGCCACGATTATGATAGTTCACAGGGGATTATTAAACAGATTTATGAGCACGTTCGCCAACAGCGACAGAAAGGAGCCCTAATATTAACCCTATTTGTTGTAAATACAAACGGGGTTAAAATAGCAACCGCGGTTAATTCGGAAATTGCAAGTCGGGTTAATTGACTTAACCCGCCGTTGTAAACGCGCCGTTACAAGTAATGGAATTTTTGATGTATTATGATCTCGCTACATTCATGGGTTCAGAAAAAGAACATACCCCTAGTGAAATCGGTGCTTCTCGCTCAGTTCCTCTCCTTCCTCCTGTGTCTCATGGGTAATCTTATGCACACACACACACACACACACACACACGCACACACACACGCACACACACACACACGCACACACACACACGCACACGCACACACA
>Ga0307942_1001234_pt1 | contig 20123 bp, 11 predicted proteins | sample OrgLakmetagen175_FD_201846 | JGI IMG/M metagenome (GOLD analysis project Ga0307942, IMG submission 201846) | Saline water microbial communities from Organic Lake, Antarctica - #175 | ecosystem: Environmental > Aquatic > Non-marine Saline and Alkaline > Saline | place: Antarctica: Organic Lake... | reverse complement strand
ATTAATGCAGAGTGCGAAAGCATGCACCACCTCTTGAGAATGTTCCACTTTGGTGCATGCCTCTCTAAAAATTAATGGTGTGTGCCTTCACTTAACTCCAACAGAGTGTGAAAGCATGCACCACCTCTCCTGAGAATGTTCTGCTTTGGTGCATGCCTCTTAAAAAATTAATGGTGCGTGCCTTCACTCAACTCCAACAGAGTGTGAAAGCATGCACTACCTCCTGAGAATGTTCCACCTTTGGTGCATGCCTCCCTGGCATTAATGGTGTGTGGACTTCTCTAACCGGCTGCCTCCTGCTGCAGGGCAGCCTGTGTAAATGTGTGGGTGTGTGTGTCTGTGTGTGTGTGTGTCTTCCTCTTTGCATATAATAACACCGCGAGTCTGCTTTTGGGTGTACCCCACAAGAGTGTCCTGGGTTTCCTTGTGTACCCTTTCTACGCCTCACAGCTCTCCCTTATGCAATTTTGCAAGTATAAGTACAAACGCGCATGCAAAAGACATGCACTCGCAATATGTACAGGTTTGACATTGTGGAGGGCTGAAACTGGCACACATACACACACATGCAAATTGCACTGGTCGACAAAAACACTTTCGTGTCTTCACGCACTCACACTACCTGCGCAAGTGTGACATGGTAGAGGGCCAACCCTCTCACACATTCACACACGAGCAAGCTGCACAGGTTTACCCAAACATCAGTGTGTCCTCACTCACTCGCACTACCTGCGCATGTTTGACATGGTAGAGGGCCAACACTCTCACACATTCACACACGGGCAAGTTGCATATCTGCATATGTAATAGGCAACCTAAACACTAATGTGTCCTCACTCACTCGCACTGCCTGTGCAAGTTTGACATGGTAGAGGGCCAATTCTCTCACACATTCACACACGAGCAAGTTCCATATCTGCATATGTAAAAGGCGACCTAAATACTAATGTGTCTTCACTCACTCGCACCGCCTGTGCAAGTTTGACATGGTAGAAGGCCAACACTCTCACACATTCACACACGGGCAAGTTGCATAGGTGCTTACGTAATAGGCAACCTAAACACTAATGTGTCCTCACTCACTCACTCGCACTGCCTGCGCAGATTTGACATGGTAGAGGACCTTACCACATACCTGTACAACAACAACCTGCTGCGTTACATTGAGGGCTACGTGCAGAAAGTGTCACCTGGGAAGTCGCCCCAGGTGCGTGTGTGGAGTTGTGACAGTGTGTGCGCGCTTGTGTGTGTGTGTGTATTTCTGTGTGTGTGTCTGTGCATGCGTGTGTGTGTGCATGTGTGTTTACGTGGTGCGTAAGTGTGTGTGTGTGTTTGTGGATGCGTGCTTGCATGTTTGTGTATGTGGTGCATGTTTGTATCCGTGTGCGAGTGTTTGCATGTGAAGTTGTTTCTTGTTTACATTGACAACTGAGGTGCGCCATTGTTGTGCCTTAGAATGTGTGTGTGTAACTCCTAATGTGTAAAGTATTTCCCCGTTGTCTAAACATGGCAGATAGTTTGGTATTTGAATCCCTTCTTAGTGGTGTCTCCTTCCATACAGCATACATCAGTGACCCCACCTCCAGTGTAGTGCTAAGGTACATTTCCATCCGGGCTTTGGACTGGTAAATCAAGAACTCCATACGGCATACAACACTGACCCCACCTCCAGTGTAGTGCTAAAATACATTTTCATCCAGGCCTTTGACTGGTAACCCAATAATTCCATACCGCACACCAGGGTTCAGTTCGAGGTTAGGCCAAAAGTTCAGGTTCGCAAAACTTTCACGCATTTTAACAAGTTTGAAAAGTGCTGTTTGGAGTTCGGTCAAAGTTCGACAAACTTTTTAGAGTTAGTCAAACCTTACAGCATGCGTCTGTCCAAACTGCAAGGGACAGCAGCCCCCCTCAGTTCAGTCCCACCCTTTCCTTGCAGTAAAAGTAACATGTCCAATGATTTACATATGGAATATGATCTGTAATCTGTATCAGGCTAGGAGGTTTCCTTGGTTTTTAGGCCAAACTTGTCACACATTTCTGAACTGCTAAATAATTGTACAACGCGGCACTTGCACTACACCTGAAGGTTCTCCTTTTTCTGCTCTACAATGATGAGATGGTCCCATTCCGGCCCCTTTTTTCCCCCTATAATGATTTATACGTACACAACTAATTGGGAAATTTTGAAGGTGGGGGGAGGAGCCCAAGGGCTCGTTTCCCAAATTTGCACATCAAACCCTTCGAACGGTTCAAGGGTTCCAGAACTTTCTCGAAATTTATCAAACCCTTGCTCCCAAAAGAACTGCTGCTCTCTTTCATTCGACCTACATGAAGTGCATTGTGTTTGTGTGTAGGTGGTGGGGGCGCTGCTTGACGCGGAGGCGCCTGACGAGTTCATCAACAACCTGCTGCTGTCTGTGCACTCGTTGCTGCCTGTGGACAAACTGGTGGAGGTGGGTGTGTATGTACGTGCGTGTGAGTGTGTGAGTGTGTGTGCGTGCGTGCGTGCATGCGTGCATGGTTGTGTGTGCGCTCGTTGCTGCCTGTGGACAAACTGGTGGAGGTGGGTGTGTATGTACATGCGTGTGAGTGTGTGTGTGCGTGCATGCATGCGTGGTTGTGTGTTTGCTTGTTGCTGCTGTGGACAAATGGGTGGAGGTGGGTGTATGTACGTAAGTGTGTGCGAGTGTGTGCGTGTGCGTGCATGCATGCATGTGTGGTTGTGTGTGTGTGTGCTTGTAGCTGACTGTGGATGAACTGGTGGAGGTGAGTGTGTGCAAATCTGCGTTTGCGTGTGCGTGCTGCATGTGGGTGTGTATGTAGGTGGGCAGAGATGTGCTGGTATGGTTCAGGCGGTTGCAGATCAGGCACACAAACACAGTTAACAAATTCAAACAAAGCTGGTTGTGAATGCATTGGAGGCAGGCGTAGTTGTGTTGGCTCTCTGGGTTTCACAAAATGCTGGCACGGATGACAATGCCCTTGTATAACTTCCTGGCTGCAGTCTACAAGGGAGACTGTTTGCAATGTGCAAATTGTGACGTAGTATCCTCCTTTCAAGGACGGCATGCCTTACCTCTGCTTGTGCCCCCTAGTCAGCTTGAGTTACATTCCGTGCTTCAAACTCATGTATCATACATACATGTATCATACATATAGGGTTGGCCAGAACCCCTATATATACGGTGTATATACGGTACTTTTGGCTGGGAAATCACCAAATATACGGTCATATACGGGGTGTGTATATAATATAAACAGTTCTAGCCAACATATCATACTTCATACTTTGTGAAGTCACGGGCAACCAAGTGTCTTGCGTACAGGGCCATAAACCCCACCCTGGTAAGACAGGGATGTTGCCCCACAGCAATACCTCCTTGCCTCTAACATGCCTTTTGCGCACCACACAGCTGCCAAAAGGCAGAGAGCGGGGAGGACATGTTTGCCTTATGCGCTGTACTGCAGCGTTTGATGAGGAGGGTTGGCTTAACATGCTTGACCTTCCCGTTTTGAATACGCCCATTGTGCACCACACAACCGTCAAAACAAAAAGAGCAGGAAGGAAATGTGTGCCTCGCGTGCACCGTTTAAGCTTTCTTGAAAAGTCAGCAAGGTTGCCCATACCTTTTTTTCCTTATGGTACACCGCTCATGTTCAACCCCCAGCTTTTAAAAATAGAGCACAGCCCTCGTATTCACCGAGACCAATCAAGACACAGTGACCCCTTTCTGTGCTGCTACATAGCAGTGTGCAAGTACAAAGCTGCAGTGAACGTTTTACAGAAGCAATAAGACCCCTTGCCGTTTGCTACTGGGCACTTAGGCATGGACCTTCGTTACGCCAAATACAGCCATTCGTTTTTATAAATAACATGCATTCATTTGTAAAGCACTCTTGGTGGTTCCTTGTTGTGTGAATTGGCTCTGGACTGAGCACCTTCTCTCGCTCCCTTCCCTTCTCCCTTTCCTTCCTCTCTTTTGGCAGTTTGTTGGAAAGTAACGATGCGTCAGGAACTTTGCCCTGAAACATCTTTTCCAGTGCTATGACGATATGAATTGTCGTTGCTAAAGCACTAAGACTGTTTCAGAGTGAATTATCAGATGCATTGCTATTTTTGGGAAACGGGACTGAGACATAACAGAGCAGGACTTGAAACGACCCACACCCCACATCAACGAGTTAAGCTACAATGTTGTCAGTTTAGGGAATCTAAACAAATCACCTCTATGTTTTTGTGTGATGATTTATTTATGCCTTGGGGGCATGCCCACATCTGGGGTGGTTGTAATAACAATGCAAGTGGTAAAATGGGTGCGTTCACCACGGCTGGTCCTCTTGTGTGTGTATGTGTGTGTGTGTGTGTGTGTGTTTGTGTGTGTGGTGATCTGTAAAATTCCAACAATGAGCATAGTGTGACAAAACAGGGGTGGTACACCATGGTCGGTCGCCCTGTGTGACCCCACACATTCACACAGGGCTGACGTGCTCCCCCACAGCAACGCCCATCTCTCACTTTGCCCGTGGTGCTGCTCACAACAGCCAGCCCATGGGTCATTCAGACCTGGCACACTCTTTTGTTTGCAGCTGTTCAGTCAGTTATAATGTGTGTGTGTTTCCTTGTGTTTGTCCATGTGTCTGTGTAATCATATTAACGGTCATTTGTATATGGCGTAGCTAAGGTTCGTGCCTAAATGCCCAGCAGCGAGCAGCAATGAAGGTTATCACTCCGTCCCTTATATTATTTCCCTATAAGTAAAACTGCATCGGAAGCTTTGCCCTGAAACAGTTTGCTTAGTGATATGACAAGGCGGTGAAATAGATTGCTTAGTGATATGACAAGATGGTGAAACAGTTTGCTTAGTGATATGACAAGGTGGTGTCCATTATTTCACTGAACTTCAGGGCATAATGTAAACGTGCTGGTTTATATGAGCAAATTGACAATTTCACAACAAGTTCAATGGGCGAGAGAGCTGATACAAAGTACCTTTTCCTCCGTGTGGTGGGAACGAATTGGGCGCAGTAATTCAGTACACGGACAATGAATATTATTTCCACATTACCAAGTCATCCGACATCTCCTTGATAATTTGAGACAGGAATCAGGAGTTTTTTTTTTTTGACGACACGTATACTTTTTGGGGTGGACACCTCTGAGGGACCAACCACCCCCCAAACCCTTCCAGTGTCCCCACCCAAACAAAAGGGTACCAATCTGCTCCTTTTTGAGTTCTGCATCCATCTGCATACTCATCAAGACCTGAAACTATAATGCCGCAGGGTTATGGGGCAACACTGATATACGGACGCCCATGCCCACATGACTCACCAGGCACCCATAACTGGCTTGCACAACTCCACATTGCTTCCTTATTTTCAAAATTCTACTGACTATCTCATGCTGGCACAATCCTGGAAGTTTGGAGTGAATTGCTGCTCCATTGGCTTGACTCACCCCGCGGCCTGCACCCGAGCATGTGTGCCTCTGACTTTTGGACGAGTCCACAGACCCCCCCTTTTACCCAATTCGCCCAAAAAGGGTGGCAATCGACTGGGCTTGAGATAAGGATTCCGATGATAAATTTTACATTTCGCGTAAGTGTCCCAGAAAAAAACTGGAGACCCCCCGCACAAAATTAAAAACCCGTCGGGGGACCACCCCCCCCCTCCCCAATTTGACCCATATAGTACCAATCGATAGCTCTTGACGGCAGGATTTTATATAATTTTTAATCAATTTGACACGTGTCGTCGAAAAGTTATGCTTCCTGCAGCCTCCTGCGGGAATCCAAAATTGTTTACCACTCTTTTTGTGTGGTGGTTTTTGCTAAGGGCCTTGGGGAAGTGGGCTTGTATTCATCGACAATGCAAGTGACAAAACAGGGGTGGTTCATCATGACCGGTCCTCTTGTGTATGTGTGTGTTGTGATCTGTAAAGTTCCAACAATGAGCATAGTGTGACAAAACAGGGGTGGTACACCATGGTCGGTCGCCCTGTGTGACCCCACACATTCACACAGGGCTGATGGGCTGCCCCACAGCAACGCCCATCTCTCACTTTGCCCGTGGTGCTGCTCACAACAGCCAGCCCATGGGTCATTCAGACCTGGCACATTCCTTTGTTTGCAGCTGTTCAGTCGGTCATGGTGTGTGTGTGTGTGTGTGTGTGTGTGTGTGTGTGTCCGTGCTTGTGTTTGTATGTGTGCGGGGGGAGGAAATGCGCTTGTGCTATTTGCAAGTGCTACTATATCACACGACACAACTTCCCATTTGCATTATTCAACGCCCCAGTGTGCAAGGAACACTGCATGATTCACATCTCGTGGGTTTATGCGCATGTGCTCACAAACATACACCAAGCTACCTTGGTGCCACGCTACAGTGACAACACACGTCTGTGTATGTAAAACTTGCTCGTGTACAGTCCCTACTTTTAACCCTATTGTGTCTTATGGTCCGGTGGTGGAAGCTCGCCATAAACCCTGTTGTGTTCCCTTTGTGTCTTATGGTCCGGTGGTGGTGGAAGTTCGCCCTAAACCCTGTTGTGTTTCCTTTTGTGTCTTATGGTCCGGTGGTGGAAGCTCGCCCTAAACCCAAACCCTCTAACCCCTAAACCCTAAACCCTTGTCTGTTCAAACTGTTCCATCGTTTGCAGGTGGTAGAATCCCGCCACCGTTTGAAGCTGCTCACCCCCTTTTTGGAGCACCTGATTGGTCTGACCGTACTTGCACAACACTGATTTTCACACTGCTCCATCGTTTGCAGGTGGTAGAATCCCGCCACCGTTTGAAGCTGCTCACCCCCTTTTTGGAGCACCTGATTGGGGAAGGCACCACGGACCCACACGTGCACAACGCCCTGGGTGAGTCAGCTGTGTGTGTTTGTGTGCTTGTGTGTGTGTGTGTGCGTGTGTGTGTGTGTGTGTGCGTGTGCGTGTGCGTGTGTGTGTGGGTGGGTGGGTGGGTGTGTGTGTGGGTGGGAGGGGGAGGGGGGGGTTGATCTGGCAGCACGTGGGGATCACCTCGCTGTGGTGCCGTTGTTTGTTGTCAAGGGCAGCTCACAGCATGCCACTAGCAGCCACTGGTGGTCAGTGTGAATCAATCCACGCCCTGGGCCACAGACCCTGCCAGCCAGACCGGCAGGGGCTGTAAAAAGAGGGACTGTGATAAATCTAATGATCAGCGTGAATCAATCCACGCCCTGGGCCACAGCCCTGCCAGCCGGATCGGCAGGGGCTGTAATAAGAGGGACTGTGATAAAAAAAACGGTGATCAGCGTGAATCAATCCACGCCCTGGGCCACGGCCCCTGCCAGCATCGCTGTCGTTCCTCTCAATCCTTGTCGTGTTGTGCAAGGCGTGCAGGTTTATGACATGCTACCAATGCAAGCACACAGTATCAAAGGCAGTATCTGCATCTCGTTTGTACCTACAACGTATTGGCTAAGGTTGGCCAGAACCGTATATCTACACCGTGTTGGCCTTATATTTTGTGTTTTTTCCTGCCATAAGTTCACTCTATTTATATGATTCTGGCCATCCCTAGTATTGACAGTGATGGGCTTGAGCACCCACCAGCCCAGCTAAACAGTCCTTCTTATCCCGTCTCATAAATGTTCTTTGTCCACTAAAATCAAGCCACGTATGAGCACGCACTCGATTATGCCTAGCTATCCGGGCGGCCTGACCTCTCCTTACTAGGGGGAGGCAAGAAGGATCCGACCAAGCAGCTCGGCCAAAGTAAAGCAGTAGACATCAAACGTGCAATGCAGCTCCCCCATCTGCATGACACGACTATTTCGCTGGCACAAAATAATTGGCACTGCCCTTTCGATTGACTGAGATTCAGAGAGCTTAAGAACACGCAATTAATTAAATACCCTACATACAATCCGATTGTCATCTGTCTTTATTGCTGCGTGCAAAGACTCACCTCCAAGGAGGGGTCGAACTTTGACACCTTTGTGGAGGTGAGTTGTGTGTGAGAGCAGCGTGGATAGTCCACCTTGCAAGTGCACCCATACAGACCCCCTTGTGCCTGTACTTCTCATTGCTTTGCCTCAGCCTAAAACCGAGGCAAGAAAGACCTGACTGAACAGCAACAGCATCGTCAAACAAATTCGACAGAGTTTGTTTCCGTGTACGTCATATAGTTGCGGAGCATCACATGATGCCTCGGCGACCCCTTTGAGCACACTTGACGGGGCAATGCCTTCATGTTACCACTTTACGCAACAAATGGTTTCTGACACATTTTAGCCAAATTGTCTCTGTTTCTAATCATGAAGTATAAAGATGTACGGCAGGCAAAAAACTATAAATGTCGAATTCACAAAAAGCGTTTTAATGTAAAGTGTGCCTAGCTATCCGGGCGGCCTGACCTCTCCTTACTAGGGGGAGGCAAGAAGGATCTGACCAAGCAGCTCGGCCAAAATAAAGCAGTAGACATCAAACGTGCAATGCAGCTCCCTCATCTGCATGACACGACTATTTCGCTGGCACAAAATAATGGCACTGCCCTTTCAATTGACTGAGATTCAAAGAGCTTAAGAACACGCAATTAATTAAATACCCTGCATACAATCTGATTGTTATCTGTCTTAATTGCTGCCTGTAACGGAATCACCTCCAAGGAGGGGTCGATCTTTCACACCTTTGTGGAGGTGAGTTGTGTGTGAGAGCAGCGTGGATAGTCCACCTTGCAAGTGCACCCATACAGCCCCCCTTGTGGCTGTACTTCTCATTGCTTTGCCTCAGCCTAAAACCGAGGCAAGAAAGACCTGACTGAGCAGCAACAGCATCGTTAAACAGATTTGACAGAGTTTGTTTCCATGTACGTCATATAGTTGCGGAGCATCACATGATGCCTCAGCGGATTTTTCAAGCACACTTGACGGGGCGATGCCTTCCTATTTCCGTTGTACGCAACAAATGGTTGCTGACGCATTTTAGCAAAATTGTCTTTGTTTGTATTTATAAAGCAACAAAGACGTTACGGCAGGCAAAAACCTGTAAATGTCAAATTCACAAAAAGCGTCTTTATGTTAAGTATGCCTAGCTATCCGGGCGGCCTGACTTCTCCTTACTAGGGGGAGGCAAGAAGGATCCGACCAAGCAGCTCGGCCAAAGTAATGCAGTAGACATCAAACGTGCAATGCAGCTCCCCCATCTGCATGACACGACTATTTCGCTGGCACAAAATAAATTGCACAGCCGTTTCGATTGACTAAGATTCAGAGAGCTTGAGAACACGCAAGTGATTAGGCACCTTGCATACAGTCCGATTGTTATTTGTCTTTATTGCTGCGTGCAAAGACTCACCTCCAAAGAGGGTCACCTCTAAGGTGAGTTAGGGTTAGGGGTTGTCAAAAGTAACTATCGTAAACCTCTACTGCAACACAGCTTAACTCACATGTGTAGGGTTGGCCAGAACCGTACATATACACCGTATATGACCATATATCTGGTGATTTCCCTGCCAAAGATATTGTGTACACACCGTATACATTTGGTTTTGGCCAAGCCTTCACATGTGGCCAGATTGTACACATGAAACTGAGTTTGAGCTAGCGCAGCTTACCAGGCAGCGTGACCTCCAAAACGGGGCTTGACTCACTGCCTAGTCTAGTCCAGCTGAGGCAAGAGGAACGCAAGGAAGGCTCAGTGACTGACATGCAGGGTGGTGCTGTGTGTCTGCCCCTGCACACTGACATGCTGGCACATTCTGTATATGTGCGCACGCTAAGATGTGCGTCTGCTGTCTGCTGCACACTGACATGCTGGCACATTCTGTATGTGTGCGCATGCCAAGATGTGTCAGCTTGAACAACAAAAACGTTACAGTACAGACGGGTACCTAGGGGTCTCAATTCTCAAAAAGGGTCTAAATGTGAAGCGTTGTAAATGTGTTATCGTCTTGTATGTATTTACAAAAAGCGTCTTAATGTGAATTGTGCCTAGCTATCCGGGCGGCCTGACCTCTCCTTACTAGGGGGAGGCAAGAAGGATCTGACCAAGCAGCTCGGCCAAAGTAAAGCAGTAGACATCAAACGTGCAATGCAGCTTCCCCATCTGCATGACACGACTATTTCGCTGGCACAAAATAATGGCACTGCCCTTTCGATTGACTGAGATTCAGAGAGCTTGAGGACACGCAAATGAATAAGTACCCTGCATACAATCCGATTGTTATCCGTCTTAAATGCTGCCATTAACGGATCACCCCCAAGGAGGTGTCGAACTTTGACACCTTTGTGGAGGTGAGTTGTGTGTGAGAGCAGCGTGGATAGTCCACCTTGCAAGTGCACCCATACAGACCCCTTTGTGGCTGTAATTCTCATTTTTTTGCCTCAGCCTAAAACCGAGGCAAGAAAGACCTGACTGAGCAGCAACATCATCGTCAAACAGATTTAACAGAGTTTGTTTCCGTGTACGTCATATAGTTGTGGAGCATCACATGATGCCTCGGCGAATTTTTCTAGCACACTCGATGAGGCGATGCCTTCCTAATTCCGTTGTACGCAACAAATGGTCGCTGACACATTGTAGCAAAATTGTCTGTTTGTATTTATAAAGCAACAAAGACGTTACGGCAGGCAAAAACCTAGAAATATCAAATTCACAAAAAGCGTCTTTATGTGAAGTGTGCCTAGCTATCCGGGCGGCCTGACCTCTCCTTACTAGGGGGAGGCAAGAAGGATCCGACCAAGCAGCTCGGCCAAAGTAAAGCAGTAGACATCAAACGTGCAATGCAGCTCCCCCATCTGCATGACACGACTATTTCGCTGGTACAAAATAAATGGCACGGTCGTTTTAAATGACTGAAATTCAAAGAGCTTGAGAACACGCAATTGATTAAGTACCCTGCATACAATCTGATTATTATCTGTCTTTATTGCTGCGTGCAAAGACTCACCTCCAAGGAGGGGTCGAACTTTGACACCTTGGAGGTGAGTTGTGTGTGAGAGCAGCGTGGATAGTCCACCTTGCAAGTGCACCCATACAGCCCCCCTTGTGGCTGTACCTGTACTGCAGCGCCTTCTCATTGGTTTGCCTCAGCCTAAAACCGAGGCAAGAAAGACCTGACTGAGCAGCAACAGCATCGTCAAATAGATTTGACAGAGTTTGTTTGCGTGTACGTCATTTAGTTGCGGAGCATCACATGATGCCTCGGAGACCCCTTTGAGCACACTTGACGGGGCAATGCCTTCATGTTACCACTTTACGCAACAAATGGTCGCTGACACATTGTAGTGAAATTGTCTATGTTTCTGATCATGACGTATCAAAGACGTTACGGCAGGCAAAAACCTATAAATATCAAATTCACAAAAAGCGTTTTTATGTGAAGTGTGCCTAGCTATCCGGGCGGCCTGACCTCTCCTTACTAGGAGGAGGCAAGAAGGATCCGACCAAGCAGCTTGGCCAAAGTAAAGCAGTAGACATCAAACGTGCAATGCAGCTCCCCCATCTGCATGACATGACTATTTCGCTGGCACAAACCAAAGTTGCTTTGCAGCCCCTTCTTGTCCCGTCGCTGTGTTAGTGTGTCCCTGCTTGGTCATGACAACAACAGACTGTTTACATTCTTCTTTAACTCAATGGTTTTCATGGGAAGGCTAGCCACGCCTCATCTGAAGTGTGTCCCTGCTTAGTCACAACAACAAAAGATTTTACATTTCTTTTTTAGCTCAATAATTTTCATAAAAAGGCTAGCCACACCTCAACTGAAAACCGGATCCCACTGTATTCCCTTTGCTCGTGTGTCCCTCCTTCATAGTGCCTGTCATGACCCTCGACCCCTGTGACGTATGACATGTGACGTATGACACCCATGTGACGTATCACCCATGTGACGTGTGACGTGTGACGTGTGACGTATCACCCATGTGACGTATGACACCCATGGTGTGACGTATGACACCCATGCGGTTGGGAAAGGCAGCGTTTTGGCTTGGCCAAAACCCCATTAAGAGTTCTTAACAGCCTTGTTGTTGTACTGTTCCAGCTGTCAGAACATTGCGCTTACGAATGTGCAGCTGCCAAGTATGCTGTTAGGCAGGGTGCGCTTACGGATGTGCAGCTGCCAAGTATGCTTTTAGGCAGGGTGCGCTTACGAATGTGTAGCTGCCAAGTATGCTGTTAGGCAGGGTGCGCTTACGAATGTGCAGCTGCCAAGTATGCTGTTAGGCAGGGTGCGCTTACGAATGTGCAGCTGCCAAGTATGCTGTTAGGCAGGGTGCGCTTACGAATGTGCAGCTGCCAAGTATGCTGTTAGGCAGGGCTTCCTCCACGGCCGTACATGACGTATAGAACATACCGTTCCGGACGACCGTAGGAATAACCTTTTGCATGCTTCCTTGCCTGTTTATTTTGATGCCCTAGAAGTTTGAGAGCCCTTGAACTCGCGGCCGGAACCGGTCAAGAAATCTCAGGTTTCATTGGTTCAGTCATGCCCAGCTATCCGTCTCATAAATTTCCTTTGTCCACAAAAATCGAGCCACGTATGTGCACGCACTCAATCATGCCCAGCTATCCGGGCCTGACCCCTCCTTACTAGTCGGGACTGAAGGCCCGATCCTAGCAGCTGCGGCCACAGAAATGTGGTACACCCCTAGCTTTCAAGATGTGCACTGCGTAAACCCCATCGCACCAGCACGACTGTTTTGCTCGGACAGCTGTCGTCTGCGCCCCTTGTTATTTTCAGCTGGTGTAGTTGCCCCTAGCAACATGCAAGCCACGTCGTTTGGGCGCGACTGTTTTGTGCATCGGCTGCCTTTTGCATATCAAGGCAGCCATCGCGCGCATGGATAGGGTGTAGGGCAAGGAGCATTCATCCTACAAAATACATAGAATTGGCCAAAACCATACATACACTCGTACTCACGGTGTATGTACGGTATTTTAGGCAGGGATATTACCATACATACGGTCATATACGGTGTGCATATACGGTTCTAGCCAAACCCTAAAAATGCACACTGTGCGGATAAGTCTGCGCCCTCGTTGTCCTCTGCTCCTGAACCTGTCACACTACAGTGTTGAACCTCTGCTCCTGAACCTACCACACACCCCTCTGCTCCTGAACCTGTCACACACTCCTCTGCTCCTGAACCTGAACCTGATTCACATTACAGTGCTGGACCTCTGCTCCTAAACCTATCACATTACAGTATTGTCCATCAAACCCGCCCGCAAACTCCGTCCCTCCTTCAGTTACGACTTCTGCACAGCTGCCGGTTATCACTGATGCAGGGACTGAGTTTGCGGGCGAGTTATGTTGCCTGCAATCACGGCTCAGGTGTTTGTAGGAGCTGTGCTGTGCAGATATGTAGGGTTGGCCAGTACCATATATATACGGTGTATATACAGAGGTATTTTTGGCAGGGAAATCACCGAATATACGGTCATATACGGTGTATATATACAGTTCTGGCCGACCCTACAGATATGGCAGCTGTGCTGAGGAAGTCGCATTTTATGTGGTGTGAGGGCCTTTGCTACATAGTTAGTTACCCCACAGCATACGACTAGAGTTGGCCAGAACCGTATAAACTCGTCATGTTTTACCGCATATTTCATGAAATCCCTGCAAAAAAAATTTGTATGTATACTGTACAGGCCTGTGCACATACGCCGTAATGTTGGATTTTGGATCGTTATTATGGTACCGACCGTAATTACCCCGTACAGTACGGTCGAAATTACGGTCGGCCAAAATCACGGTGTCAGACCGTACAAGGACGGTGCCACCGTACAGTACGATTTTTACCGTAATTTGGCCGTTTGGCTCCAATTTCGGCCCAAAATAATTTTTTTCTTTCTGCAACAAGTTTCTATGAATAAAACACAAATTACCAACCAGGAATCAAGTACTGCGTCCGACTTTGAGTTTCCATGCAATCCACTGCTGGGCCCATCCCCTGAGCTGATGCAGACCCAACCCAGCCTCTGGGTCGTTCAGGGAAGCATTGTGTGGCTTCGGCACATAAGAGGAGCACACCGGGGAGCGAAAATGGGAGATCTTGGGGTGGAGAGGCCTTTCTGAGGCCATTTTTGCACCGGCAGTGTTAGCTTGGCACCGTACCAAACACCGTACAGTAAATTGCCGTAATTACGGTAATTTACGATCTTCCAAAATCGTAATTACGCCGTAATTTACAAAAATATGGTACGTACAGTAAAAAGCGTACCGTACCGTACACCGTGCAGTGCACAGGCCTGATAACGTATATGTATTTGGTTCTGGCCAACCCTACATGACTGCCTTCGTTCAATACGACATCTTTCGTCCTACACAACCCCTCCTCACCATCCCTCTATATACATACGCCCTCAGCCTGTGCTTCACTCAAAACCTTGCCTAAACTTAGGCGAGCGTAGCTCACACAGGCAGACCTGTGTTTTGCTCAACCAGCGTATTCCCTCTGAACGTACCTGCACCTCACTCGCTGCGTTTTGCAGGCAAGGTCATTATTGACACCAACAACAACCCAGAGCACTTCTTGAGCACCAACCCCTTCTACGACTCCTTGGTTGTGGGCAAGTGAGTGCACACTGTTATGCCTACTGTTATGCCTAGAGTTGGCCAGAATTATTTATATATAGTGTGTTAATAGTTTACTTGGTGATTTCTTTGCCAAAACTCCGTATATATATGTGATTATGGCTAAACCTATATATATGTGATTGTGGCTAAACCTAACGTGTGCCCCTGAACGGCATAATGACATTCATGATCTCAGCACGAACCCCTTCTAGACTCCCTGATAGATGCGTGCCAAACTTCGCACGTTTTTTTGCTTTTGTGCTGTCTGTTGTGTGAGGGGGGTGCCTGCTGCATGCGAAATATATATTGATAGAGAGAGAAAGGGAGGGAGAGAGAGAGAGAGAGAGAGAGAGAGAGAGAGAGAGAGTAGGGTAGTGTGGCCGTAGTGCGTTTTAATGTTTTGGCCAGAAATTGCGCACATAAGACTGCAGCCCCAAACATTATACCGCACACGCACTGAACATTTGCATCTGTGTACACTGTTGGGTACTAGATGAGATACGGTTGACGGTCGCGCGCTTTACTTGTGCTTTTGTACGTCTGAACAGGGTCGACCGTCAGTACGTACTTTGTAGACTGGCTAGGGTCAATGGTCGCGTTAAGTGCTCGACATAGGCTGTGTAATGTGAGGCCTTCAAAACAATAGGTCAGCCTTTTCAGGCGTGTGCAAGTACGGCACAGGCATACACAGACATGTGCAAGTACGGCACAGGCATACACAGACGTGTGCAAGTAAGGCACAGGCATACACAGACATGTGCAAGTAAAGCACAGGCACAGGCTTACACAGACACAGTTACAGGTGACTTGCTGGGTCGAAATTAGGCTTTGCGGGCTCTGTGGTCGACCTTTGATTGTCTTTTGTATGTACTGTTTGTGTGCACTCGCCCCTGCGCGCGCACGCTAACACTCACACACACACACACAAACACACGCACACACACACAAACACACACACACACACGCACGCACGTACACACGCACACACGCACAAACGCGCACACACACACAAACACACACACACGCACACACACACACACACACACGCGCACGCACACGCAGGTATGCTGAGAGGCGTGACCCTAACCTTGCGTGTGTGGCGTACAAGCGGGGTTCCTGTGATGATGCCCTCATTGAGTGCACCACCAAGAACTCCATGTTCAAGCTGCAGGTGTGTATGTGAAAGTGTGTACGTCAAAGTTTGTTCGTGAAAGTGTGTATCTTGTGTACGTATGTAAATGTGTGTCAGTGTGAGTGTGTCATGCTTGCTCACGCCTTGCTTGTTCTTGCGCTGAGGTCTCTCTTAAACAAACTAGCAACTATTTTGAGCCCTGTGCCCGAGCTGCAGTTGTGTGTTTGTGTGTGCTCGCTCCCTGCTTGTTTGTGCTTGTGTGATGTCTCCATGGAATGCACCACCACCACTTGTTTGTTTGTGAGCCCCATGTCCATGCAACAGGTGGGTGAATGTTGTTGTGATGGGACAGATGCTGCTCACACTGTTTTGTTACTGCCTTACTGCAACTGCTGCAGGCACGCTATGTTGTGGAGCGCGGTGATGGAGGGATGTGGTTTGAGCCTGCTGAAACTTGCTGCTCACACTGTTTTGTCAATGCATCGCTGCAACTGCTACAGGCACGCTACGTTGTGGAGCGTGGTGATGGAGGGCTCTGGTTTGAGCCTGCTGAAACTTGCTGCTCACACTGTTTTGTCAATGCATCGCTGCAACTGCTACAGGCACGCTACGTTGTGGAGCGTGGTGATGGAGGGCTCTGGTTTGAGCCTGCTGAAACTTGCTGCTCACACTGTTTTGTCAATGCATCGCTGCAACTGCTACAGGCACGCTACGTTGTGGAGCGTGGTGATGGAGGGCTCTGGTTTGAGCCTGCTGAAACTTGCTGCTCACACTGTTTTGTGGATGCATCGCTGCAACTGCTGCAGGCACGCTACGTTGTAGAGCGCGGTGATGGAGAGCTGTGGCTCAAGGTGCTGGACGAGAGCAACGCAGACCGGCGATCCCTCATCGACCAGGTGAGTGTGCCCGCTGTCAGATCAGATCGCTGTCAGATCAGATCGCTGTCAGATCAGATCGCGGTCACAGCAAAGCACAAGACTCAGCGCATCAGCTCACACACGGACACAGCAGTCCTATTAGATTGTGTGCCGTTTGGGCTGGCGAAACTGTGTGCACAGTGCTGTGAGGTAGAGGAATTAATTGCTATGCATATGTCTGTGTGTGTGTTTATATGTGTGTTAGCCCAAGTTCAGGGTGACAGCGCTGCCTTGCCTCCTTTGCTGTGGTCTCTCTATCAGCCTTTCTCAAGTGCCTGTGGAAAGTTGGCGTGCGTTAACTGCACCACCTGCTGCTTCCTGATGCGCTCAGCGTTGTTGTGCCGTATCACCAGGGAGAGCCCAGAAAACATATACAGTATATGATGTACTTCAACATGTACACGGTGTACAATCGGTATTTTTAGCAGGGGAATCACCATACATATGGTCATATATGGTGTAAATGTACCGTACCCTACCCTTATCACCGTTAGCCGTCACCAAGTCTACCAGTCCAGGTTGTGCGAGTCACAAAGTAGTTGCGCGTAATTCTGTCCCATCGACGTGGTCGGCCATCGAGCAAGGCAGAGTGTAATAGATGGCAGAGGATAGGCCTTTTGACAATGACACACACTGCCTCTTGCGCACGCCAGCTAGCTGCTGACTTTCCCCGAGATGCAGCTTATTCGCTGTGCTGTCTTGTTGTTGCACAATCATGTTGCTTCTTGCTGCACAAAGTTGTGCTTGGGCGCGTGCCAATTTGAGTCATGACAGCTATTTGAGTATTTGAGTTGTGACGCATGTTTGAGTATTTGAGTCATGACACGCATGTTTAAGTATTTGAGTCATGACAGCTATTTGAGTATTTGAGTCATGACAGCTATTTGAGTATTTGAGTTGTGACACGCATGTTTGAGTCTTTGAGTCGTGACACAGCTAACAGCATGTGAGCATGTGTTCTAGCTGACCCTCTCCACCGACTACTCCTCCCTGCAGTTGTGGTGTACTTGCATGACTTTGCTCATACAAGTGGTCTTATGTTGCTGAGGGCAGCGGAGGACCTTGTCTACACACACATGCGCGCACACACACACATTCACAAGTACATACACACACACACACACACACACCTCACACACACACACACACAAACAATTACATTTACAAGTACACACACACACACTCACAGGTCAGCACGGCCCTGCCTGAGTCCCGGCACCCCGAGCAGGTCAGCATCACAGTCAAGGCCTTCATGACCAAGGAGCTCCACGTGGAGCTGATTGAGTTGCTGGAGAAGATTGTGCTGCAGGCCACCGCGTTCTCCAACAACGCAAACCTCCAAAACCTGCTCATCCTCACCGCCATCAAGGCAAGACGAGGGTGCAAGGGTCCAAGTTTGTGGCTGTGTGTGTGGCTGTGGCTATGTGTGTGTATGCGTGGCTGCGTTGTGTGGCTACGTTGTGTGGCTATGTGTGTGTATGCGTGGCTACGTTGTGTGGCTATGTGTGTGTGTATGCGTGGCTGCGTTGTGTGGCTACGTTGTGTGGCTGTGACTGTGGCTGTGTGGCTACGTTGTGTGTGTGTGTCTGTGGCTGTGCCTGTGGCTGTGGCTGTGCCTGAAATGTTGCAAGAGCTAATCGCTTACTTGGGAACGCATTGAACCTTTTTTGCCTGCCAAGCTAGAAGATAAAAGGGCACCTTCTGATTAACATACACCCACCATCGCATACCCATGCACATGTGTGCTGCCCGGTGATCTAGCATGCACTGCGCAGTGATCTAGTGTGCACTGTTCGCATGCACGAGTAACGAGTATGCTGCCATCTCCAGTATGAGTACTGCGCACTGACCTAGCATATGCACTATTTGCATGCACGAGTAACGAGTATGCTGCCATCTCCGGTATGAGTACTGCTCAGTGACCAAGCATGCACTGTTCGCATGCATCACTTTCGGCGGCAGTGGAAGGCACTTTTCTCTGTCCGCTTCTCCATACAGAAGCAGCTCTTAGTGCCATTTGCAAGAAGGTAATGTGCTTTTGAAAAGTGCGTCTTTACACAGCAGTATGCCACTTGTTGAAAAAGTGCCTTACCAGCCTCCCTCAGCAAGTTGCTGTATATGTAACCATCAGACTATAGCATGTTGTGCCTCGCCTTGCCATTTAGAAGCGTGAGTTTCAACCTTGCCCCGTATGAGCGTTTGTTGACGCGACTCACTTTCTACCTCCCTCAGCAAGTTGCTGTATATGTAACCATCAGACTATAGCATGTTGTGCCTCGCCTTGCCATTTAGAAGCGTGAGTTTCAACCTTGCCCCGTATGAGCGTTTGTTGACGCCACTCACTTTCTGCCTCCCTCAGCAAGTTGCTGTATACGTAACCATCAGACTATAGCATGTTGTGCCTCGTCTTGCCATTTAGAAGCGTGAGTTTCAACCTTGCCCCGTATGAGCGTTTGTTGACGCCACTCACTTTCTGCCTCCCTCAGCAAGTTGCTGTATACGTAACCATTGGACTATAGCATGTTGTGCCTCGTCTTGCCATTTAGAAGCGTGAGTTTCAACCTTTCCCCGTATGAGCGTTTGTTGACGCCACTCACTTTCTGCCTCCCTCAGCAAGTTACTGTATATGTAACCATTCGACTACAGCATGTTGTGCCTCGTCTTGTCATTTAGAAGCGTGAGTTTCAACCTATCCCCGTATGAGTGTTTGTTGACGCCACTCACTTTCTATTCAGTGTGTGACTTGTCTTGAAACTTTAAACACTCTGATCTGGAGTATTGTTTGAAACTGTGCCAGGCGCTGTTTGGAAAGACACCAAGCAAGGTAGTGAATCGCTGAGTGTGCATGGATCATGACACCCTACTTCATGGGAAACCGTGAGGTCTGAATAAAAGGCTGACGAGCTTGTTCTCGTTTGTAACTGTCTATTTGTTTCTCACCTTGTTTATGATTGCTTGTTGGCTGTGGGTTAAATCGATTTGTTACTCACCTTGTTTGCGGCTGTGAGTTAAATCGGTTGCTTGTTGGCTGTGGGTTAAATTGGTTGGTTGTTGGCTGTGGGTTAAATCGGTTGGTTGTTGGCTGTGGGTTAAATCGAGCCTCAGCCTTCTCAAAAAGCACATGTGCAAAAACTCACACTTTCTATAAACACTCTGCACAACACATAACACTTTGCACAAACACACACACACTCTCTCTCACACACACACACACACACACACATTCTATAAACGCTTTGCACAGACACAAAACACTCTGCGCAGACACAAACACAAAACACATAACAATTTGCACAAGCACATGCATACACATTTTCTACTAACACACTGCAGGCGGACCACTCTCGGGTCAAAGTGCTTATCCACAAGCTGGACAACTTTGACGGCTCTGCAGTGGCTGAAAAGGTACGTGCGCATCTGCCTTGCTCTCGCAAAGCAGATATGTGGATCTGGGTGTGGGTGTGGGTGTGGGTGTGGGTGTGGGTGTGGGTGTGGGTGTGGGTGTGGATGTGGATGTGGGTGTGG
>Ga0307942_1001228_pt1 | contig 20152 bp, 19 predicted proteins | sample OrgLakmetagen175_FD_201846 | JGI IMG/M metagenome (GOLD analysis project Ga0307942, IMG submission 201846) | Saline water microbial communities from Organic Lake, Antarctica - #175 | ecosystem: Environmental > Aquatic > Non-marine Saline and Alkaline > Saline | place: Antarctica: Organic Lake... | reverse complement strand
GTGTGCGTGGCTGGGTTAGGTGCTGATGTAGCAGGCCCCTTTCCTTGCATAAACTTTTGCTGGCCCAACCACTCATCTGGTCGGCTGACGCACCTGGTTGGATGGTAGGGCCTGGTGTGCATGGCTGGGTTAAGTGCTGATGTAGCAGGCCCCTTTCCTTGCATAAACTTTCGCTGGCCCAACCACTCATTTGGTCGGCTGACGCACCTGGTTGGCTGGCAGGCACAGGTGTGTGTGGCTGGGTCAGGTGCTGTGCCAGGCCCGAGGATGGTGGTGATGGCGTCAGGGTGCAGAGGAGGACACACATGCACAAAGGGGGCAGCCCGCAGCTCAAAAGCGGAGTCTGTGAGGAGGCTGGGAGGAGGAGCAGCAACGCGGCGGTGTGTGCCGAAAGCACCTGCACGTGTGTTGACAACGTGCATCGGATTATGCACGAGGCCGTAGCTATTAAGTGGCAGAGTTTACAGGCATTCGATACTGTTAAAACTCCTGCTCATGATGTTGCCTAGCAGGTCTGGTGGGGCAGTATATAATTTGGCCACCCTTATGGATGAAACTGGTTGGGGAATACAATATGCTCTGTGGCGGTCTGCGTACTCGATCCTAGGCTGACAGCGAACGTGCGCTTACTAAACGAGAGCCTTATTTGTGTCAAAGCTTGTAACAAACATTTTTCCATTACAACATTTTGTATTTTGTGTGAGCAGTCGTAAGTTCTGCGCATGCATGCATTGTGCACGTTATTGTAGGAACGGAGCAAACTGATCCAACCTGCTCACTAACCATCCTCGGTCCATTGCAGGCACATATTTTAATCTAGATCAGACACGTATCTCAGTTTATACAGTACATCTGTTCAACTCTTGCCAACCGTAGCCACTACCACTGAAGCACCTGGCCGGACCCATAAGAGCTCACCTGTGTGTGGGTTGAGGTCCAAAGGGTACACGCCACCCAGGTCAAGCGCTCGTAAGCAGACCATGACAGGCAGGACAGAGAGAAGGTCGCTCACTACCAGGGAGCACCCTTTCAGCTGTAGACTCATTAACTGAGGGGGTAAGGTCCGCAGGAAGCCTGGGGGCAGGGCCTGCACGGGTTAGGGTTGGGGTTTAGGGTTTTATGGTTTAGGGTTAAGGTTAGGGTTAGGGTTAGGGTTGGGGTTTAAGGTCTTATGGTTTAGGGTTAAGGTTAGGGTTAGGGTTAGGGTTAGGGTTTAGGGTTAGGGTTAGGGTGGTATTTACATCTTGAATTTAATCACTTGCAATCGCGACTATAGGTTAGATCATATCCTTAAGAAATAGCACATAACCACATAAGTGGTGGACCTGCTCTGTACGTTCATTCAGGAGAAAAAGGTCATGCCCTTCCATGACTCAGTCTGGCTAGGCGTCAGCAAAGAGCCTGCCTGTATGACACCATGTAGCATGAGGAGGGCAGACCAAAAGTGTATGCATACACGCCGCGAACGATTGTACATTTCAAGATTTCCCTGCCAAACACACCATTGATGCACTCTACTTGCACACACGGTTCTGGTCAACCCTGAGCACGAGAGGGGACCGAGTGAGATAGGACATGCATGCGGAAAAGAGTGAGAAGGGACGTGCATGCCAAAAAGAGTGAGAAAGGAGATGCGTGTGCCCGAGTTAGGGATTGTGATCCACGCAGGATGTGTTGCCTTATGCAAGGACCTAGTTGGTGCCATGAAGTCTTGAGATGCCTTATGCAAGGACCTATTTGGTGCCTCTAAGTCTTGAGATGCCTTGATAAGTGCCGTGATGAAGCCTTGAAATGCGTTGATGAGATGCGTTTGGTGCCATGAAGTCTTGAAATTCGTTGATGAGAGGCGTGATGAGGCCTTGAGGTGCCTTGATGAGATGCGTTTGGTGCCATGGAGTCTTGAGATGGCTTGATGAGAGGTGTTGTAGTGCCTTTAAGTCTTGAGATGCCTTGATGAGAGCCGTGATGAAGCCTTGGAATGCGATGATGAGATACGTTTGGTGCCTTTAAGTCTTGAGATGCCATGGATGCCTTGGAAGTTTTGAGAGTTGCGTGGGTCTTGTCTGCATAGGATTGGCTGCGTAACCATGAAGCACAATAGCATAACAACAATTTCTTTCAGCAGTACTTAGTCATTGGACAGGTTTGGGTTGAATACCTTGTCCAGCAAGGCACTAACGGAGAAGCCTTTGGCAGGGGCCATCTGAAATATAAGTATCACAGGCATCAACTGTGGGCAGAATCAATGGCAAAGGACCCGGCTTGCCGGATCAGCTAACAGGAGGGCACACATGCGTACACGAGCGCGCACACGCACACGCACATACACACATACACATGTGCACACACATACCTGTCCTTCCAGGTTCAGCGCAGAGAGGTTTGGGAACTGGCAATGCAACGTCGAGCCCGGCTGCACAGGGCCCGTAACCGACAAAGGAGTGAGGAATGTAGCCGAGCCATCGAACTTTGAACGAGCGATCGGCATGTCCAGTTTCACAATGCTGGGCCAGGGGGAAGAAAGAGCGGCAATGTCGCAGGCCCTGGGCTTGAGTTGCTGCATATAGTTCTTGAGGGAGGACCTCCAGGAGGAGCACACACTGCAGGTTGGGTGAAACAAAAGGGGATTCAGAGGAGGTTGTGTCTCTACGTGTGCTGAGCATCTGAAGAGTTCCATCTCCTCTCCTTCTTGCACACTTCTTGCACACTTTTTGCACACTTCTTGCACACACATGCATGCACATACACACACGCCTTTGATACAACTTGTATTCCCGGCAATGCCCAATTGCCTGCATGTGCAATACTTTTATGAGACGCAACACTGCACACACACATACATACAAGAACACACATGCACACTCACACACAAACAAACGCACACACACACACACACACACATACACACACACACACACAAACACACACACAGGTACACACACATACCTTGACAGTGAACAGTACAGTGACGAGCTACTGGAGTCTCCTTCCAGAAGGATTGCAACAATGTTCCCAAGAATGTCCTGTGGAATGCGTGTTTGTGTGTATGAGTGTTTCCAATGTTGCCATCCCTTTGTTGTGTGTACGCATGTGTGTGTATATATATGTGTGTGTGCGCGCGCGTGCGTGCGTGTGCGAGTGTGTGTTTGTGTGTGTGTACAAGTGTGTGTGAGTGTGAGTATGTGTGTGTGTGTGAGTGTGAGTATGTGTGTGTGTGTGTGCATGTGCGTGTGTGTGTGTGCACGCGTGTGTGCGCGTGTATGTGTATGTGTGTGTGTGTGTGTATGTGTGTGTGTGTGTGTGTGTGTGTGCGTGGATGTGTGGGTGTGTGGGTGTGCGTATGTGTGTGTGTGTGTGCGTATGTGTGTGAGACAGTGTGTGTGAGAGAGTGTGTGTGTTTGAAAGAGAGTGTGTGTGCGTGTGCGCCATTGCGTGCACGCAGACGCGCATGTGAGCGCAGCTTTTGCTAACCTGAGGGAGTTCATAGCTCCACTTATGCTCAGAAGCATCCATGATATCCATTAAATTATGTTCTAGCAATTGACATCCTCAATCTTGCTGAGTCAGTGAATTAAAAAATGTTGCTTCAGTCTCCATATCTGCCATCCTTTTGCTGTCCAACATCATGTTATTTTCAGAGAATTAACAGGACAGCTGCCAGGCCGGTAAGATGCAACCAACAAGGCCTAGTTAGCAACAATTATGCCGCTACACTTGGGACCAGAGTCCAGAGGAGAAGAAGGGGGGCCTCTGCATGCAAGGCAGCTCGCTCGCAAGGTGGGGGAAAGAAATGGGTTGGATCTTAGAGCTTTACAAGTAACTAGCGATTGCATACACACACATGCACACACACACACACACACACACTCACACACACACACACACACACACACATACACACACACACACACACATACACACACACAAACACACACACACACACACACACACACACACACACACGTGCACACATATCACACACACCCGAATGCACTGCAACCTAACATTCGCTGCAACCTACCAAAATAAGCTACCGTTGCACACAGAGGCGTATGTGTCTTTGCTCACGGAGGCTGAGGAAGCTGAGGACTGGATTAAAACTTTGGAGCTGCTCTCGGAAGTGGGGGTATGTTAATGCGAATGTGTGTAGTGTGTTTGTATGCATGTGCATGTGCAGGTGTGTTCGCGTGTGTGTGTGGGGAGGGGTGGGGGAGGGCATGCGTGTGTGCTTCTGAAATTCTGGTGACCAATTTGCATTTGGGTGTTGCATACGTGTGTTTATGTAGGTGAAGGGAAGGCAGATGGGTGAGGGAGGGGGTGGGGCCTGGGAGGAGGGCAATTCCAAACTGACATGGCAAAGCTTAACATATTTGAGTTACCATAGATGAAGCTGAAAGTCTGTGACGAGGGGACAGGCTTAAAATTTGACACACTTGCAGACCAAAGCTATTTTGCTGCCCCCGAGCATGACTAGCCCAACCTTTCTGCGCTTCCACTTTTATGTTAGCACTTGAATTTTTGTTAGCACTTGAGCAGCTCAAAGCCTTTTCAGAGATCCACTTTTCAGGATCTTTAAATTGCGTTGACCTTTACTTGCAGGTGCTGGAGATACAACTCCCACCAGACGCAAAGGAAGTGGCTGTTCGTACCTTGGCAAGAGGTGCGTCGTCGTGAAGGTTTAAGAGACAGGGTAAATGTTATTTGCACATAACTTGTGATGACGATATCAACAGCTTCCAGGTTGCCGTCTGGTACTGTGCTGGACTGGACAAGTTTGCAGCCTAGGTACTTAGCACAAAATGCACATGTAACGAGCCACCCCATTTTGGATTTTACTTTCTTTGAATTGTGCCAGAAATGCACAACAAACATGCACAAAACCTGCCCTTGCTAAAACAGGAGGTCAAGCGCGCAGATCAGCGGATTTGCTGTCAAAGATGCTTGAAGCGGATGGCCAGCCGGCTGCTGAAACCATCCTTGCTGTCCTGCAGGCTTGGGCTGTCGCCAAAGAGGCAGGGGAAGCTAAGGCCTTGCTGCAGGTGCGATAGGAAAATTAGTTACTACATTTCTATGTGTTCATCTTTTCACTTGTTTTAATTGTCCAGGCCGGCAGTCGGCTGTCCCTATGAACAATCCCCCCACACCAGTCTCACTTCTCACTTAGCTCTCCACCCAATTCAAAGCCCCCTATGCCTCATCTGAATGCAAAATACTTAAGTTTGTTTTAACACTGACAATTACTGGAAACTTGGCGTTCTGGGGGGCTGTGTGGGGCCCGGTGCGTATTTTGCACCCACTTTGGCAGGGAAAAGGTGCATCTCTGAAGTTGCCCCGATCGAGCTCTGCTTCAAGATGTAAGCATTTTAAATGTTAAATAACACTGTTTCGCCAGCGAGTGGGAGGCACTCACATTTGCACGAGGGACACAGGGGGAAAAGACAATTTTCTCCATACCTGCTGCGAGTTTCAGCCCAGTTTTTGTTACCAAAGTTGCGGGGTTAGTATAAAACTTAAATGGGTCCAGTCGGTGGCCTGGTCGGAATTTGCAATTTTGGCTAAAACTGTTTTGGCCCCATTTCACACCCTCACTTTTACACCAGAGTTGCGGGGTGAATTATCCCCTTACAAACTTATAAATAATTTTCTAGCTACCCAACTGGGTCTCTTTGCCTGCTTTTTTTATAGATGTGAAGAAAACATTTCGCATGTAGCTAATCAACGCATGTCTCAGGTCTGAAAACGGCGCAGGGGTTACAGAAATATGGTGACTCAAAAGTTAAATGGGACTCTTTGGCTTGCAAAGGGGTGGACTGTTCATGGAGACAGCCAGTGCTTATGCTACTCGTGTCGTTTGTCCGTCTTTTTGTCTTTCTCTTTTCTCTTTCTTCTGTATTATGATCTCAGGAACCTGAGGGCCTCCTAGCAGCGTGTAAATTTGTGAGTTCCTTACACCAATAGAATGTAAATATCCTCAAGAGGAGTAAAAGAGAAAGGGCAAGGACATCCAGAATTACCTGGTACTCCGAGACATATCGTGCCGCAATAGAAACATCGATAAAAATCTAAATGTGTCGTGCAGCTTTTGAAACTCATCAGTATATCGCCCATCAGTCTTACACAAGGCCTTCATTTCTGTCTTGCTCAATAAAAAATGATTGACGTATGCAGCATAGTATGCCGATCTGTTTAAGGAACGATGCTTCATAATAAAGCTCCATTTGTGTCCCTCTTACTACGCAGACCGCTTGCATGCCTCTTTTCTAGTTGCTTGGCCCACAGCAGATTTAGAAATTCCGGACACTGTTGCCTTGATTGATTGAAGAATCGAATTCGCAACATCGCAGTTCATTCGTATGCCTGCAAGTAGGTTCTTGAGCAGCGGCAGCCATCAGGCACGACAGATGCAGCAGCTCTTGGGCGTGCCCGAAACTCGGTCGTGCGAGTACTAGCGGCCAGCGGACACGCTGTTGAAGCAGCAGAGCAAATTGATGCATACCTAAAGCTGCAAGGGCAGGACTTGCCTACCCTGCTCCAATATGACACGGTAAGTTGCCGCATTACAATATTATTTTTGCTTGCCTTTGAATGCTTTGCCTGAAGCTCTGAAGTACATCATTTGCGCGACTGTTATTACAGAATGTCTGTACTTCCTCTCTGCTCCACCTATGTAGCTCAAGTCCATCCTGTACCCTGCAGTGACAAAGTCAAGTCGCAAAATTGCTCACATTGCAGTACAACCTCGTCGTTAATAAGCTGATGAAGTTGGGAGAGGGCGCGCGAGCGGATGAACTCTTAGAAAGCAGAGACTACTTGCAAGAATAGGGTCGCTTTACCCTGCTAGATTTTAGATGGGTTGGTGTCATACCTAGCTCAGGTCCCCACAGTCTCCGTCTGCTTCTGGAAGCCATAGTGCTCACAAAATGGGGTGCCTGCAAAGCTTTTTTAGGGGCTTGTTAAGGTTACATCGCTGTATCATTTTGCCAATAACAGCCATGCTGGCCGTGCTGTGCTCCTGCCTGGCCACACAATTTCAAGGTCTTCTTTTATTTTTTCGGAATTCGTTTTACGTCGTAATGTGCTTTATGGCTGAATAGACGAAGTGTTGAAACCATCTTTTATACCTTCCCTCCCGCTCCCAACGACATTGTAAATTATTCAAACAGTCGTATAATACAAAGATTATCGTACGAAATAGGAAAGGCGTGAAATCCATTATAAGGCCGTCGAACAACAAATATGGCGCTCACAGGGGAGGGCAAAGTGCCACCAGGAATCAGCCGTTTGGCCACGGATCAGAGTTTGGAGCTGAGCTCTGTGGAGGCAGCACATGTGAGCAAAGACAGCTCCTGTTTATAATCGCTGGCACACACACACACACACATACACACACACAGACACACACGCACGCACTCACGCACACTCACACACACACACACACACACACACACACACACACAAACACACATACAAACGAACAAACACTGGCACACACACACACACACACACACACACACACACACACACACACATCCGCACACACATACACACAAGCACTTTAACGACACACAGCCACGCACATACATACACAAACGCGCGCGCACACACATGCACACACATGCACACAAGCACTTTACACGACACACAGCCACAAGCATACACATATGCACATTCATACACGCACGCACACCTGCATGGACACGCGTGCACACGCACACACTTGCATGCACACACAAACACAAGCATACAAACACAAACGCACACAACACATACACACAAACATACACACACAAACACACACAAACATACATACGCACGAACACACACACACAAACACATACACACACGCAAAACAAAGTACATGCACACCATACATGCATTCCAACAGACAGAAACATACACGGATTCACGTACATTGTACACGTGCACACTCATACATGACGCACACACAACACACACACTCGCACACGTGTACACACACTCATACCCCTACAGCAAATCTGCCAACCTATACAATGAGAGAAAGAGCTTACTTCACTATGATAGTTGTGTTTACATATGTGCACCTTTCCCCAATGCGTACGTGCTCCTCTCCAATTCAGGTATATTCTGTCCTAAAGCGCAGTCTGGACAAGCTTGCGTTGGTGGGCATCATAACAGTAGATTCAAAGGTGTGTTTGTGTGTGCGCATGTGTGTATGGGAATATGTGTGTTTGAGAGAAATGTGGGAAGGAACAGTCAGCGTGCCGGGAAGGACACGCGTCCGTTTGCTGATATCACAGCAGCAGACAATAACCACTGTGTGACACACCAGCCCTCTGCTGGTGCGGAGCAGCATTGACAGCTGAGTAAGCTATGCTGGACACGTGGATTACTTCATTAACGCTCATTATTGTTGCATTCATGTGCGCGACGTCGTACACATTGAATCAGTCAATGTCAGATCTGTGGTCGTACGATTGTCCTTAGGTATACCAAAGGAGTCTTGTGAAAGCATGAGCACTCACACATAGGGACCTTGACTGGGGTTTTAGCCCGAGTCCCGCCACTGTTACGTAGGTTTGGCCAGAACCATATGCATACGGTGTATACCTAAATGGTATTTTTGGCAGGGAAATCACCAAATATACGGTCGGATACGATGTTTATATACAATTCTGGCCAACCCTACTATTATGCAATTTTTTTAATCATCAGCATCATGGGGGCTCACAAAAGCACGGATGCATTCACATGGTGGGGTGTATCCTTCGTATCATCCTGCTTAGGCTCGTCCTGCTGGTAGTGCTGTGAATTTTGACACGCATCTTGACAAGCATCTGGCCACACATCTTGACAAACATTCTCCACCCCAGTGATCCGTTGCTTGTTACTTTAACTCGCCTGAACCAACCTGCTCTCTATTTTGAGCAAATTGAATGTGTTCATGTTCATAAGGGGGCCACAAGAGCGTTTGCATGTCGGCATTTCAGCGTATTCGCACACTTCACAGTCAATTCCTAAGTAAAACGAAGAAAGCTGGTAAATGTCTGGTGAGGGAGCATGTACCCCTGCATGCTCTACACGTAGTTGGCACATTAAATTGGAAAGTTTGGGGGTGTATTTGTGTGTGTGTGTGCGGTTACCTGCGCTCTCGGGGGGGAAGGGGAGGTATTGTACGAAGCTGAGACAGTCAATGGGAAAGGGGGTCAACCAACTGACACACACACATACACATTGGCATAAAGCACAACTATGTTAAGTAGAAGCAGCCCAGGAATTATTGGGGAGGAGGTCAATATGTTTGGCATGCTCACCGTGAGCTTAAGCCTTAGCTACACTTGAACACACACAACAGGTGCAGGCCCAGGAGCTAACACAGTCGGTGGGCGAGGAGATCACACGTATGATTGCGCAGCAGAAGAACTTGGAGCAGCGCTTTGAAGAGCTGGTCTCTGCTCAGCACCACCTGCGGCACCTGCCCAACAAGGCCAAGCTGCGAGAAAACCAGGCGCGTTCACCAAAGTGCTCTTTGACTTTCTTAGGGTGGGCGATGCTTTCCTGCCTTTCTAGCATCATCCAGACCGATACGTTCTTTTTCACGCGCACACACTCTAAATCTTTTTATTTATGCATCAACGCTGGTCTGCAACGAGCTCGGTGCCGATGGAGCTCGTGTTCGTACAGGGCAGTTTGATGATTGCTCCGTCTGCCCACATTTTGCGTTGTTTTAAATGTTCCAGCAAGGTACACAATTGTTTATTATTGCTCTCTTTGACCACATGTAACTTACATTCAAAATGCATGCAAATTTGCAAATGCTCACACACACATACACACGCATACAAATACACACACAGGCTGAGCTGCAGCAAGTGGCTGAAGCGCTGAGGCAGAGTACAAAGCAGCTGTGCAGGAATTTAAAAGACAACCCCAATGTGCAAGAAAACATGGCTAAGGTGGGTGATGTATGCTGTGTGTATCAAACTCTCTGTTGTGTGTGCAAGTGCCTGCATGTTGTGTGAGCAGGTGGGAGAAACCTTTTGAGTATAAAAATTGGGCAAATGATTCTGTTGATAATGATAGCATTGGTCTGCACATACTGCACATAATAGAAAAGAAACGAACAAGGATAGGGAATGAACAGCTTTGTTGTATTGCAGAACCAACAGTAACGTGAAAATAGTGTGCCTGACACGCTAAAAAATCTCACAGGCGACATAATTTTCCCTTTCCATTGCCCGTTACCTCTACAGGCACCTAATTGCCAACCAAACACACTGTTCTTTTTGATGCTGCAAAGCTGCACATGCATGCACACTGACAAGTGGTCACCAAATGGCATATGCACACTGACAAGTAGTCACCAAATGGCGAATGCACACTGACAAGTGGCCACCAAATGGCATATGCACACTGACAAGTAGTCACCAAATGGCGATTGCACACTGACAAGTGGTCACCAAATGGCGAATGCACACTGACAAGTGGCCACCAAATGGCATATGCACACTGATAAGTAGTCACCAAATGGCGGATGCACACTGACAAGTGGTCACCAAATGGCATATGCACACTGACAAGTGGTCACCAAATGGCACACGCACGCTGTGTTTACCAAGGTTGTGTTTGTCATCAGATGACGACTCTTGACTGTGCTTTCGTGTCCTCCAAGGGGGCAAAACAGGGCTAGAGCAGTATACAACAGCCCCGCACTCATGGTGGGCCTGCACACTTGTGTGTAATTGCACCCGGGCAGGTGGCTACCGAACGGCAATCTCTAGCTGTGCTCATGTCCTCCACATTGACAGAGCTGGACGTATACCAAAAGGTCACCCCCATCATAGCGAGCGTGCTTGCCCAGGAAGCGGCAAAGGTGGGCTCCGTTTGTGATGGACTTTTTTTGGGTGGATAGCACGTGGGAATTATGGCTGGTCATTTGAGCAGCTGGCTGTGAAGGCATAGTGGGTCGCTTACTGATGTACAGCTCTTTGACACTAACGTGTTTTTAATTACTTAATAAATATATGCAATTGTAACGAGGCATGTATGTTAAGTCAACATGTCAGCGCAGCTAAGCACACTGTGGGTCTGACGGTTCATTGCTCACCGCCCTTCATGGCTCACAGTCAGCAAAATCGCTGAATCGGTGCATACTATTTCGACAGCTTGAATTCCTAGCATCCTTGACCTACCTTGCTCTGAGGGAAGTTGCGGGTCTCCAAAATGCTACAAATGAAAAGAAGAGAGTAAAGCATAGGGCACAGTGTAACTCACCTGGCATGAGTCAAGGGTGTGTAAGTCACTCCTCACACAGAGAGACAAAGGTTAGCGTCCTATTTTACCACACGCTTTGCATGCAGCAACATATGAAGCACTGAAATGATGTTTAGTTAAAGTCCCATCATCGCAACAGCGGCACGCAAATAGCACAGTCAATAAGCAACCTTATACTCTTTGGTCTCTGATTTGCTTAACTTGCGTGCAAACCAAGTGCAGTGCACGCAACCGTCGAGCACGTGCAAACATATACGCATGCATAGCAATACAATCAATTTAAAGACAATTCCAGCCTGCTTTTGGCTGCTCTGCTTCACCTTGCATGCTTGCAGAAACAAATGGAGCGTACCATTGAGCACGAACGTACCACCACAGGCGCGGTCAAGCAGCTGCGCAACGACCTGAAAGACGAGAAAGTGGATCATGAGGATAAGGTGGGGTTTGGCGAGCAAGCGGTGTGTCGAGTGCTTAAAAGGGTTGAACGCATTTTGTCACAGGGATACAAAGCAGGCAGCTCAGGGTGTAGTAAACGCTGCACGCTTGCTTTTGTGTGCGAAAAGGCACTACTCCTTTGTGGGCACGAATCAGGGCAGGGAAGTGTGTTGGCTGGTGGCGCTCTACAAAGCGTTGTATTGCACAAGCGTTGTATTGCACACTAGCAGCGTTGTACTGCACAAGCGTTGTGTTGCACACTAGCAGCGTTGTATTGCACACTAGCAGCGTTGTATTGCACAAACGTTGTGTTGTACACTAGCAGCGTTGTATTGCACACTAGCAGCGTTGTACTGCACAAGCGTTGTATTGCACACTAGCAGGGATTGTTGAAGGCCCTCTTTGTTATGTCACCTATCATTAGAGTTGGCTCAAACCGTATGACCGTATATACGCCGTATCCTCGGTACGTTGTATATCCGGTACCGTATATGACACTGACCACCGGTTCCGTAACCGTATGACCATATATGGGTTTCAACAGGCCGTATTTTGGTGCAGGGTTCGATTCCCAGCAACAGCAGTCTCTTTTGCTCTTTTTGGTCAAGTTCTTTTCTCGCGCCTCTTCTTACTGAGCTCTTCCTTTGCTTCCCTTTTCTATTGCTGTATATGTTTTGCATTCATACTTAATTTTATTAGTGGTTATGGTAGTTGAACTCCCTTTTGCACTGAAAAAGGCCTTTTTTTGGTCTTTTTGGCTTGAAGCAGGCCTAGCTCCCTAACCATTCATTTTTTGGGTATAAAAGATTGGGTCGTGCGTACTCAGCTCTTCAAGGGCTGCAAAATGACCCCCCTATGAACTAATTCTGAGTGAATCCATTTTCTCCTATATACGGTATATACGGAAATACGGCGTATATACGGTCATATACGGCATATATACATATATACAGTATATGGGAATCCCATGTACGGTTCTGGCCAACCCTACGTATATACACTGTTTATACATGGTTCTGGCCAACCCTAGAAATGGCTTTTGGCCGTTGGCACGATGCTCGGTTGCATGTGTGTGCTACGGTTTTGAAGAACGCACACACACACACACACACACACACATAAGGCCACTTCTGCACCCCTGGGAAGTCTTCAATATATGCAGGGTTGTGACGATATAACAGCCAAGAGTGTGTTAAGGGTGTGTACATATTTTTTGAACAGGGACCATGTGTATCCCCATGCATACCACCATATACCACGTGTGTATGCAGTTGAGGCAGACTGTGAGTGTGTGTGTGTGAGTGTGTGCCCTAACACAGCAATGTGACGACTTCCTTACTACGTATAGCATGTGGGGTGTGGACATTTTGCAAAACATTTTGTAACAACGGCACTTCTGTGCGGCACCGTTTTACATCCGGCCAACCTCACCTCTTCATGGTCCTGATGTGCAAGGAAACAAACAGTGCAGTACTAGCTTGACAATCACAACATTCTAAACCTTTTTAACACGCAGATGCGTGAGAAAAAGAAAGTCGTGGAGCAGCTCAAGCATGAGCTCAAGGAGCTGCACACAAAAACAGCAGTGGACACACGATTTTTACAAAAGGTGTGTGCAACATGACAAAAACATGCACATTAAGACGTGTAAGACGTGCACGACATGTTTATATACGCAGCATCACAAACATGCTCAACAAGTTCGAGCTCCAGATGGCTTGAAAAGTTCTCATCCTAGCACAAGGGGCATGATTACTCAACACGCGCAAACGCTCACTCCCTAACCCACACTACGCCTGCCCATTGTGCCCAAGCTGATGTGCGCATGCACGCAATGAATGAGGTGCTGCAACGCGTGCCCATTTGCGCATGCAAGATGATTTGCACGTGCACACATGCAGGATTCCCACGCAGGGAATGAGACGCTGCAGCGGCTTGAGAACACTCAGCTGGCAAATATGCAAAAAGAGCTTGTGCTGGTGCAGCAGCAACTAGAGATTGAGGTGGGACTCGTTCACAGCAAGGAAGCACTCGCTTTTCAGGCGTGGCAAATGTCTGTATAAGAATGTGGTGTTATTGGGTGTAGGTGTGAATTTGAGATGGATAGTAGGTGCGTTTGTAGTGACCATTCAAGGACTGTCTTCTCATCCAGAAGCTTTGACAAAAGGGTTGCCTGAAATCACGACCAAGCTCACGGTGTGTGTGTGTGTGTGCGCGTGTCCCTATGCTTCTGTAGCCTCATGAGCACTGCCTATAGGTGGCCTCGTGCTCACAAAGAGTTGCACTTTTCCAACAGGCACAGATGCACTGCCTCATCAGCAAGTACTGTTACGGCTATACCTTTACACGCGCTCACGTAGAACCACACTTTCACAACAGGCACATGGCGCACTGCCTTTTGTTGAACTTGATGCCTGGAGTGAGTCCGTGAAATCAACTGCAATGCAGTTTAGCTTGCACATTGCCCGTCCAGGGATTACTCAGGCGGTGTTCTGGACTTTCAAGTTGACGGTGTCACATTGCTCCTTCGCTCCTTTGTGCTCCTTTGTGCTGCAGAGAGGGGTGCATGAATCCACGAAGGAGTTCCTGAAGCGCTTGAGCACGAGACTCCAGGAAGAAAGTATAAATTGGGGGCAGAAGCATGATGACGACTTGCAGTCCAAGGACAGGGACCTTGAGGTAGGCAAGCCCTCCGGCATACCAGAAGATGATTTTAAAAGCATGAATTGGAAGAGAGTAAAAATGGGGGGCAGAAGCAAGACGACGACTTGCAGTCCAAAGACAGGGGCCTTGAGGTAGGCAAGCCACCATTCCAGTATACTGAAGGGTCTTCTTCTACCTTCCTGGCACCGCCATTCTTGTGCATGTCATTTTTTCAAATCCCATATTGCACATCCTCTCCTGGGCCCAGGCACACGCAACGATTGTCTTAAAAGCAGCTAAATTAGAAGCATTGTTGGGGTAAGCTAGGCTTACACGAGCCATGGCAGACAGGAACTTTTCAGGGCAGGCTTTTGGGGCTGTCCTTGCACGCTATGGAGTTTTGGCGAGGGCCTTGCTTGTTTAAGGCACTGGTTTAGAGCTTGCATTTGATGCACATCGGTTTCTTCTAATGGCGTGTGCCAGCAGTTGCTGTTACATGTCTGTGCTAGGATGAAAACAAACAGGGGGGGAGTTGTAGCAGGGTGGAGGGCATCGCAACTGCTTGCAGCTCATGGGTTTTTCTAATGGCATGTGCCAGCAGTTGCTGTTACATGTCTGTGCTAGGATGAAAAAAAACAGGGGGGGAGTTGTAGCAGGGTGGAGGCATCAGTATGATAATTATACTGTTACACCCACACCCACACACATACACACACACACACACACACTCACACTGTTCAGTGTAATAATGGGTCAGTGTAATAACTGCTTGCAGCCCATGGGCAGCTGCAGACAGGGGCATGCAATCTGTACGCCGATAGATATGTGCTTCGTTTTAAGTACCTTGTTATATACACATATTAAGGGTACATAAGGAGAACTGAATCAAGCAAGCTGGTGCAAACATAACTGGGTCACACGTGCTAGTTTAAAATGACTAAATATCAAGTTCAGTACCGACCGCCTTGCAAATACTGCAATCTTCATATTCACGGGCAAAAATAGCAGGCCGCGTGCTCCAGGGTAGTGATAATGGTTTCTTCAATTCTCCGTGCTTCAGGATTGTTTGTTTGGGGTTTCTTTAGACGTTATCGTAAGTGCTATTTCATAGATTCCTGCAAGAGGTCTGTAATTGGTCGTCTCAGAGGGAGGAGGGGAAGGAGGGGGGGGGGTAGCTTTTTTCCTGTGTTCGGCCAGAGCAAAATTTCTAAAAGCGTGCAAGTTGTAATTTTGGAGTGGGATTAGGACGTAAGAAAAGTTGCTGAAAAAAACCAGGCACTCCACACTTCAAAAATTTGGGCACCAGAGTGAGTGCAAGAATTATTAGTATATGCACTGTATAATTGCAACATTTGCTAAGTATGTTGGAGTTGAGTAGAAATCTACTAAAGCTTAAATGAATTCACGTTCATTACTGCAACTTTTGATATGGAGTAACAACTTGTGTAAAAGAGAAATTTTTCAGTTGCTCTGCCATCTTAGAGCAAATAGCTGCATTACATTTTCATCTGAGCAGTGCCCTTTGGTACACACCTCGCACTTGCTTGGCTTTGTTTTTCTGTTTCTGTTGTTTTGCTACGGCTGCAGCTTCAGTATGTTTCTGTTGCAATCGTTTTGCTGTTTCTGTTGTTTAAATGTGGCTGCAGCTGTTGAAGCAGAACCACATCCGCGATGAACGACGTCTGAAGGATTTGGAGGAAAAGTACAGGACGGTAAGTTGTGAATCCTGTGCTTTTACAAGTGTAGCTATATTGCACGCAATTTCATTTGTCCAAAAAACAAATAATCTACCGTAAGCTGGGCATATGTTAATCATATTTAGAGTATTAAGTTTCTGGCCTGATTGTGTATGCCTTGGTTAGCAAACTACACATTTCACGACCAAGCATACAGTTACTCTCTCTCTCTCTATCTATCTCTCTCTCTCTCTCTCTCTTTGTCACAAACACACATGCATACACACTCGCACACACAAGCACACACACACGCACATGCAGGAGCTCACCCTGAAAGGCGAACGCGACAATAAAGAGGCAGAGGAAAGAGAAAAGGCTGAGATGGATGCTATGTTGCTTGACAAGAGATTACAAAGTGCCATCAAGATCCAAGCTATGTGGCGCGGGTAAGTGCGTTGTGGACGGTGATTGCCGTTTATATCAGAAATCAAGCATAAAGGCAGGGGCCTGGTTACTTGCCAATCTGTAAGATGCCTAAGTATTGTACGAATTACGTATTGCACATTCTCGCGTTTACTCTTTTGGCCACTACGCTACACAATCCTACTGATGAGAAGAATATCGAGCAGGAGGCAGGAAAAAAGTTCACTTACACCCACCATGTCAATCAAAGAGTGAAAGCCACCTAATTATGGGTGCTGCAAGTTCATTCACCATCAAACATAAGCCAACCAGGTTGGTGGCATGACGGGCCAGGGAACGGATCCTGAGTCAACACTTGTGCGTATTGTACGTAAAGCTATGTTTTTTATTGAAGAGAGGTAGGCTGAAGATGTTTTCGGATTACGCACTACGCACACAAGTGTATGGAGTATGCTGAGCATTTAATGTACCTAGTGAAGAAGATAGAAGGGGGACCCACACCGCCTCCGTCGTGTTCCTTACATTCCAGAGTCGTGCTTTCAGAACTGACTCCATAACTCATTAATGATTGTTGCAGGTTTATCGTGCGACGTGGTCCCAGCAAAAAGAAGAAGGGAGGCGGCAAGAAAAGTAAATCGCCCAAAAGGCGGTAGCGCTAAGGGTCCTTATAAGCAAATAGGCCTACATTTAACTTTTGCTACCTTTCTGACCTAGTCCTTTTCCAACACTCTGTCCAGCTTTCTCTGGCTTTGCTCTCTCAGTGTCCAGTTGCAGTTACAGTAGGGGGTACCCTTGCCAGGTTGTTTGGCTGATTGGCTGCTGACTGGTCTTGGCCGGCCACGAATAAATTTATAACCTCAGATACAAGAGAACCAAACCAAGTAGTGTTCTGCTGAGAAAGGATATAAATAATGATTACAATGGGGGATGACCTTCAGCCAGGTTGTTTGGCGATCGGCTGCTGACTGGTCTCGGTCAGCCATATATATATATATATATATATATATAAATCAAGTCAATAACCAACTTGTCTACAACTGTCCTTCTCAGCAGGACACTAAGGTTGGACGGCCGAGAAGTCCTCAAAAATGTAGTCAAAAAGGAATTTTTTCCTCACCTCACAAGCCCGATGATCCTGGCAAAATGAAAGACAGTTGATACATTGTTCTTGAACTTCTCTAGATCACAGTAACCCTAAGGGAAAAAGGCACAACGCATTGCAGCACTGAATAAAATCAGTAAACAATCAAGCATCTGCCAACATAGTGTTTGCCCTATCTGCTATCTGCGGTCTTTTATTTTACACCTTCACTGGTATGGCACTAGTCCCCCATACGTGGCTGATAAGTCAACTGCCTTCAAGCCACGCTGCTGCCTCCACTTTCAAAGTGTGCGCATGCTGGCGGAACCTACTGACATTGCGCGTAAGGGTAAGGGTAAGGGTTACACAGCTATATCCGCCAGCGAGGGCAGTTGAGCTATAGCAAAAAAAAGGCAGCTTCAAGAAGAGAAAGAGGCCAGACTGAACAAGACACCAGAAAAAGAAGCTAGAGGGAACATGAAACTGATGTAAGTAGAAGAGAAAAATGAATAGAGAAAGAGAACGTTTGTTTTGAAGAAGCGCGAAGAGAAAGCATCATGGAGAACGAGAAAAAAAGCTGTTGGTATGTCTCAGAATGAGTGTGAATAAGAAGCCCCAGACATTGCGCGTAACATGTTTGGACAGATCAAGATGAAAATTGCATGTAGGTTTAGTTTTCATGAGTGCTGTGGCATGTAGGGCATGACAGGGTGTACGAAAAAGAAAAAGAAAAAGAACGCAGGTAGTGTAAACACGCACTACCGGCACGGATTAGGAAAGGATGTTGTATTGTGTTCTGCACCAATCAATGGATGCAGAGACACACAACATCGCACCTGGAAAACAAAACTAAGAGTAGTTTTCAGTGGGGGTGGTGGTTGGGAGGCAGAAGCCTGCACACCACCAGGAGTATTGCTTATATATTTGTGGGGGTTGTATTTAATGTCTCGTCTCATCTGTATGAATATTGTTGCGGATCTGATTGCATGTAGGCTTTAATTTTTCCTGAGTGCTGTGGCGTGTAGACCAGTAACTCTGAGGCTATAGAGTGGGTTCCTTGTGTGGCTGCGGTAGATGGTGCCTATTGCTCCTAGCAGGATGGTGTGAAGGTTTTTGCGGTGTCCAAGTAAGCGAGGCATTAGCAGATTATGTTGTCTCGTGCCTTTTCTGCTTGTTGAGTGGGAGAAGTGTCTACACAGAACTTAATATCATATCATTTAGATCAAATGTATATCGCATTTGTTTGGTTGTATGTCTCTTGGTTTCATAGTTAGGGGACATGGATTGGCAGCGCCATCTGCTAGGTTATCACGGGCAACTATTCTTGCATTATTGGCATACTTAGTTTGATACGAGTTTGTTGTGTTTTGATTGGGGCGTGGTTGCTGGGTCGGATTAACTATGATTGCATCTGGCTTGCTAAATTTCCGCCGCTGTTGTGCTTTAAGATCGGAAGGTAAAAGCCAGGTTGCATTCATTCCTATCTGTGTCTCTTCTGAAGGGCGTGTAATGCCTTATTGTACCATCTTTTCACGGCTGCCTACGTCTGCTTGTGCTAGCAGGCATGCACCCTGTGTACCTTAATGGATCGTTTATATACTGGTTCTAATGGTTCCAATGGGGGGTGACCTTCAGCCAGGTTGTCTGGCTGATCAGCTGCTGACTGGTCTCGGCCAGCCACAAATAAATCCATCAGCTCAGAAAGAAAGAGAACAAGTCAGTGTTCTGCTGAGAAAGGAAATAATGAACTAGTTGGTTGTTGACCTGTTGCAGCAAAAAGGGTTGGGCCGCTGAAAAGTCCTCAAAATAAGGTGTAAACAAAAAAAATGTTTTCTCAGCTCACATACCCGATGCATGGTCTTGGATCACTTATATAATCATCTGCCCAGCAGCGTTGTGCCTGTTCATAATCATTTTATTTATATTGGAATGACTGCAGCCTGACTCCTATCCACTTCTTCAAAGTAAAGTCCCATGCCGGTATTATCGGTAATGAGCATGCCGACGCCCTTGCTAAAAAGTCAGCCACCACCTACTCAGATCTTGCAGAACCTCCATCAAAACAGCAGGCCCTGAAGGAAATCCCTTCTACAACATCCACTGGCTTGCAAAAGAAGACATAGAAAACCAAACACAAACCCATAATCATAGCCATACAACAAACATGGCCCATTCTCCTCCCCCAAAGCTCTGGTACCTACCAAACCACCATGACGCCCTTCAAACACACATGCATTTTCTCCATAAACTGGGAAATGCCAAAACTGAAGCGAACTACCATGCATACTACCAGACCCTCATAAAGGACGGCACTGCCAATGGAGCCACTAGCAATGCTTACCTAACATCATCCGATGTCCCTTTAAAGACCAAATGTATCATTATGAAATACAGAACAGGTACCCTATATAACCAAAAACATGCGGTACTGTTCAAACTCTCAACAAGTCAAACTTGCCCCCTCTGCCCACAAGTAGGCAGTGTGCTGCACATCCTTTCTGGGTGCTAACACGCACACCCAAATAAGGAACATGATCACCGAAAGACACAACATAGCATGCCGCATGATCCTTAAGGCTATCAGAAAAACAGGCTCCTTAGGATCATGCATTGTCTCCATGGATATAGGCAGCAACGAACG
>Ga0307942_1001225_pt1 | contig 20164 bp, 21 predicted proteins | sample OrgLakmetagen175_FD_201846 | JGI IMG/M metagenome (GOLD analysis project Ga0307942, IMG submission 201846) | Saline water microbial communities from Organic Lake, Antarctica - #175 | ecosystem: Environmental > Aquatic > Non-marine Saline and Alkaline > Saline | place: Antarctica: Organic Lake... | reverse complement strand
CCCACTCACGCCCACATCCAACACACATGCCCACCCACCCACACACACACACACACATCCACTCAAGCCCACATCCTATACGCATGCAAGCCCATCACACACAAACATAAACACACACACGTCGACATACACACGTTAATACACACACAATTACACACATGAACACACATGCAATGTGTCAACCCACCCACACACACACACACACACACACAATTACACATCAATACACATACATGCGTCAACTTGCACATATTCACACACATACACACACACACAAGCCTGCACCCACCTCCCCGTAGTGTGCCACAACACTAGGAGGCGCAGCGTGGCCAGATCTGAATCTGAGCAGCCGTGGTGCGGCATCTGCCATGTTGTCAAACACCCAATGCTTGAGTGCGTTGTCAGCACCGGCACTCATGAGCAGAGGCTCACCCGCGAAGAAGTGCAGGCACACCTGTGTGTGCATATGTGCACGTGTATACGTGTGTATATGCATGTGTGTTTGCGTGCGTACGTGCAGGGGCTCACCCGCGAATAAGTGCAGACATACCTGTGTGTGAATATGTGCACGTGTATATGTGTGTGTATATGCATGTGTGTTTGCGTGCGTATGTGTAGGGGCTCACCCGCGAAGAAGTGCAGGCATACCTGTGTGTAAATGTGTGCACGTGTATATGTGTGTGTATATGCATGTGTGTTTGCGTGCGTACGTGTAGGGGATCACCTGCGAAGAAGTGCAGGCATACCTGTGTGTATATGTGCACGTGTTTATGTGTGTGTATTTGCATGTGTGTTTGCATGCGTACGTGTTGTGTGTGTATTTATGTGCGTGCATGTGTGCTTGTGCGCGTGTGTATGTATGCAACCCTCATCCCTCTACTCTACTTTCAAGCCAGCAGGAACAATAATCTAAACTCACCAACTGGTGCAATGTATGCTATACCACTAACACGACACAATGCAAGGCATTGAAATCCTTTGCTCTTAATGCGCGGCTTGCTCATCCACCCTCCTCTCTGAACCGAACGTCAGTGCAAACAATGCACCACAACCCATCAGCGTACAGACACACAGAACATGCACAGGAGCGCGCGCACACACATACGCGCACACACCACTATTGCGTCATAAACATCCTTCGACACTCACACAAAGCACTGCACAGTCACTTAAATTTAAATGATTGGTGCGCACATAGGGTTGGCCAGAACCATATATATATATATATATACGTACGGTGTATATATACGGTATTCTTGGCAGGAACATCACCAAATAAACGGTGTGTATATAAGATTCTGGCCAACCCTATGTGCACAGTCACTCACTCTCTCTCCCCCACTCTGTCTTAACATTCTTTGACACTCACACAACACATTTCAAAATGACTCAGGTATACATGTTTAGTGTGAACAAACTATACCAGTACTCACAACTGAGGCATCGTGCGCGTCCTTGACCACCGCGTGCAACCGGCGCTCTTCCAGGTTCCAAACAGTGACCACGCCTGTGAGCACAAGAGCAGAGCACCAACGGTTAGCATGTGCGTGTGTGTGTGCGTGTGTGTGTTATGTGTGTGCGTGTGTGTGTATGGGATTATATTACATTCGTGCCGAGGAATGTATTTTGGGCATAGCAATAGTGTGTGTGTGCGCGTGCGTGTGTGCGCGCTCTTGTGCATGTTCTGTGTGCCTGTGCGTTCAGTGCGTGCTGAGGAGCGCATGTGTGCAGCAGTGTGTGCGCGCACTCGTGTGTGATCATGCAGCCATCTTGAGTCCATCACACTCATTTGTAGGGTGTAGGGTTGGCCAGGGTGTAGGGTGTAGGTGTGGGGTTGGCCAGGGTGCAGGGTGTAGGGTGTGGGGTTGGCCAGGGTGCAGGGTGTAGGGTGTAGGGTTGGCCAGAGCCGTACAAATACACCGTATATGACCATATATTTGGTGATTTCCCTGCCAAAAATACCGTACGTACACCGTATATATATGGTTCTGGACAACCCTACTTGTTTGCGCACGCTCAGATCACAACTGTCTACCAAACAAAGGGTGTTCCTGGTGTGTGGCGTGCACACAATATAACCCTGTCAGCACCTACAGTCGGGGATGTGAGGGCTGGTACTTTTTAGATGGCCTTTTAAAGGTGTGGAGCCCCGTTCTTTGCTTCGTTGCATTTTCTGGACACACTGCTTTTCGCATGTTATTAAAGGCCTTTAGGTGGGGTAATTTGTTCTTTGTTTTGTGTTGTTTTCTTGCTTTCGTATCATAAGAATGGCTTTCTGGGTGTGGTGTCCTTTCCCTATGTTTTGTTGCCTTTTATGGACACGCTGCTCCTCATATGATAAAATTGGCCCTCTGGGTGTGGTGACCTGTCCCTGTGGGTGGTTGCATTTTATGGACACCCTGCATTTTGTATGATAAAAATGACCCTCTGGGTGTGGTGACCTGTCCCTGTGTTTTGTTGCATTTTATGGACACACTGCATTTCGTACTTCACAGATGTTACACAGGATGCAGCCAACATGCTTTGCTGTACATGCATCACACGGTGCTGTACATGCACTCTACGTCGTAAGCCGTGCGGAAAGGGATATTACACTTCACAGCCACCTACACAGCAACCACTCCGTCACATGGAGTAATAGATGACCTCGTTGCATGGCAGCATAGACATGTGCAAAGCATGCTGCCATCAGTGTATACCCGTGCCTGTACGGAAACCCAACGCAGTACAGCCATAGCCACACACACACACGCACATGCACACACACATACAGCTGCAATGCAACACAAAACAGCACACCTTCCCCCCAGCAGCTGCCATCAGTGTATACCTGGCCTGTACGGAACGCCAACACAGGACAGACACACACACACATACAGCTGCAATGCAACACAAAACAGCACACCTTCCCCCCAGCAGCTGCCATCAGTGTATACCTGGCCTGTACGGAACGCCAACACAGGACAGACACACACACACATACAGCTGCAATGCAACAAGCACAGCACACCTTCCCCCCAGCAGCTGCCATCAGTGTATACCTGGCCTGTACGAAGCGCCAACACAGGACAGACACACACACGCACATGCACACAAACACATACAGCTGCAATGCAACACAAAACAGCACACCTTCCCCCCAGCAGCTGCCATCAATGGTATACCCGTGCCTGTGCAGAAGGCTAACGCAGCACAGCCACACACGCACACACGCATACACACAGCTGCAAAAAACACACGCACCTGCCCCCCCAGCAGCTGCCATCAATGGTATACCCACGCCTGTGCAGAAGGCTAATGCAGTGCAGCCACACACGCACATACACACACGCATACACACAGCTGTAAAACACACGCACCTGCCCCCCCAGCAGCTGCCATCAATGGTATACCCGCGCCTGCGCGGAAGGCTAGTGCAGTGCAGCCACACACGCACATACACACACATACACACACGCATACACACAGCTGCAAAACACAGCGCACCTGCCCCCCCAGCAGCTGCCATCAATGGTATACCCGCGCCTGTGCGGAAGGCCAATGCAGTGCAGCCAGCGCCACCACCTAGGTTTCCCCCCACTGGGACCTGCACGGTTTAAGGATGCTTAGTCCTTAGTTTAAAAATGTTGCACTTTCTCTTCTGGGACCTGCAACCAATTGCCATAAGTATAAAGGTCTGCAGATGTAGGGCATTACGGCTTCATGACTACATTGATTGCTTGTAAATGTCACAATATTCATGCCCCTTTTATTTGCGAGTAGCTCTAGCCAAGATGTACGGAAGCTGGAAGAGCGATACGATAAAAACTAGTTGTAACATACCTAGGGTTGGCCAGAACCATAAATATACAGTGTATACACGGTATTTTTGGCTGGAAATTACCAAATTTACGGTCATGTGCGGTGTATACTGTACCTTCTTGTACTCATCATATTTTATTGCATTCTTCACCTTCCCCGCACCCCAGAAATATTTATTCTGCCCCTTCCCCGCATCAACACTGCAGAGATTCCCCCTTACCTTGTACAGTTTAAGTACAGTGTTTTACTCTGGGTAACACCCCCATGCTTCCCTCCAACTCAATGCAAGTGCTGCAGAAACCAAAACGCGATAAGATAATTGTAACATATTATAAATTAACTAAGTTGAATGATTTAAGCGAACCCCGCACCATCCCCGCACCCAAAGAATAAATATATATTAAACTTTACCGCACTCACCCCGCAAGGGAAAAAACTATATTTATGCGGGGTGATATCGAAGGTACAGTATATACGTTTCTGGCCAATCTTAAACATACTGTACACAGTATTCGTGCTCAGTGCAATATTCTAGTAACATGCGCATTTGTTCCTTTTCCTCCACTGATCAGCGCCACTCAAACAACACACACACACACACACACACACACAAACAGATTTCACACACGCACACACACAAACCGGATTATAGATTTCACACACCCACGCACACACTCACACATACACACACGAACAGATTTCAGATTTCACACACACACATACACACACGCACACACACACAAACACACACACAACCCGGAATTCCAAGAGAATTAAACATCATGGTGTGTGGAAAGACAGCAGTAGTCATTGCACACCCACCTGAGGTGCTCCTTCTCCTCCACCGATTAGCGTCTCCCCCCCAAGACCCACGCCTGCAGCGTTTGCAAATGATGCCACAGTCTCGTCGTACCTATATTGTAGAGAACGTGTGTGTGTGTGTGTGTGTGTGTGTGCGTGTGAATGTGTAATGTGTGTGTGATTGTGTGATTGTGTGTGTGTAATTTGCGTCTGTGTGTCGCCACAAAGCAGGCCTTCTTCACCCAGCTGCACAGGAAACAGGATAAACAGAACTCGGTGGAAATTCAGGCAAGGATGTAAAGAATAACATGTTACACTGCTTGCCCATTCTGTGTAGAGGGACCAGCAAACTCTTGCATGTTGCACCTTGCGCGCAGGGCCGCCTACTCATATTAGGAGTGACCCCCTATGCTTTGTATGATAAGTAAGTGACGAGTCCCTCAACGCTCAGCTGAGGTCATGCAGCATGGCCACGCCTTAACGAAATCAGCAGCTACCATCAACACGGCACTGCATGTCGACATTCAAATACACTTCCTGCACTACATTCCTGTTTTGATTACTTCCCCCCTGTTCGCCCACTAGGGGTTGTATAGCACGGCACGCCCATCAGCCAAGAGCCAGGCCTACATACACATGCAACGCAGGGCTGAAGGCCGTACGCACCCACTACAGCAGCAGAGTGAACCACTCACTTGCGGTTATATAGCACGGCACACCCATCAGCCAAGAGCCAGGCCCACAACGAAACTCAATGCAGGGCTGAAGGCCGTACGCACCCACTACAGCAGAGTGAACCACTCACTTGCGGTTATATAGCATGGCACACCCATCAGCCAAGAGCCAGGCCCACAACTAAACTTAATGCAGGGCTGAAGGCCGTACGCACCCACTACAGCAGAGTGAACCACTCACTTGAGGTTGTACAGCACGGCACGCCCATTGGCCAGGGCCAGGCCTACAACTAAACTTGATGCAGAACTGGAGGCTGTACGCACCCACTACAGCAGCAGATTGAGTCACTCACTTGAGGTTGTACAGCACAGCACGCCCATCGGCCAGGGCCAGGCCCACAACATCCAACGCGGGGCTAGAGACCATGCTCCTCACCGCGGATCCAAACCCAGTGAATGTGTATAGAAGTGACCCTGTCACAAAGTTAAGCAGCACGAGCTCACCACTGGCACAACCCACGACCACCTGTGACATGGTGGTAGATGTTAGGGTGCGTGTGTGTGTGTGTGTGTGTGTGTGGTATAAGTGTGTGTGTTCGTGTTTGTGTGTGTGGGCTAAGGTGTGCAGGGTTGAGAAAGGACACGGTTTCATGCTGGGGGGGCAGCAGTGTGGGCTCACCTGTGACTTCATTTTGGCGGTAAAGATATTTTCGGTGCTGGCAACTAAGTGCTCCTTCCATTAATCACGTTACATGTGTTATTTAACTATAGCGTTGCCTCCCATTCATACCGTACCTTTCCTATAACACCCCGCATAAATATCGTTTTTTTGCCGTGCGGGGTGACTGCCGTTTGCATTAATATATATTTTTGGTTGAGGTTGTGCGGGATCGGTGTTATTATAAATGTTTTGGGTCGCTGCAAGTCATGAGCGACGAGAGGCCCCCCGCCCTGCCCCGCCCCCCCCTGACCCCCCCGCCCCACTCCCCGCCCCAGCAGTACCAGCAGCACCAGCAGCACCAGCAGCAGCAGAACCGGGGAGGCTGTGTGGCAGGGAGAAGATGTGGAGGAGGGCGTAGGGGCTGATAAGGACCAAGCTGCAACGATTGCGCATGCAGAGCAGGTCAGAGCAGCTCAGCAGCTGGCAGAGGAGCTGTTGGGCAGCTGGTGCGGCCAACAAGGTCACGCACCAAGGTCACGCACCGAGCAGCACCATCAGCACGCGAAGCAGCAGCCACAGCAGCAGCGAGGAGAGCGAGGAGAGCGAGGCCGACAGCAGCAGCAGCAGCAGTGACAGTGACAGTGGCTAGAGGAAAGGGAAGCAGATTTTGGGGGGGGCGTGAGTATTTGAACAGAGAACAAACTCCTTAACCCTTTTGTGGTGTTCTCTTTCTTATATTCCGTTTGTAAAACTGATTGTAAAGCTTATCGGTGCTAAAAAGTGCTCAAGGCCCTGCGGGGTTGATGCGGGGAGGGCACAAATATATATTTTGGGGGTGCGGGAAGGTGCGGGATTCTACTAAATATTTCTGAAATTTGGGGTGCGGGATGAGTATGTTCAGGTACGGTATTCTTTTTAATTCTTACAAGCTCACTGTTGGCACAGCCCACGACCACAGACCATTCAAGCAGATCAGTGTTGAGGCAGAAAATGGGACTGGCTTGTGAATTTCCATCTTTTCACATCGCTGACAAACCTCTCAAATCACACACACATACACACACACACCTTGTTCAAATAGGTGTCAGGATGGGCCATGCAAGTCGGCGTCAAGCCTCCAGGCAGGTTAACACACACCTGCGTTAAGCAGCAAAAAGTGAAACCACTACAGTGATTAACACACTACGTGAATCAATACAGTATCTCGTCAACACACACCTGCAACTAAGAACAGAAAACGGCAGCGAAACCAACATAGTAAACTTACACACAGCGTGCGCAACACACTGTTGTTTATATGTCAACTATTTCTGGCATGGGTAGGCAGCAGGCACACGTGCGTGCAAACACACAGACATATCATCACACACGCAGGCATACACACATACACACTCACACAAACACATGCATACACACATGCACACACCCACACCCAAACACGCACACCCACACCCACAACACACTCACCACCGGCTGGTTGTGCTGCCCAATGCGCCACACGACGAGCCTGCCTCCGCCACTCCCAGACGGAGCCTGGTGAGCCTCTAAACTCAGCAGCAGCTCCCCCATGACAAGCATGGTCACCACCTTGCTGGCGTTGTGGGTGCTGCCGTTTACTGAAGGACTGCGGTACAGGCCGCTCCTGCAAAGGGTGTGGTATTAGAAAGGAATAAAGGATGGAAGGGGCATTGTAAAAGCAATTGCAAAGGATTGGCCAGGGCCGTATACATGCATTCTTTCTATACTTCTCTGCCAATTTTAACGCGTAAACATGGTTCTGTCTAATTCTATGCATGCAATGTTTGCGACCGAGGAGAGGCATATGCAAGCAAGGGGGTTTATGCAAGTGTGTGGCTTGCAGACTTCTTGCTGAGTTTGTGTGTGTGATGTGCGTGTGCATTAGTGTGTGTATACGATGCCTGAGGATGTGCAGCCAATGCTTGGGTGAGCAAGCAGAGATGTGAACATGTGCAATGCTTGGGTGAGCAAGCAGTCATGAGATAACATGCAGTGCAAAGGAAAGGAGCATGACTAGAGTTGGCCAGAGCCATATGTACACCGTAGTGTATATATATACACCGTATATATGTGGCTCTGGCCAACTTAGAGCATGATACATGAAAGCAAGAGAACTGAAAGGTAGGCATGGTGAGGGGGAGAGAGGAGGCAAAATCTTTGAGAACTTATGCATGGGAGGGTACGTAAGGGGGCATTCAAAGCTTAATGCGATGCAAACATATGCAAGGGAGGATACACAAAAGGGAGCCTTCAAAGCTCTGTGCGAAGAGTGGGTGCGTGGGAGGGTACGCAAGGGGGCATTCAAAGCTCAGTGCAATGTGTAATGAGTGAGTGTGTGCGTGGGGAGGGTAATCTTAGGGGGGGTGAGTTATTAGTACGGCAATAGGCGTAAGCACAAAAGCTCCCCTCAATCTGTATGTTGCGCAGAAATACGAATCACTCACTGCACTAGATTTAGAGATGTGTAGTGTATGAAAGTCATTGTATTAATGAAGGTCATTGCAAAAGAGTCGATGTGAAGGGGAGCGTGGATGGGGAGATGCGCAAATAACATACCATTTCCTATACAAAGCACCAGACAAGGGTGAAGGTGCCCTACGTGAGTGTGTGGCCCACTATCGAACTACACACAGAACGACTTATCTCAATTCAGAGCTATTGGTTTAAATCGAACGTTCAAGTGTTTGATTGGATGGTTGAATGCAAGCGACATTTTTAACTTTTGCTCAGAACTCTCTGCTTATAGATCATCTTGCCCAGTTCACGATCTTGGCTGGCTCTTACAGCCACCATTCACGAAATCTGTTTACTATTTGCCTGCACTTGCTAGATCTAAGACTGCAGGCATCCAGTTTTCCCGCAGCATTTGCGTTTCTCTCACAGATATGTCAGATACGTGTTTGCATCGTACGTACAGGAACAGGAGGACAATGAGGGGAGGCACGTAGGCGCATAAATAAAGTAGGCACTCCATGCGTGAGTGTTGGGTAACAATTGAGCATGACGTGCATGCGTGCTCAACGGTTAAAAAGAGCATGGTTTAATTTGGCACATGGCGGACAGAGCAATCGCTCAGCACCATTTCCTCGTGCATACAATACTGTACAGCTCCCTATAACACAGCAGCTTCATGCTCATTTAATATAACTACACCCAAATGTCAACGCCAAGCCCTGCTTGCTCGTGCGCGTGACATTGTTTTCTGCTGCTCTATTGCTAAGCGCACGTGCACGCACGCACGCACTAACACACAACCCCCTGCCACACACCAGCCCACCTGTGCACGCGCTTGCATTCCACGATGTCATGGCCTACGCCAGCGAACGTGAGGTCGCCTTTTGCAGCCAGGCACCTAATGCTGCCCGCCAGCTGCAAAAAAGGGTTAGGCGCAGAAGTGTGTAAAGGCTCGTGCCTCAAACTATACTAACGTGTGTATTATAGTGTCAAAGTTGTGTGTGCTTGTGTGTGTATGTATGTTTGTGTGCAGGTATGCAAGTATGTAAGTACGTGAACACGTGCAGGTGCATATTTGTATGCATGCGTGTGTGCGTGTTTGAGTGCAAGTGCTTATGAGTGCAATTACTTGTGCGTGCGAGTGCATGCGCACGTGAGTAAATGTGTAAGTGTGCACGTGCATGTACGTGTGTGTGTGTGTGTGTGTGTGTGTGTGTGTGTGTGTGTGTGTGTGTGTGTGTGTGTGTGTGTGTGTGTGTGTGTTTGTGTGAGTGTGTGCGCGAGTATGCCAGTTAAAAATTATTCGCTCACCTGGGGGCCAACCAGAACAAGCGTGAGCTTGCCACAGTTGTAGACCTGAGAGGAAGAGGCAAGGATTGGTGTCCCCCATGTGAGCATATAATAGCGGGGAGGCTGCATTTATGCTGTGCAAGCGCCGCATGCCAGCATGCAGGCTTTTCTACCTGCCATGTCCTGCCCACACTAACAGTCACAAAAGTTTCCTTGCCGCGTCTCTGGACGGCGAAGGGCACGCTGTCCGTGATGTATCCCAGAGCACGGAACGGCTTGAACAAAGAAGGAGGATCTTTATTTGACATTTTTATTATTCTTTCGGGACCGAAGGATCTGCAAAGCACTTACCAACTTTCTGTTGGGGGATCAGGGATAAATTATAATATGAGCATTGATCTGTGTCCAGAAACTCAATACACTGTGTGTGAGCTGAACTCCAGGTGAAATTTGTGCAAGCCTGGTGGCTGTTTGATTACACTGTGGGGCTTGACTCACACATGAAGTGGAAACACCTGTACCTGCAGGCTCATCAATGCAGACAGAGACTCAGCAGCTGGACTGCCGGTAAGTCAAACGATCACAGTACATCTCTTTGCACACGCGTGCGCGTGCGCGCGCGCACACACACACACACACACACACACACACACACACACACACACGCGCACACACACACACACACACACACACACATCACACACACACATACACACACACACACACATACACACACACACATACACACACAGGGTCTTTCCTTCCCTGACATCTGCCTGCCCCCTCCTCAATCGAGCGAGCTCCAGCATGATGACGAACACATCATGCAGCTGCCAATTCTAGTGCGAGGTTCGTGATGAACATGCGTGGGCATGATGTACCTTTGTATTGACCAGCAACAATTTGTCAGACACGACACAAGTGAACTGTTCCAACGCTGACCTGCGTCTATGATGCTTTAGGGGGAGAATGAGATGAGGTTGCACACTTGCACAGCAAGCACCCTGTGTATCCACTATGCACCCTAAAACCTTGATAGGCTCACTGCAGACATCAGCATCATCAATACTAACCCTACTGCTGCCGTTGCAGGTACTGGGGGCAGTGCAAGATGGTTAAAAGCACACGAACACGCCAATCCGTGAGTTGCGCAAGGGGAATACGGTTGTTGGTCTCGTTAGTTACTGCTTGACCAGACTTGTCTTGGCACATAATATACCTCTACTCTGTTTATGATTCCCTCCAGAACACAGTAGGTCAGGCATGGAGCATAAGCAGGGATAAGTGGCCAAGACGGCACCTACTCGGTTGAGCTACGCAGCTGATGTTTGTGTCAGTTGGCATAACATTAAAAACAGCCAATGTTCCCATCCGTTGATCCATTGTTCAATGCAAGTAACAAATAAGGCTATTAGGAGTCCTAATAGCCTGGGCAATTAGGACTAGCACTCCTCGACCTCAAATGAGTGCGACAGAAATTTGTAGTAGTCGACCCCAAATGAGTGCGACAGGAATTTGTATTAGTCGCCTTGATCGTGCTTTAAAGGCGACAGGAATTTGTAGTAGTCGGCTTGATCGTGCGACAGGAATTTGTAGTAGTCGGCTTGATCGTGCTTTAAAGGCGACTACAAATTCCTTGTCTGTTGCTTGCTCACTGCTTGCAGCATGGTTTTGTAGTATGCCTGTATCCCTGTCTGAAACCACGCTCATCACCCGCTGCTTGCATTCACAACAGCATGCCTCTGCAGCAGCATGCCTAGATCACGATTTGTGTGTGAACACGCGCATCACGCTGTGCTTGCATGCCGTTCCTGCCCGCAATTCATGAGCCGTGTACGGTCCTAGAGCACGGTCTCAAACACACGTGAAAACCTTGCTTGTATTCCGTGATTGTCTTCACGACCCTCAAGGCATAAGCCACCAGCAGACCTAGATCGCACTTGCTTACAGTCTAAAACACGCTTTGGAATCCTGATTAATCACAGGCCCTCTCTGATCTCGAGGCTTACCCAGCATTTATCGTCGAGGCTGTGGCTGCTTGCATGGCCAGCCTCCGTCACACGCAAATGGTGAGTGTTGTGTGTGTATGTGTGTGTGTGTTGTTGTGTGTGTGTGTGTTGCACGCAAATTGTAAGTGGCCTCATAATTGCAGCAGATGCAAGCTGATTAACAGTTATGGCAGTTGAGTCACCTCACAAAGCAGTTGGATGGCCGACACACATACACACATGCACGCACGCACTCGCGCTCTCTCTCTCTCTCTCACACACACACACATACACACACACACGCACGTGCACACACACATGCACACACAAAGGTTGATGGGCTATGGCTTAGAGCTGGTGCCTGGGGCCTCCAAGCTGCCTTCAGCCATGACCTCAGGCGGTGTACCACTCCCTTCTTGCGGCCTGCCCCCCCCCTTAGCTTGGCACCCGCATAAGTGAGTGGATCATCAAATTCATGTATACATTATTATTGTATTATTGTTCTTCACAACACAGCTAGTATGTGTATCTGACATGGTAAATCCTTGGATTTACACATCACTTCCATAGGCTGCACGGCACATCCCAATGAGGGAGCACAGCACATTCATACTTGCAACAGTGGCGTAAGGCTAAAAAATAAGAGCTGTGGGGAAGTAGGTGGAAGAGAGGGTAGAACTTAAAAAGGAGCGAGCAGGCTCGTAGAGGAAAGCCTTGTAACCGTGGCAGCCTCACCTGCAAAGCCTCCTGTGTAGGGCCATATATATACGGTATTTGTATATACCGGAGAATCACCAGAGATACGGTCATAGACAGTGTATATATATATACGGTTCTGGCCAACCCTACTCCTGTGCTAAGAACCTCAACTGCTTGTTACCTTTGTACGTGCCTGGCACTTGTAGCGTATAATAATATGATAATATAACAATAATACCAGAGGGGGCTAGCTGAGGAAATGCCTGAAAATGCGCATTTTGCATTCAGAAGGCAGCCACTCACAGCAACTTCATCCAATTGACACCATTTTAGTATCAACTTGTAGCTGGCATTGAGAGCTACCCGTGCATGTGCCCAGTTTTAAGTGGGTCGCTTTGCGTGCTGAGATAGACTGGAATAAGCACACATGGTGCATTTAACCCTAGAATCGTATATATATACGGTGCATATACGGTATTTCTGGCCGGGAATTTACCAGATATGCGGTCATATATACGGTCTTGGCCAACCCTGATTTTAGCTTGCACCATGGCCCCTTGTTAGCATAGTATGCTACTCTAGTATGTAGTGCTAGTATTACTGTACTAGTATGTGGTGGCTATCGACTAGTATATTACATAGAGCAGCAACAGCCTTCAACTGGCCACTTCTTAGCGGAACATGAGTGGCTTAAAGGGTCACATCAAGGGCCGTATATGTGCGCTTGCCGTACGTGCACGTTTCCCTGCGCACATGCATGCTGACTTTAGTGTAAGCACTCTAAATGTATGCATGTTTCTTTACATATACACCTAATTAGTTCCTTATATGCACGTCAACTTATGCACATGCACGTTTACTTGTGTTTTGTGGCCCTAAGCCCCCAACCCTCCTCTCCTGCTGCTGCGTTTTGCTTTGAGATGCATCATCAGCGGAGCTCAAGAATACTTATCCCAATCTCTGGTGCTAGAAATGGCTTCATATTCGTGATTAAAAGCACGTGCACGAACACACACGCACACACACACTCACACACACGCACACACATACACACATACACACACATGCTTACCCACACATGACACACAAATAACCACATACACACACATGTGAACGCACGCATCCTTGCAGGTCTATGCTGGCTTCAGCAGATACCTCCAGCAGAGTGCACATTCATGATATGAGCAGCCTGGTGCGTTCATGCTTGATATCTTTGTACTCTCCAATTTCTTTTGGCATCTTTCGAAAGTCATTGTGATAAATTAAAACAGCCGCGACACTGCTAAATGATGATTGCATGCTTGGCATACGCGGCTCCTCCAGCCATAGTGCATACACACAAACAAACACGCACACCACGCACAACACACACACAAATAGGCACACACATAATCACACACACTCACACACACACAAACACACACACACACACACACACACACACACACGAGCGCACGCTCAAAACCCATATGCATATGCACGACAACCTATTCAGACAACAACACCACGTTTTATTGGCAGCCTGTGCTTGGGGCTTAGGGCTTGGGGCTCGCGTACGTACGATGGAGGGCTTGCTCTGCTTCACCTCTATTTTCTATTTCCCTGCACCAATGAGCTGCACTGCCATGCACACGCAGGAGTCAGGCCTGGGGGGGGGTGCCGTACGCAACGGTCGACGCCCTGTTCTGCCGACTGCTGCTGCCTCACCTCTGGAGGGCATGAATGCTACGACAGGAGCAGGGGGAGTTCAAGGGGAGGTGGGTAGCAGGAGCACGTTTTGCATGCTGTCGCGTATGCCCATCCTTTGTGCCTTTCTACAGTGCTACGAGGGAAAGCGGGGGGAGTAAACAGAGGAGTGGGTAGAGGGATGTAAGATGCGTGCACATGTGCACAAGTGTGCAAGGCACATGCAGCCATTATGGACGACTGCTAGAGGGGTGGCACATTGAAGGTCAAAAGGGGGGGGATGTGGAGAGTGACTCAAGGCTTGTGAGACGCACATACAAACTTCCGCACACACGCTCTCACACGCAAGGGCATGCAAAGGAAGAAATGGATGCTGTTTTATCAGGGAAACCACTGTTAAATTCTCTTAGAATCCCAAAATTACCCACGCGTGACATGTTCATGGGCCGCTTCTCAGACACCAACCTGGTGCGTGCGTTGCCACTATGATTGTGTGAGCATTGGTGATGCAACGTGCTGCCCCCACTGGTGCTCAGCGTGCGGGCCACCACCCTAGTGCACATCCCTGCACCTACCTTGCACTTCCCTGTACCTACCTGTCATGGTAAATGCGCACGCCCGCACGCGCGCAAAACAACAAGCAAATCTCAAGTCTCACGCAGCAACCTTGCATTGTGCTTGCATTTGCAGGCCGCCTCCCCTCCACCTTTGTTAGTGCTGGCGCACCCTGCACAGTCACAGGTGTGGTACGGGTGTGGATGTGGGTGTGGGTGTTATAAGTGTGGTCAATGTGGGTGTGGGTGTGGGTGTGGGTGTTATAAGTGTGGTCAATGTGGGTGTGGGTGTGGGTGTGGGTGTTATAAGTGTGGTCAATGTGGGTGTGGGTGTGGGTGTGGGTGTTGGTGTGGGTGTGGGTGTGGGTGTTATAAGTGTGGTCAATGTTGGTGTGGGTGTATATCTGGGTGGGGATGTGGGTGCGGGTGTAAATGTGGGTGGGGATGCAGGTGTGTGTGCAAGTGTTGTTTCTTGTCAGTGATGAACAGCATATCAGCCATCTATTTGACACGCTCCGGAAAAACGATCCATTGCTAGTGCGCTTACTAGCACACGAGCTATACACGCACGCACACATACACATATACACAGACACACACACACACACGCACACACACCGCTCCCAGGTGCACGCACACATACACAGATACACAGATACACAGTTACACACACAACACACATACAACGCTCCCAGGTGCACTGCCTAGCTTGGCGTCCCAGCGACAGTGGCTGCCTAGCGGTGGGCTCCTGTGGTGTGGTGTGCCTGTGGGAGCTTGACGGGGAAGGGCCTGCCTCTCTTAAGGCCCCCGTGTCTGCACGCTCTGCCACCGCACCCTCACATGCACGCGGAGACAGGGGCGCTGGACCGTGGCTGTCGGTGCTGTGTGTGGCTGATTCGCGTGCGAGGTGCGCTTCTTAATGTTGTGTGCACTGCACGCGTAAAAAAGAGGCAATCTTTTGTGGCCACCCTTGTGGTCGAAAGGAACATGGGGGGGCAGGGCTGTGGCAGTCGGTGCTGCGTGCGAGGTGCGTTTCTTATTGTTGTGTGCACGTGTAAAAAGAGGCTGGCTTTTGCAGCCAGCCATACGCTTGTCATGGAACATGAGAGTTGTGGCTGTGGACGCTGGTGCTGTGACTGCCTGCCTCATGTTGCGTTGCTGACTCACGCGACGAGGTGCAGTTGGGCGTTGGTGTTGTGTGGTCCATTGCAGTTGTGTGCAAAGTGCAGTTGGGCGTGGGTGTTGTGTGGTCCATTGCAGTTGTGTGCGGAGTGCAGTTGGGCGTTGGTGTTGTGTGGTCCATTGCAGTTGTGTGCGAAGTGCAGTTGGGCGTTGGTGTTGTGTGGTGCAGTGCAGTTGTGTGCGAAGTGCAGTTGGGCGTGGGTATTGTGTGGTCCATTGCAGTTGTGTGCGAAATGCAGTTGGGCGTTGGTGTTGTGTGGTCCATTGCAGTTGTGTGCGAAGTGCAGTTGGGCGTTGGTGTTGTGTGGTCCATTGCAGTTGTGTGCGAAGTGCAGTTGGGCGTTGGTATTGTGTGGTCCATTGCAGTTGGGTGCGAAGTGCAGTTGGGCGTTGGTGTTGTGTGGTCCATTGCAGTTGTGTGCAAAGTGCAGTTGGGTGTTGGTGCTGTGTTGTCCATTGCAGTTGTGTGCGAAGTGCAGTTGGGCGTTGGTGTCGTGTGGTGCATTGCAGTTGTGTGCGAAGTGCAGTTGGGCGTTGGTGTCGTGTGGTGCAGTGCATTTGTGTGCAAAATGGATCTGGGTGTCGATGCTGGTGTTGTGTTGCACATTGGATAGCCGTTTAATCACACTGCATGTTTCAATGCACTCAAGGTGTGCATTCAGGCTGCCAGCCTTTACTCGTCACCGGAAGAACGCCACCAATAATCTTCCCTTACTTAACACTTACACATCATCATGCACCACATCATCATGCACCACATCATCATGCACCACATCACCACTTTCACATCATGCACCAAAGCAATCAGCGTTTGTGTTCAGGCAATCAGTTGTGACTCGTAACCAGAAAGGCACTTCTTCTTATCAAACATCCTATTTTGGCGCACTCGACTCAAAAGTCTCTCAAACCTGTATCAACTCATCCAGAGTGCGTTGGAGGGTCACCGAATCGAACCACTCCTATTACCAACATTTGGCTTTTAACACATGTGACCTTACTGTGTGTGTTTGTATGTGTATGTGTGTGCGTGTGTGTGTGTGTGCGTGCGTGTGCGTGTGCGCGTGTGTGTGTGTGTGTGTGTGTGTGTGTGCGCGCGTGTGTGTGTGTGAGTGTGTGAGCATGCAGGAAGGCTGCCTTGACGTGGTCACCAGACAGGCGCATCAGCACTGCAATTTCCTACGGTCGATGCCCAACAGGTTTGCCCAACAGGTCTAAACATATTTGAACATATGTGTTTGCGTGCAGGCTGTCCGCCTTGGCTTGGTCTCCGGACGGCAGGCTCTTGGCTGCTGCCTCTCCTGACATGCCAGGGGTTACTCTGTGGGATGCGGCCAGTGGGGAGTCAGACACGGTGCGGACAGTACCAGAGCGTCTCCAGATGTGCACAACTTGCATTTCATCGGTACTTAAATTGCATTTAGGTTGCATCTAGATTTCATTAAAACTATCTTTTCATTGGTACTTAGGATAGCACCTCTCATGACTTGCCAGGGGCCACTCTTTGGGATGCGGCCAGTGGGGAGTCAGGCGCGGTGCCTGAAACAAAGTTAAACCTACAGTGATGGATTCCCTTCAGACATGCAAGTCGTATGTTTTTAATTTACTTAGGAAAGCGCCTCTCCTGACATGCCAGGGGTCACTCAGTGGGATGTGGCAAGTGGGATGTTCTACACTGTAGGTAATACTCAGTGGTCTACTGAGTACACAGTAGGTTATACTCAGTGGTCTTATGAGTTCAACGGGGAAAATACACTATTTTACAAAAAGAAAGAGCCTCCCAAGCATCCTAACTTAAAAATTTCGAAGGAGAGACAGGGGCCACACCGCGGCCAGTGGGAGTCTGACAAAATGCAAAATGCCTGTGCACGTCCGCAAAAAAGAGTTTCTAAAGACATGCATGGTTTGTGTTTTGTTGTAAGTTGAGGTAGCGGCACATTGCTACATTACTGTGCTCCCCACTGCTGACACTCCACCAAGTTTCTTCTTTGCATTGCTTGCAAATTGGTGCAGGCCTTGCCGCAATCGTCCATGGCTATCTAAGAGACTTCAGCCCATTCGGTGCTTTTGCTGCCCAAAGCCTTTCATTCACTTGCATGCAGATTGGTGCAGGCCTTGCCGCAATCATCCATGGCTATCTAACACACTTTGTCAGCCCATTTGGTACTTTTGTTGCCCAAAGCCTTTCATTCACTTGCACACAGATCGGTGCAGGCCTTGCCGCAACCATCCATGGCTATCTAAGAAGCTTCAGCCCATTCGGTGCTTTTGCTGTCTAAGGCCCCACATCCACTTGCATGCAGATCGGGGTAGGCCTTGCTGCTATCACGCTGCTGCGCTGGTCGCCATGTGGGACGTATTTATTTGGAGGTAAATGAGACAAATTTTTTATTTCAGTACATAAACAACTCACGTGCGCGGGATACACTAACGTGTGCACTAAGGACGGCTGCCCTGGGGTTCATTGGTCACTGGTTGAGGAGCTCTCACTCAGAAGGTGCTTCTCTTCTCTACGCTGCTCATAATACAAAGTATTACCGTTTGGTGGGGGAGGGGGATGCACAAGCATGCTGCTGCGTTGGTCACTGTCCTTGAAGTTGTGTTTCTAGATCACGCTGCTGTACTAGTTGACGTGCAGGAAATGCTTACTTTTGGGGGGTCTGTGAGATGTTTGTGCGTTGCGTGTCATATACAGATCGTCATGTCACACTGAGGCACTGGCCGATGTCTGGGACGTATTTATTTGGAGATAGATTCTATGTTACGCTGCTGTACTAGTTGACGTGCATGAAATGCTTACTCTTTTTGAGGTGTGTGCTGGTTTTTGAGATATATTGTACGTTGTGTGTCTTGTACAGATCATCAGGTCACGCTCCTTTCCACATTGGTGTTGTGGGACACTCGTACTCGGAGATTAATTTTTTGTCACGCTCCTGCACTGTGCAGCATGCGAGTGATGCTCACCTTTTCTGAATCTGTGAGGTGTTCTGTGCGTTGTGTGTCTTGTACAGATCACGCTGCCGCACTGGGCAACGTGCAAGAGATGCTCACTCTTTTGGGGTTGGGCAAGAGATGTTCTGTGTGTTGCGTGTCTTGTACAGATCACGCTGCTGCACTGGGCAACGTGCAAGAGATGCTCACTCTTGTTTTGGGTTGGGCAAAAGATGTTCTGTGTGTTGTGTGTCTTGTATAGATCACGCTGCTGCACTGGGCAAAAGATGTTCTGTTCTGTGTGTTGTGTGTCTTGTACAGATCACGTTGCCGCACTGGGCAACGTGCAAGAGATGCTCACTCTTTTTGGATTTGGCAAAAGTTGCTCTGTTTGTTGTGTGTCTTGTATAGATCACGCTGCTGCGCTGTTGCTGTATGCAGGGAACACATTCACACAGAAGCAAATTTCAGGTCTTGCTGCTGCACTGTAGATGTTCGGATGGCCCGTCTCAGGCTGTTTAGGTTGTGCTTGAAAGGGAGGCTAGTACTACGAGTGTGACATAAGCAAGCCGTGCCTGGTGTGGCAGTTGGGTGTGAGCAGATCGACTGCATTCTGGACAAACAGTATGCAGAAAAGCAAGTAATGCAATAGGAGCTTGGGACCTATGGCAAGATCTTACAACTGCACGGGCTAAACCTGGGATTTCTGAACCATTACAAAGTAAGGAGGAGCTCTTTGAACTTGTAAAGATGAGCATGCTTATGTCCGGTATGGCCGAGTAGCGACGGGTGCTTTGGAACCTTTAGGTTTGTAACAACGCTGCTCTCCCGAAGCTCTGCTGCTTTGTGCTGCTGAGCTTGTTGAGTGGGATTGTGTGTGTGCTTGGTGTTTGAGGCTGGCAGGAGCCTGAGGTGAATTATTTTCTTCTTATCTTCTCTCTTGCTTTGCTAGTTGCTTGCCCTTTCTTTCTTGCCTACCGCCACTGACCTATGTGTCTGGATTGACGGGCTCTGATGTATCTTTGTCTCGGCAAAGATCACAGATAAAATATCCGCGTTTATGAAAATATCCAACAGCCTGTGGGGAGTCTCTTATTTGGCAACGTCTTCTTAGTAGACCGACAGATTCAGTATGCAAAGACACACAACGCGCACACACAACGTACACACACACACACACACAGCCGGCGTGGGCCCTCGCTTCCACATGTGGGAGACTGTGCATTGGACCTCATGCTCTTGGGATGGGCCCATGGACTCTGGGCCTGTAGCTGCAGCTGCATGGGCCCCGATCAACACGACCGACTCCACCAACGCCCCCCACCACCATGCAGCTGCTCAGGCAGCATTAGGAGGAGGAATGCCCTCCTCGCAACGGCGGGTGCTGCTGCTGTCTTTTGAGCGGGGGGGGGGGGGCGGGGGGAGCCC